>VOFB01004234.1_pt1 | contig 26187 bp, 45 predicted proteins | sample 5384141 | NCBI WGS metagenome assembly VOFB01 (sample SAMN12384721, study PRJNA508395) | human gut metagenome | isolation source: healthy gut A | host: Homo sapiens | reverse complement strand
CACCGAAGTATTAAGTATGTAATTATCAATCTTTACGGTAAGCGTCTTCCCGGCTGATTGTGCTTCATTGCATTTGGAAAAAATAAAACCGGCAGCCAGCTTAAAATTAAGCTTGAGAAGATTCGATGTGATATTGGATGCAATTATATGATCGGTAAAATCGTTAATCGCTGCCGAAAGTTCTTCATAGGTGCTGCATGTGATGGCCAATGATGTGATAGCCTGTATGGTATTGTCATAATCATGCTGCCGCATACGGACTTCTTTTGATAAGATCCTCAACGATTGGAAGATAGTGCTTGTAAGCCTCCAGCTGCTTTTGCTTGGAAGCAAGGTCATATTGAGTCATGGCAATCTCGATATTGACAAAAGTATGATAAGTATATATACAGCAAGCATTATCATATTGTCGATGAAATTATCGGGTGAAACCCTGAAATATAATGCTGTCAGTATGGCAATCAAAGATGTGTTCGATATAATTATCTTAACTTTGACAGATGAATTATCATAAAGGCTGTAAAGCTTTGTTACAGGTGTAAAGTGGCATATGAGCACAATTATTGCGAATGTAAATATACTGCCGAACAGACTGTTGATTCCTGCGTCAAGCCTGAAAAATGACAGGCCGAAAGCAACCGGAACTTCACAGAAAGTGATTATTATATATTCGACAACATACATCCAGATAAATTCGCTCAGACGCATACGCTGGGAATAAGCGAGTGTTATTACCTGTAAGGGGATGAAAAGGATGATTGATACGAACTGGTTATTTATGAAAACCGAGTATATGCTCATACATATTACAAGAAGCACACCGGGTATGATACGCGGTGTAATGTGCGGCTTCTTATGTATTAATACGGAAGCGGTGTACCAGAAAATGAAATATTCAATGATAGTATATGTAAAGTAAATAAGTGCGTCTGTCATGTTAGGTTATACCTCTTCTCAAATTCTGATTTGTAAGTGCGGCCGATAGGAATGGTTTGGCTTTCAATGCGTATAAAACCCAAAGTCCGGTCGTAATTATCAATCCGGTGCCTGTTCACGATATATTTGCGATGAACCCTTATAAAATAGGGTGGAAGCTCTGCAAGAACCGAATCAATATTAAACTGTCTCGTGGTTAAATCACCGTCAACACAGTGTATGGTAAGTATATGACTGGACACCGATAACATAACAATGTTCTCTACAATAACATTATGTGAGACCGAATTAACGTCAATTATTCTTAAGGGAGAAGCCGAAATCATAGGAGAATCGGTTAAGGACTTAAGAAGCTTCTCTACGTCTTCACGCTTATAAGGCTTTTATAAGGTAATTATAACAGTGTATATCATTAACAGCATTACCTATCTGCCCCGGAATGGATGTAATATACACAATCGGGGTGTAACGGTACCGGTCAAGGCTTCTTATGTAATTGCCAAGATCTATGCCACAAGGAACATTCTTATCTTCAGAGAAAAGAATATCCAGAAAAATATATCAAAAATGCGCCGAAGAGATAATTTCAACTGCCTCATCATATCCCGAAGCTGTATACGGACATATCGGCTGCCCTGTTTCTGTATTCTCTATAATGCGTTTTAATGCATTTAATTGTAATATATTATCTTCAACAACGAGTATATTAATCATAAAATCACCTCATAAAAATTATACAATATTTGGACAAAACGGTCAAACAAAACAGTCAAAAATTGCAGTTCAGGTCGTTATACTTGCAGTTCAGGTCGTTTTGAGCCAAACCTATTGAAAAATCTGTAATGAAATTGTATATAAAAAAGCATGATTGATTGTAAATTCATGAGCTGGCAGTGTGGCTGGAAAGCAGAATATCGAAAGATAAGAAAAGGTCTCCGAAACAGAAAGCAAAGGTAACTTATGCAATAGAAATTACTATTGCGGAACTCAGTAAACTGGCGATACTGGTAATCCTTTTTACGGTAACCGGGAATGCAGTGAAGTTTATAATATTGTTTTCGCTGCTTTTATTTACGAGGAGTTTCATGGGAGGATTTCATGCAAAGACTTATCTTGGATGTCTTTGTATGTCTTTACTCTTCTTCGGAGCCGGCATATGGGCAGTCCCATATATGCGTATAAGCAGAATAATTTCCGGAATTGCATTCGTGGTATATATAGTCTTCGTGATTATAATCGCTCCGGTACAGTCACCTAACAGGCCAAAACGTACCGTTAAATGGCGCCTGGTACAGAAATTGGCCGCAACCGTGTTTTCGACAGTCAGTTATATTATCATTACAATAGCAGCACCGGAGTACATATTGGCATTATTGTATGTCTTCTATTTTCAACTGACCGGTGCATTGGTGGTTTTAATCAGAAGGAGGTTTGTAAGATGAGCACATTAGGAGAATTCATATGCAAGGTATTTGAAAAGGTAACGGAAACCGAACTCAGCGGAAGAAGCTGTTTCAGTTTATTCGGCGAGGTTGAACTGCCTGAATGCCTGAAAGAAGAGTCCTCGAAGGAAGATTAAGGACATAACAGCGGGGGCGGTTTATCCGCCCCATGTTATGAGAGGAGGAGAAGATTATAAGAATAGATAAGGATATTATATAGAAAGTGCATAAAGTATAATAATACATAAGGACATACAGTAGGTATGCAAAGTATAATAATTAAGGCAGATATAGAAAGCACACATGAGCCGGAATATGAACTTCTTAAGGAAAGGGTGGCTATAAGCCTGTAAATGGTTGATAAGGGGTAAATATGAAACGAATAAGTAAGAATAAAGAGTATAGCAAATAAAGCGTCTAAGCAGCCGATTTGAAAAAATGAATATATACACAACACATAATCGGGTAACAGGAACAACATAATTTTGATAATGTAGTCCGTTGATGCCTTTACAGAAAGGCGGAAAATAAAATATGAAGATTTAGTATAATAATTAACAATGAAAAGTAAAAAGGTATAGTTTTTTTGACGAAAGAGTCTTATTGCATGTAGGGACGAAAATGTTGAAAATATCACTGCAAAGCAGTGTTATTTAATAGAAATTAACAGGAGGGTAATTTATGGAATGTAAGAATATTATGAGAGGAATATTGGGTGTTACGGCGGCTGCAATGTTATTTTGCGGCTGTGGCAGGAAGGGAACAGGACTTGATGACAAGCTGACGGATTATAAAGTATCCGGTTCGGATTCAATAAGCTTGGAATATATGAATTCGGATGACCATAAGTTCGTCACCATTAAAAAAGATGATGATAAGTTTGATGAAGTCCAAAAGAAACTGAATGATGTGTTTGACAATGCAGGTACGAAAGAAACCGGTTTCAAGGGTGAGAAACTGGATGAGGATTTTCAGGGACCGGCAGTATCGTATACTACCAAAACAAGCGATGGAGATTATTCCATAATAACAGTTGACTGGAATACGATGAAAGGTTATGCGACATTATACAAGACAACGTTGACATCGGAAGAGTTAAACGCATGTTATTCGGATTCCGGCTCACTGAATCATCTCGGAAGCAGGGAAGAGCTTGGAACATATTATTTTGAAGCATCCGATACGGATGAGCTTAATAAAGTGTTTAAGGAATACTGCGAATAATGAACACAAAAGAGAAATTATTCAACATTGTTCTTGACTGTGCGCTCAATTGTACTGAATCAACAGTTAGTTGTGAAGAGGATTTTAATTTGGTAGAAGACCTAAATTACGATTCTATAGATTTTATCAATCTAATAATCAAAATTGAGGATGCTTTCAAAGTTGAGTTTACAAATACAGAACTATTAACAGATAATATAAACAAATTTAGTGTACTTAGTCAGGTTGTGATGAGCAACCTGACTAAGATAAATGAAAAGGAGAGACTATGAAAAAGTAATAATACCAAGTATTGCGGTATGCATTATCGCATGTGTAGTCGTATTAGCGTGTAATGTAGTAAAAGTGGTGTGCAAAGCAATGAGATATATTATCAAAATGCTGATGGTATGTGTGAGATGATAAATCCAGATGAAGTTTTACAACTTTCAGATGTAGTAGATATTCAACCTTGCTTCACACATGAAATGACAATTAATTCATTAACTGAAGAATCTGATGCAATCATAATCGGAAATATTAAGGAGATACTTTATTCATCGGATGAAGGGATGCCTTGGACACAGTTAAAAATATCACTGGATGAATGTATTTATGGAAACATTGATACAGATACAGTAATATTATTTGATATGGGAGGATATATTGATGTTGATACATTAAGAAATAATTATTTATATGATGAAATTGATTCAAAATATAAATATGCGTATATTGATTGCTTTCAAAATGATAAATACCAAATAGGAGATAGCGGAATATTTTTTTGTAAAAAAAGAAAGTAGGTTTAATATATCCGGCTATGACATATTTGGTGCCTCATACGGAGCTGTAATGTATGACAATAATAAGAAAATGTACGAAAAACAGAACGAAGACGGTAGTACAGAATGGGTTGATAAAACTGATATTTTAAAATGGATTGATTAACACATGAAAAAAAGGAGGAAACAAATGAATAGAATTAAGAAAATAATAACAGTTGGTGTTACACTAGCATCAATAGGAAGTACAACATTACTGAGCTCAATTGTTGCAGCAGATACTTGTACTACTTATTGCACGCATAAAATGCAATCATGGTTATCATACATTTGATGATGTTTATTTAAAATCATCAAATGGTAACAAGCAGGGGGAAAAAATACTTTTATATAGATTCTAATTCAATTAATACAACTAAAGTACCTAATGTTACTTCAGGAGTATCGGAATGGATGACAATATCATACATAAGAAACTATGTGGATCTTGTAAAAACTACAAGTAAATCCAATGCGCAAATTATTATAAAGATGGATTCACTTTCCAGTGGTATTAATGGAATTACTTATACTTATAAAAATCAAGTGGGAGTAAATTTACAGATGTACCATTAAGTAATTATGAAAAAGCGGAGGTTATCTTAAATAATACACTAAGCGTTTCAGACATAAGAAAAAGTAACGATGCATGAGGTAGGACATGCGTTGGGATTATCACATGCGCATTGCAAAAAAAAATACAATAATGTATCCAGCAGCAGATAATGCCGCGATTGCGATGACGTCGTTTGATCGTGCTAATTTAAGACATATATTGTTAGGACAAGAGTGAAGATGAAGAAACCTTATGCAATTATAAGTGAAAATGGAACGAAATATACATATTATCAAATGGAAAGTTTTAAGAATACTATTTTAGGTATTTTGAATAAAGACAGTCTTATATTGATATGTTGTGATGTTTGCTGTGAAGCTATAATGATGTATGTGGCTTTGTTTACAGAGCCGCATACGCATAATGTTTTCTAATACGAAGACAGATTTCGTGAAAAATTGTATCAATACATACAAACCTAATTATGTATGGACAAATAGCCAATATGTTGGAGAGAATTATATTAACATATGGTGCTTTGGAAAATATTATCTGTATGAACAGATTCATTATGATCCGGTTAAAATGAATGATGATTTGGCAATGTTACTAAATACTTCAGGAAGTACTGGAAGCTCGAAATATGCTAGGATAAGTTATAAAAATATTGATGAAAATACCAAAGCAATAGCTAAGAGCTTAGAAATAACTGATAAAGATAGGGCAATGGTAATGTTGCCGATGCAATATACTTATGGATTATCGGTTATCAATTCAAACCTGTATAAAGGTGCAACTTTACTTGTTCCAACAAGTGATTTTAAGTCTGTAAACTTCTGGAAATTTGCGTCGGAATATAACTGTACAAGTATATCTGGTGTTCCGTAAATGTACGATTACTTAAAATCATTTAAATTCGGGAAAAATTTAATTCCGAACATGAGGTTGGCGACACAAGCTGGTGGACCACTAAATATCGAAACAGAAAAATATATGCTAAAAAAGCATTAGAAGAAAAATTTGATTTCGCAGTTATGTATGGTCAAACTGAGGCTACGGCAAGAATGACATGTCATTTTATAAATAGGAATCAAACAAAATTGGAAGTGTTGGTAAGGTTATTCCAGGCGGGAAAATTTATGTAAAAAACAATGAGTTGGTATATGAAGGAGAAAATGTTTGTCTTGGCTATGCAAATAATATAGAAGAATTAAAAAGAGGTAATGAATTTAATGGTACATTGAAGACTGGGGATTTAGGATATATAGATTCGGATGGATTTGTATTTGTCACTGGAAGAAAGAAAAGGATATCTAAAATAGCCGGAGTAAGGGTAAATTTGGATGAACTTCAGAAAAAATACAAACCGACTTATGTATAAATGCTGTATGTGTTGAATTACCCAATGCGCTAGCAGTTGTAAGCAATATGGAGATAGACAAAAAAATTGGTGGAAGATTATTTGAAATCCTTATTGGGGATAGGGAAGTTTTTTATACGGGTTGGTTATATAAATCAATATCCAATTAATTTAAACGGAAAGATCGATTATAATAAAATAAAGAAATATATGGAGAATAATTACCAATGAATACTAGAGAAGGAAAGGTTATAGAATTTATCTTAGATAATTACAACAAAGTTATATTATACAGGGAAAAATATGAGAATATTGACATGACAGGAAATGTTACAATTGATAAATTACCGTTAATTTCCAAATTGGATGTGGCAAGAAATGGTTTAAATGTAATATCGGATGAGTATTATGTCAAAATGTGTTCGAATCAATTGAAGTCATTTAGAACTTCAGGATCGACAGGGAATCCTACGAGATATATTGGGATATGATGATTTGCAATCAATGATTGAGCTTTTTTTATTAAGAAAAAAATATTATGGAATAATGCCTTCAGACAAAATGTGTTACTTTTATCCTTCGGATGTAGATGGGATAGATGATTTTTATTATGAAAAAGGAACTTTTGGAATATCAAAAGCTTGCTTATACAACAATAATATTAACAACGCTTATAAGAAAATATTAGACTATAACCCCGTGTGGATGATTTTACAACCAAGTATTGCCTTATACTTATGCGAAATAATTTGTGAAAAGAATTATGCTATACCATCGAATCTGAAATACATAGAATTAACAGGTGAGTATTTAAGTGAAGAGGCAAGAAAAAAATATTCAAAGTATATTTCAATGCGATATTGCAAATCAATATGGAATGAAAGAATTTAATTCTATTGCATATGAGTGCCCATACGGGGTTATGCATTGTATGGAAAACAATGTATATAGTGAAGAAGTTAAAGGCGAATTAGTAATTACTACTTTAAAATGGCAGAAATAACAAATGAAAGAGAAGGTTAATGGCGGAAATTATACTGGATTTTAACGGTGACAACATACAATCATCATGCTTTTGGCACCGGAATTATATCTTCATATGAAAGCGGAATGAATTGGATATATGATAACTACATTGATCTGTCATATTATCCGGCGAATGGGCCGTTGACTTTTGAATTTTATATGGATTACATATATTGTCAGCCTGTTTTTGACAGGGAAAATATATCAGATGATATGCTGAGTGTAATGAAATACAATATCACGGAACTTATAGAGAATGCAATCAGGCACGGAAAGTATTTTATATGCTGTGTGGATGAGTATTATATACCTGACAGGGAGGCTTTTGGATTGTATCATTTTAATCACAATCTGCTTATATATGGCATGGATTCATCACGCAAAATCTGGTATACGGCGGGTTATAACGAGAGTGGCAAATTCGGAACACAGGAACTGCCGTACAAAATAGTTAAAGCTGCATCACCCAATATGATCAATATCCTCACTTTGCGTAAAGATACACGGTATAAGCTGCATGATACTCATATAGATAATATGATTAACCAGTATAACAAGGTTGTGCCGGCAGAGCGTCTCGGTGCTTTTCCGGAGGAAGGACAGCTTACCGGAATGGAGGCTGTGGACAGGCTCCTTGATGATATATGTGATATGGCAAATGAAAAAGAACCGGTGGATATGCGGCCGGTGAATCTGTTGTATGAACACAGGAGATTAATGACTTTAAGAGAACCGGACAACGAGCGATATGCCGCGATGCTGTCACAGGCAGATATACTGAAGAAAAGAATCATGATATACAATATGCGCCGGGCAGATAAGGATATACAGGCAGTGTGTGAGGCCGCGGCACAGATAAAAGGACAGAGATTATGAATACAAATTAAAATGGTTATACACTTGCAAATTACTAAGGATATGTATGGAGGAGATTGAAATGTCATCAAGGAAAACGACTATTATCGCGGCTGGTGTGGTAATAATTGTATTGGCGGTAATATTGATAACAGGTCGTAAGAGTATCAACGTTGTGAATGGTGTAAATGGTTATTCGGATGAAACAAATGACGGACAGATATACAATGTTGCGTTTAACGTAAACACGCAGAATTTTGATATGGCATGCTCCAAGCCGGGATGTACATAATAAATCGGACTGCATGTCAAGAATAGATATGATCTGTGCACAGAATATAGGTGAAGATATATACTATATTCCGAGCGATAATAAGACTAATATATGGAAATCCGTAAATGGTGAAACAGATTTGATATATAAGAATAATGAAGAGATATCGACATTTAGAATGACCAATGAGTATATATTCATAGAGACGGACACAGGAATATACAGGATATCGAATGATAAGACCAAAGAACAGATAAGTGATAAACATTCGCAGTACGGAGATATTTATATCGTGGATGATAATATATATCTTGTATTGGAAGACAGTATGTTATACAGGATGAAGAAGGATGGAAGCGGATTCAAAAAGATTCTGAATGAAAAGGTTGCATTTGCACAGGTATATAATAACCGTATATATGTCAGAAGTATGGAATATGACCCGGAGGGCAGATGGGAACTTAATAATGAGTTGTTCAGCGTAGACTTGAATGGAGAAGACAGAAAAACCATAGGAATAAAATGTATGCAGTATGTGATATCCAAAGGTGACATATACTACACTGAATTGCCTGATGATAATTATACATGCTCGATCAGGCGGATTGATATTGACACCGGAGAAAATACAGAAATCGCAAAGAATGTTGATGCGGGATGTTTGCAGGTCATAGACGAATCGCCGTATATAATATTTTATCGCGTTAAATATGTGAAAGAAGACCAAATATACAGTTGGTATTGTGTATCGAAAAACGGCGGAGAGGAAAAAGCACTGGAATATCCGGAATTAATCAAGTGACGAGGAGAATATTATGAGAAAAATAGCAGTGGTTTTAGGAATTATAGTTATATTTTGTACAGCCTGCGGTAAGGTGGACAGTCAGTCAATACAGAACAATACATATGAGAATATAACAGATGAAGAGACAACTAAGTTTGACTTATATGATGGCAGAATAGATGTTGACAATTCATATGATGGAATAGCCGGAGGATTTTATATATGTGATGAAAATAAACAGCCTATATTGAATAATCAGATTATAGAATCAGACTCCGATATGAAATTTTACATGAAGGTGGCTAATCCTGGAACAAAGAAAATAAATTATGCAATATCCGTAATCATAAATGATTGTTACCAGAATTTTAATGTTATTAAAGAAGATGGAAATAAAGAACAGTTTGCAAACGGAAGTCTGGAATCCGGACAGGCAGAGGCATTGGAATTGGAATTTAAATTGCAGCAATATCAAGGCTACGATGGTGAGGACAGAGTCATAAATTTCATAATGACATACTATGAGCCGGTGGAACCGGCAGATGAATTGATGCTTGTTCCGATAGCGGTTGCCAATGAGAAACATCAGATAAAGTATAAGGACAAAGATTATACAGTGGCAGATGATAATGTTATAGAATACTCAGCTAGCGGTATGGAATCAAATGAGAGCGGTTATTGGATACTTGATGATACGAATGACAGCAAGTTGTTGTATAATTTTATACTCGACAGTAATAATACGGAAAAGGCTGTGGTTATCAATCAGAGCGAAAATAATGGGTATGCTGTAATATTTGAGGATGACAAACCTGTTAAGATAAACAACGGATATTTATTCCGGTGGGGGCAAAAACAAGGTGAACCGTTTAAAATAAATATAAAAAGGATATTAAAGGCAGATTTTTTATATTTTTATGAGTACACAGAGGATGAAGATATCGTAGTAAGTCCATTATACTACAATAAGTGACGAGGAGGGATTGACATGTTATTGGAATTAGACGGAATTACGAAAAAATACGGTCAGAATACGGTCGTGAACAGCGTCACACAGAGGTTTGACAATGGTGTGTATGGTCTGCTTGGTCCGAACGGAGCCGGTAAAACCACGTTAATAAATATAATTGCAACAGTTTTGCGCCCGGATGACGGATGCATAAAGTATGATGGAAATAAAATTGCCGATTTAAAGGCATATCGTTCTTTAATCGGATATCTGCCTCAGCATATGGGATATTATCTTAATTTTACGGGCGAAGCATTTCTTGATTATATCTGGAATATGAAGGAACGTCAGGGTAATCAGGAACAGGTAGGCGAACTGCTTAAGAGATTTAATCTGTATGACGTTCGCAATAAGAAAATATCTACATATTCGGGAGGTATGAAACAGAGGCTTGGAATCTGTCAGGCAGTTATTGGATGCCCTAAGATTATCCTGTTGGACGAACCTACTGTTGGACTGGATCTGGAGGAACGCGCCGAATTCAAAAAATACATTCAGAAAACTCGGACAAGATGCTATTGTATTTTTGTCGACGCATATTGTCTCGGACGTCGAAGAAACAGCAAGCGAAGTTCTACTGATGAAAAAGGGCGTTATTGAGGAGCGCATTACAAGGGAAAAATACTGTGCTATGACCGGTAGCGATGAAATGACGGGACTGGAAGGTTACTACCTTAAGAAGGTCGGTAAGGACATGGGACAGTGGTAGAAGGGGGAACTGACTTATGAATATTTTGTACGAATTAAAGAAAAATCTGTTCACCCGCAGAACCGTGATTGTGGCTGTCGCAATAGTGCTTTTGAGCACGGCGTTTCTTGTATGGAATGAGAGATATCTTATCAAGGATAAGTCGTCAAGAAAAGGATTTTTACAATTCGCTTGATTCGGTAAGCGGACAGGCAGAACAGCTTAAAAAAAATATGATGATATTTACGGCAAGATAATGGTCACCGACAGTGAAGGAAACACGGAAATAGATTCGGATTATGCTAATGCCGCAGCTCCATACGGCAAGAATAACGCAGATTACCTCGGACTTCTTGGCGAAGCCTCCAAAGGATGCCGAAAGGGTTACGACAAGGAATACCAATATAAAAACGGTATTGAACAATCCGGGCGATTTTGCCGTAGATGCTTATTATGAAGAAAATAATGACTCTTTTGCGGACAGCAGTTATCTGACTCATTTTGTAAATAACGCACATTTTGGATGGGTGGCAGTAATCATATGTATAATAATTCTGCCATCAAGCTGCAGCGTTGAACGCGAGAGCGGAATGGATAAAGTTATCATGCTGACCCCGAAGGGCAATTTTAATCTGTATCTGAGAAAAACTGCAATTGGTGCTGTTACGGCATTGGCAGTCACGGTATTCAGCGCCCTTTGGTATCTTTTTGTCCAGTGGATAATGCTTGGAATCGGGTTTAAAGAACTTGCGGCACCTCTTTTCATGGTAAACGGCTATGAAATGTGTGCTTCAGGAATAACAGTCGGCGGACTGTTTGTACATATGACACTTATGGCGGCGTTGGCGGCCGTCTTGATGGCCTGTATAACGGTTTTGTTGTCAAGATGTATCGGCAAATCGGTATTTGCGGGAATTTCAGCCTTTGCGGTGTATGCAATCGGAATATTATGTGATATAATTTATCTTACCAATTACGCTAAACAGATAACAGCCGGTTCATCGGACTGGTATCTTGTTTCGGTGCCCACTTTTACAAGATATATAATATGGAAAAAGAATAAATCCACTGGCTTTGCTGGATGTAAAATATTATTTTGAACAGCCGAGACTTTCACATCTGTTCACGGGATATTACAACGCATACCTGATACCAATAATGGTAACGGTCATATTGTGCTTTGTAATGTTTGCACTGACCGTCAGGGAGGACAGATATGGTAAGTGAATTTAAGAAAATATTTAACATTAAGCTGATCATCATTATACTGGTTATGCTCATCGGGTTTGAGGCAGGATATTCCTTTATTATATATGGCGTTAAAAATGCGGATAATGCTGAGCTGAAGGAACAGTTGTACAGTGAATACGGCGGGAAAATAACAGAAGAATCCGCGCGAAGACTTGAAGAATATAATACTTATGTCGACGGCATAATGATGTCCGATACGGAGATGGAAGATAAATACAACAAAGGCAGTATAAGCGCTGATGAGTACATGGAATACCGGGAGCAGTACCATTATTGCAACCGGATACAGAAACTTGTCAATAGCATGTGGAAACGCTGTAACGATGAAAAAAAAGACACCTCAGGGTATCTGCTCAATGACGGATATTACAACAGACTGTTCCTTGCAATCCCAGGACTTATATGTATTGTGCTTATCGGCATTCTGATTGCGGTCATGCTCAGGTTGTGTGAGACGGAAGGGTTGTATTCGGCGATAACCGCTACCGCGGATGGACGCAGAAAATTAATGCGAGACAAATGTCTTTTGATAACAGTCAGTATGGCAGTCGTTTCACTGGTATATATTGCAGTCAGATACGGCATAACATCAATTGTGACGGATTACATAAATATAGAGGCACCGATACAGGCGGTTGATATATTGGAGAAACTGCCGTTTGGCATAAATATAAAGCAGTACATGGTTATTGATATCATATCGAAACCGTTGTGGGGAATCCTGACGGGAAATCTGGCAGTGCTTTTGTTGAGCCGTAAAAGATAAAATATAGAAAATATCACTGAAAAGCAGTGTTATTTATATAGAAATTAACAGGAGAGTAATTTATGGAATGTAAGAAAATTATGAGAGGAATATTGGGTGTTACGGCGGCTGCAATGTTATTTTGCGGCTGTGGAAGGAAGGGAACCGCGCTTGATGACAAGCTGACGGATTATAAAGTATCCGGTTCGATTCAATAAGCTTGGAATATATGAATTCGGATGACCATAAGTTCGTCACCATTAAAAAGATGATGATAAGTTTGATGAAGTCCAAAAGAAACTGAATGATGTGTTTGACAATGCAGGTACGAAAGAAACCGGTTTCAAGGGTGAGAAACTGGATGAGGATTTTCAGGGACCGGCAGTATCGTATACTACCAAAACAAGCGATGGAGATTATTCCATAATAACAGTTGACTGGAATACGATGAAAGGTTATGCGACATTATACAAGACAACGTTGACATCGGAAGAGTTAAACGCATGTTATTCGGATTCCGGCTCACTGAATCATCTCGGAAGCAGGGAAGAGCTTGGAACATATTATTTTGAAGCATCCGATACGGATGAACTTAATAAGGTGTTTAAGGAATACTGCGAATAACTGACTCTATACAGAGTGACAGGAGCATGGATATTATGAAAATAAAGAAAATAGCAGCATTATTGCTGATATGCATTACTGTCACAGGCTGCGCGGGCAGGCATGAAAGCGTTACGATAAAAGAGTATCAGGATGTAACGGTTGTGCCATATTATAAGGATAGGATAGAACTTGATTATGATAAGTCAAGTCCAAGAAAATACCTGACTTATTGTAAGGAATATCCGGATCTGGTATGCAGAAATCCGGGCGAATGGTATACGGATGACGGTAATCCGGAATATCCATATGTTATTAAAGGTCAAAATCTTGATGCAGCAGAGATTAAAGCGGCATCGTTTATACCGCAGAGTGTGGCAGACAGAATCACGGGCAGAGAATTGCTGGATTTGTATGTTGGGTATAAGTATCTGGCTTCTTTTCAGGCATATGATAACTGGCAGGATGGATTCAATATGCTCATTTCGGACAATAATGCAATAGATCTGCTTGCGTCACGCAAAGATTGTACAAGAACATTGTATGATTATCTGACTGAACAGGCAGACCAAATATCCCCAACATCGTCACTTAATGAGCAGTCGCTTATCTGCGTTGTGGAAATAATGCTGGCAAGAAATATCTGTTACAACGAATTATCTGAAACCGAACGGGAAGAGGTTGTAAAAGCAGCCCGGAAGATACATTCGTCCGTTAATTTATTTAACGGAAAGAATTTATTCGAGGCTGCTGTGAATAACGAACCATATTCAAAGTGGGCCGCACTGATATAATAGAAATCGTACGATTTAATGATATTTGACCGCAATATATCAAAATTCTGTTGATATATTGCGGCCAAAAGCGTATAATATGCGGTATAAAGTGGAAATATATATAGTGACAGGAGTTGGTTCAGATGAAAGACTGTAAACAAATAGCGGCGGAATGGGGATTATCAGAACGTACAGTTAGTGCATTGTGTAAATCAGGGAAAATTAACGGCGTCAGGAAAGCTGGCAGATTCTGGCAGATTCCTGATGATGCAAAGAAGCCGTCAGATGGAAGGATTTCTTCAGGAAAATATGTGAAAAAGTCCGAAGAAAAAGAGAAAAACCATTACCAATCGGTATATCGGACTACATCAGAGCACAAGCCGATTATTATTATGTAGACAAGACAATGCTCATCAAGGAATTTTTTGATAAGAAGCCGCTAGTTTCTCTGTTTACAAGGCCAAGGCGTTTCGGAAAGACACTTAATATGGATATGTTGAGAGTTTTCTTTGAAATTTCTGGTGAAGATACAAGCAGATATTTCAAGGATAAAGCAATATGGAAATGTGGGCCCGAATATCGTGAACAGCAGGGCAGATATCCTGTGATTTTTCTCACATTTAAAGATGTAAAATTTGATTCATGGAAAGATACATTGGATAAAATAGGGGCGCTTCTTCAGGCGGAGTTCGGAAGGCACCAGGAACTTGCGGACAGTGGCAGATTGGCAGAGTATGAAAAAACATATTTTGCCAAGATTATAAACGGAGTGGCATCGGAAGTGGAATTAACTTCTTCTTTGGAAAAATTGTCACAGATGCTTACAAAACATTATGGAAAAGCGCCGGTCATCATCATTGACGAATATGATACGCCGATTCAGGAGGGATATTCCAAAGATTTCTACGATGAAATCATAGGATTCATGAGGAATTTTTTTTCGGGGGCTTTTAAGGATAACAAGAACCTGACTTATGGATTTCTTACCGGTATTTTCAGAATTGCACAGGAGAGCATTTTCAGTGGTCTTAACAATCTGACGGTAAATTCCGTTATGGATGATGAATATGACCGGTTCTTTGGGTTTACCGGTGATGAGGTCAGGAGTATGCTTGAATACTATGACTGTCTGGATAAACAGTCCGAAATGAAGAAATGGTATGACGGATATTTATTTGGCTCTACGGAAATATACAATCCATGGTCAGTGATTAATTATATTTCAAAAGGATGCGTTCCGCAGGCATATTGGGTGAACACAGGAAAGAACAGAAATACTTGAGGACGTTTTACGGTCTGCCACGGATGATATCATGCAAAAGCTGCACTCGTTGTTACAGGGAGAGAAAGTTGTTGCCAGAATAGATCAAAATGTAGTATATAGATCACTTTCAGAGGCTCCGGATAATATTTACAGTATGTTGTTGGTTGCGGGATATTTGAAGACACCAAAGAAGGAGTTGCAGGTAGACGGCACATATTTGTGTGAGGTGTCAATTCCCAACAGAGAGATAGCAGCAGTTTACAAGAGTGAAATTTTATCGCATTTATTGCAGATTGGAGCCGTTACAAGGACAACAGCCGACAGAATTGCCGAAAGCCTCTTTTCCAATGACTATAAGAAACTCCAAAAAGCCATCGCAGAGTATATGGATAAATCAATCAGTTTTTTCGATGCGGGAACGGAAGGCTTTTATCACGGGCTGGTATTGGGTCTGATTGCATTGATGGATAATCAATATGAGATTAAGTCCAACAGAGAATCGGGTGACGGAAGGTATGATATCAGCTTGCTACCAAGAGAAAACCAATATCCCGGAATTATCATGGAATTAAAATGGAAAAGTAATTTGAGCGAAGAAAAACTTGAGGGATTGGCAGATGAAGCGTTGGCGCAGATTAATAAGAAAAGGTATGATGCTGAACTGAAAGAAAGCGGAATACATGATATTATGAAGTTCGGAATTGCATTTTCCGGAAAGAGAGTATGCGTCAGGTATTCCAATTAAACCGCACTGGTGCGATAACGGCCTGATTACTCAGGCCTGTCATCTGAAGAGGTTTCGTCAGATTCGGTGGTATCGTCTGCATCATCCTTGTGTCCGATGCGGTAGAACATAATTATAAAATGTATGACGATAGGGATGGCTATGGTGGATATCAGGGATATCATAAGAAGACGGTTGGACAAGTCGCTTCCCTATCAGTGCAAATACAAGTGTCGATATGTACATGCCGGCCAGAAGGACGATTCCTATGATGGCGGCAACACGTTTAAAAAGTCATTTTGTTTGTCATGGATTACACCTCGTCATGATTTTCTTTAATTTTAACATAAAAGCCCGTAAGTGAACAGTTTTTCTAAAATATCGTTCACGACGGGCAATAAGCTCGGTTGACTACCCGGTTTAATTGTTATATACTTTTAAGGTCCGCAGTGGCGGAACATACTATTAATTGATATTTTTAGGAGACCAGGTATGACTTTATTAGAGCAATGGAGAAACAGTGCCTACGAGCAGGAAAGAGATGCCAGATCCGAGCAGATGTTCTGGGCTAATTATTTTAACTATGAGAAGGGTATTTATGAGCAGATTTTAAAGACCCCTGATGAGCCTGTTAAGGGTACGGTTAAGGAACTCGCAGAGAAGTACAGCGTAGACCTTATGATTATGGTCGGCTTCCTTGACGGAATTAATGACAGCCTTAAGAATCCTAATCCGATTGAGACGATGGATGAGAATACGGAAGTTAATCTTGATTACGATATGGAACTTCTGTATAAGAATATGGTCGGCGCCAGAGCAGAATGGCTTTATGAGCTTCCTGAGTGGGATGCACTTATCGATGCGGACAGAAGAAAGGAGCTTTATAAAGAGCAGAAGCTTTCCACAACAATTGTTAAGGGTAAGAAAATAGGCCGTAACGATCCTTGTCCTTGTGGCAGCGGCAAGAAATATAAGAAGTGCTGCGGCAAGAACGCATAATATAATGGGGCTGTTGCTTTAACGATCTGTAATCGTCGAGCCGCAGTCTCTTTTTTTCTATAGACAGTGAGGAATTATATGAACACGAATAATCTGACAGCTTCAATAAGAAAAGTTATTTTCCGAGGGGTGATACTCCCGGCTGTTCTTATTGTGGCATGCATTGTTTTTGCCATAATCAATCCGTTTGAGAGCAGATATAAATCGGCTGACCTTAAGAAATTGTCGGATACTGCGGATTTATATGAGAATCATTCCGGATATGTCAGATTCACAGCGGAAACATTATATTACGCCGGAATCGATTACCGGACCAACGGACGCATCAGGGCAAGAGTGTATTATACGATTAATAATGATGTTTTTATTTCTTTCTGATATCTACGGAGGAGCTTCCGGAGGATTACGGAACTCTTCATAATTATGAGATGAATGCCAGACTTGTTAAGAATGGCACACTGTTCAGGCGTCTTACAGTCGACATTTCAAAGGAACTTGGTTTTCCTGAGAGTGATTTTGAGGACTTGTGCTCGCATATTATCGTGAGCCAATATCATTATGTACACGGATTTACATCGTTCTATCTGATTGCGCTGCTGGTATTGTGCATATTGTCGGTAATACAGCTTTCGATAAGCATCCTTATATTGGCGATGCCGCAGCTTTCACATGCTGCTTTTATGCTCAGGCATTACGGCAGCAGGCGTGGTCTGTACGGTCAGGCATGCGAAGAATTTGCGTCATCCGCGACACTCATGGAAGAAAATATATATATGACAGAGAATTTTCTTATATACACATCCGGATTTCATGTAGAAATTATTCCGCTTGAGAATATTGTATGGTTATATAATTATAATGTAATACATAGGACCAAGGGCCGCGCCAAGGCATATTTCCCTCTGTGCATAGTTACGGATTGTAAAAAATATATAAGATACATCATATCAACCAACAGACTTCAGACAAAATAATCGATATTATACAGACACGTTATCCTGAAGTTATGGTAGGATATGATAATTAGGAGGTTTATGATGAATACAGAAGCGTATACTTTTTTTGCCAGAAAATACGACGAATTCATGAGAGACATCCCTTATGAGAAATGGGCAGGTAATATAGCCGCAGTTCTGACTTCATTCGAGTTGGACTGGAGAGTGAAGTCCTTGAACTCGGATGCGGAACCGGTCAGTTTACGGCACAGTTATCGGAATACGATTTTAAGATGTGTGGGATAGATTTGTCTCCGTCAATGATTAAAATTGCAAACACAAGCATCCGGGAATAGAGTTTAAGACTGCTGACATGACAGAATATCATGATGACGGCAGGTACAGTGCGATCGTAAGTGTATGTGATTCGATAAATTATCTTGCGGGGTCCGAGGCGCTTACAAGTATGTTTGCATGTGCTGCCAGAAACCTTAAGAAAGGCGGTATTTTCGTTTTTGATCTGAAGACACTGCATTTTTACAGGAAACTCAGCGATAATGTATATACAGATGAGATTCCGGGATGCCGTTATGTATGGGAAAAATGAATATGACGAAGAGTGTATGTTTAATTATTATCAAATCACTTTTTACAAGCATATCATAGGAAATCTGTGGAAAAGTCATGTTGAGGAACATTACCAATATGTATTTTCGCACGATGAAATCTGTGAGATGGCATCGAAAGCCGGCTTTACCGTCAAAGATTATCTCAATGAGAAAATGACAGCTGAGCCTGCAGAGAATGAAGACAGAGTTTATTATATTATGGAAAGGAATTAATGTATGAACGATTATATGGTAAGGGCAATAGCAGCAGACGGCACGATCAGAGCTTTTGCGGCATATACATGTAACACTGTGGAAAAAGCCCGTTCACTTCATAATACAAGCCCTGTGGTTACCGCCGCACTCGGCAGGCTTCTTACAGCCGGTGCGATGATGGGAAGCATGATGAAGGGCGACAAGGATGTAATCACACCCGTATGGAGGGCAGCGGCCCCATGAATTCGCTTCTCGTAACGGCTGATTCACACACGGCAATGTTAAGGGTTATCCGGGCAACCCGGTTGTGCTGCTTCCGGCCAATTCCGCAGGCAAGCTTGATGTTGCCGGGGCAATCGGTGTCGGAGTATTAACTGTAATAAAAGATATCGGAATGAAGGAACCATACAGTGGAACCTGCGAGCTGGTTTCCGGAGAAATAGCGGAAGATATCACTTATTATTACGCATCAAGTGAGCAGACCCCGTCAAGTGTGGGTCTTGGCGTTCTTATGACGCCGGACAATACAGTAAATGTCGCCGGCGGTTTCATAATTCAGGTAATGCCTGATGCCACAGAGGAGACCATTGACAAGATTGAGCACAATATGGCGCAGATAAGTTCCGTCACGACACTTCTGGAGAGTGGAAAGACGCCGGAGGATATTTTAAACACTATTCTTGACGGCCTTGCCCCGGAGATGCTTGGCACAATGCCTGTCGGTTTCAACTGCAACTGCTCGAGACAGAGGGTTGAAAGTGCACTAGCTCTTATCAACCGCAAGGAAATCGAGGATATGATAGCCGACAACGAGCCAATCGAAATAAAATGTCATTTCTGCAACACCTCATATAAGTTTGAGGTAGAGGATTTGAAAAAATTATGTAATTAATGTATATTTGTCAGAAATTTGTTTGACTTATGACAAACGATATGATAGATTAAAGGTATCGTTTGACACGATGTATTTTTTTTTTTTGGAGGTAATACCATGACCGGTACAGTTAAGTGGTTCAATAATCAGAAGGGATACGGATTCATTTCTGATGAGAACGGCAATGACGTATTTGTTCACTACTCAGGTCTTGACATGGAGGGTTATAAGACTCTCGAAGAAGGTCAGGCTGTTGAATTCGATGTTGTTGACGGAAACAAGGGCTCTCAGGCAGTTCACGTTAAGAGAGTTTAATCTGTTGTAAATAAATTATCATTGAATACGACATGGGAGGGCTGTCAGATGTCTGATAGCCCTCTTGTAATATAATAAGAAAGGGTAAATATGAATATTTTAAGAGATCTTCAATATGAACTTCCGGCAGATTTCGATCTGTCCGCGCAGGTTCCTCGTAACACAATAATGGGTGCCATCATCGGAATCGTTGCGATTCTCGCCATGGCAATAATTCTCACGGTATATATCCGCAAGCGCCAGAAAGGCGGTATATTTGACATAATCGTCGGTGTGGCCGTATATATGATTTTCTTTTTATTTTGCATCAACACCGTTGCTAACCTGCTTTTTGGTACAATCCTCAAAGAGTTTTGTCGACGTCAAAGCCGGTTCTTATAACCGTAATTGCGCTCACGACAACACTTGTTCCGATGTTCAGCCGCCTTCTTTCCCTGAAGCTTATGGGCAAAAACATGAACACAGTCGCCGATGCATATACCGTCGGCATGGGAATAATGCTTACCGAAGGCTTCCTTTATATGGTTGACCTCCTTATGGTAATAGTATCATGCAATACAATCAACAAAATGGGTCTCGAGTCAATCCTTTCCAACGCGGCATCACAGGATGAATTCACCAGCACCTTAACCAGTCTCACAGAGATGATTGCCATAGCCCTCATGGTATTCCATGTCGGTGTCACATCACTTATCTTTGCCGCATACCAGAAGAAAGAGGGCAAGCGCCTTTACATTTTCAGCTTTGTGACATACTTCATAATCCAGCTTATTGGAGCCATGGCTAACTATGATGTAATACCTGACGGCGCCAAGGCTCTTATCACAGCACTTGTGGCGGCATTGGTAGCTTATATCGGCCTCAAGGTCTACAACATCCATTACAAGAATGAGGAGCCGAGAAAAAGCCCGAATCGAAAAAGAAAATACCAAAATGCCGAAATTCGATAATCTGGTAAATTATAAGAACAGCCGCCGGATAGCCGCCGGACAGAACACTTCCGCCGGCACACTCTCGTTTGGATGGTCGCCGGACAGAACACTTCCGCCGGCACACTCTCGTTTGGTTGCAGACGCAAAACCAAGCCGGCGTCTGCAAACAGCGGAGACAGCGGAGACAGCTTATGGCCGGTGAAACGGTAGCGCCGCGTGAATTAAATTACACATACCGCGCACGAAAGTGTACCACCCGGGTCCGACCAATTAAACGCATGAAAGTGTACCACCCGGGTCCAATCCACTAAGCCCGCAGACATAAGCCATCCGCGGCTGTTTGCACACGCCGGTGCTTAATCCGTCGGAGACGGATTTTAGCAGCCGCTGCGCGTGCAACCAAGCGAAAGCGTGCCGACGGATGGCTTATGCCAAGGGCAAATGGGGCAAATGCTCTTATGTCAAGGGCTTCATTACCAGATCTTCATACGGTACATCCACATCAAGTTCGCCGGCTTCTTTGAGGATGTCTTTGAGGAGTTCAAAAGCCTCTTTCTCAAAAGTCGGGTCGGTTTTCCAGTGTCCTGGGATTTGTAACGCTCGATGATGATGGCGATTTTGTCAACGTCGATGTCGGCAAACTGTGGCGCGATTATTTCTGCGATATCCTCACTTGAATGGGAAGCGACGTAAGCCATGCCTTTTTCAATTGCGCGGGTGAAACCGCTTATGATTTCCGGGTTGTCATCTATGAAACTCTGTTTTGCGCAGTAGGCAGTGTAAGGAACATAGCCGCTTTCAACACCGAGGAAGCTACGACGTAGCCGTCGCCGGAAAGTTCAAGGGATGTGGCACCGGGTTCGACCTCAACGGTGTAATCACCCCTGACCTCAGGAAAAAAGCACCGGCAGTGAGACCGAAATCAATATTCTGGACAATGTCGATTTCGGAAAGGTCAATGCCATTCTGTTTGAGAACATATTCAAGAACCATCTGAGGCATGCCGCCGGCGCGACCGCCGAGGACTGTTTTACCCTTGAGGCTGTTCCAGTCAAAATCAGGTTCTTCAGAGCGGGAGACAAGGAAATTTCCGGCACGCTGGGTAAGCTGTGCAAAATTTACAGCGTAGTCTTTGGCACCCTGGGCATAAGCGTAAATGCTGGCTTCGGAACCCATGAAGCCGATATCGGCATTGCCGGAGAGAAGGGCGGTCATAGTTTTGTCGGCACCAAAACCGGTTTCTACGGTGAGGTCGATGCCCTCGTCCTTAAAATATCCCAGTTCTATTGCGACGTACTGAGGCGCATAGAAAATCGAGTGAGCCACCTCATTCAGCGTTATTTTGGTCAGCTCATCGGATTTGTCGTGTGAGCAGCCGGACAGAAGTCCGATTGTGGTAAGAGCGGCAAGAATCAATGCGAGAATTCTTCTTTTTTTTCATTATAACCTCCAAAAATTACGATACTTTACTATATTCAGAGGCAGGGATAAAGGTCACTGATAATTTACACAATAAGTGTATGATTTTTGCCCGCAATGTTGAGAAAAAACAAGACCCAAATAGTCATTCAGTATTTTTCAGTAATTTAAAATAGCTGCGGTTGGTTTCTACGATTCCTGATTTCACGAGCCGGCCAATTTCAGCCGACATGGCACTCCGCTCTACGCCAAGGTAGTCCGCGAGTGCCTGCCTGTTAAAAGGAATAACAAATTCATTGCTTCCGGCGGCCATAGCGCAGTCATTCAGGTAAGCGAGCAGCTTCTGTGCGGTGGTTTTCCGGGCCGCATACTTAAGTTTTCTGTTAAGATACATTTTTACGGGCGACAATCCCGAGAAGATTACGGATCAAAATGTCATGGAATGAGTTGCGGATATCGTGAGGATTCAGAATATTTTCACTGTTAAGAAACAATATCGAGCAGTCGCTGTTGGCGGCTATATCCACCATGAGCTGTGGCACTCCGGCGCATACAAACGCTTCGGCAAAAGAGAACCGGCTCCCACCGATGCCGTTATGCTGCGGCATCCGTAGTAATCATCCTGCAGAATATGGAGTTCTCCTTCCAGCACGATTCCGATAAAATCGGCCGCTTCGCCTCGCATTCTTATATATTCTCCTTTGACGTATTGCTTTATTACCGCCTTAAGATTCTCAAGAACCGCAGGCAGATTTTTTTTCATCAATACCCTCAAAAAGTTCATTTGATTGGATGATTTTGTAATATTTTCAAAAATTTCCTGCATTTTTTGCTCCTTGTTTGTTGGAAATCCAACATAATTAATAAGCAAAGTCTATTATAATGACGCCATAAAGTCAAGGAGGCATATTAAAATGATAAGAAAAATAATACACATTGATGAAGATAAATGTAACGGCTGCGGAATATGTGCGACAGCCTGCCATGAGGGCGCAATAGACATAATTGACGGCAAAGCGAAGCTGGTCAGGGAAAAATTTCTGTGACGGTCTGGGTGACTGCCTTCCGGCCTGCCCGACCGGTGCGATAACTTTTGAGGAACGTGAGGCTCCGGCATATGACGAGGCAGCGGTAATGAAGGCGAAACAGTCTGACAGAACTCTTATGAACTGGCCGGTCCAGATCAAGCTTGTGCCTGTCTGTGCGCCGTATTTTGACGGGGCCGATCTGCTTATCGCCGCGGACTGCACGGCATATGCGTATGCAGGTTTTCACAGGGAGATTCTTAAAGACAGGGTCACGTTGATTGGCTGTCCGAAGCTTGATGCAATCGATTACAGCACCAAACTCACCGAGATTGTCAGGAACAATAATATCCGGTCGGTAACCATTGTCCGTATGGAGGTTCCGTGCTGCGGCGGTCTTGAGATGGCGGCGGCGAATGCTCACCTCTTGACAATGCTAATAATTGGGTATATAACATAGCCAAGAACAAAGGAAGGGAACCAAAAGAGGTACGAAAGTAAAGGAAAGTACCTCAAGAGGTTACTGAAACATCCCGGTTCCAAAGAAACAAGGTAACAAGATAATGGTATATGTTAAAGGAGGAATGACTTATGTTGATGCCTAGTATTTTTGGAGAGAATTTATTTAATGATGATTGGATGGACTTCGGATTTCCTGAAGTTGACAAGGCTTTATATGGTAAGCATGCAAATAATGTAATGAAGACTGATGTTAAGGAAACTGATACAGGTTATGAAGTTGATATTGATCTTCCAGGATTTAAGAAGGATGAAATTAATGCACAGCTTGATAACGGTTACCTTACAATAAGTGCTGCTAAGGGACTTGATAAGGATGAAAAGGATAAGAAAGGTAAATACATCCGTAAGGAAAGATATGCTGGTGCTATGAGCCGTAGCTTCTATGTTGGCGAAGGCGTCACACAGGAAGATATCAAGGCTAAATATGAAGATGGTATCTTAAGACTTTCAGTTCCTAAGAAGGAAGCTAAGGCAGTCGAGAACAAGAAGTACATTGCTATTGAAGGCTAATGACTAATCATTTAATCCACCTCGGAGATATCGGTCATATAGACGAGGATGGATTTGTCACAATATCAGGCAGAATTAAACGTATCATTGCAACATGGGAAAATAATGCGTATCACAAGGTATTTCCAAAATTAATAGAAGATATGTTTGTGGAAATTGAAGGGATTCATGAAGTTTCCATTGTCGGAAGGAAAATAACGAACGTCTTTTGTGAACTTATTGCTTTTGTCGTTTTAGATAAAGGTAATAACAAAGAAAATACCGAGCGGTTATTAAGAAATATATCTGATGAAAAACTTGATACTTGGGAACGTCCGGTTGAATATCGTTTTATTGATGCACTTCAAGAACGACCATAGGTAAAGTAAATTACAGAGAACTTGAAAAAGAGATAAATGATTATGAGAGGTACGAGAAATAAAAATATTTTATGTATAAAAAATGAATCCATCTAATAACTTACCTGGATTATTTCATTACAAAGCAGCTACATATGGTGACGCAATAGGACTGACGATATTAATCGGTTCGTTGGTTGCTTTTGAAAAGAAAAAATTGTCTTGAGATGACAGTAGAATATACGTAAAGGAAGAAAAAAGTTGGCAGAAAATAACGAAGGACAGGTTGTAGTAAAAATGAACGAAAATATTATCTGGATAATATCCGTGTATTAATAATATTAGACTGTTTGTTGCGCATTCTGTGAAATGTATCACCTGCAGGATGGATTCTATATTGAAGGTGCTAAATCTTTAATCCCTACAATAATATACAATTCAATAAGAAGCAGGTATATGGCGACTCTATTTTTTAATAGCAGGATTAACCACTATGTATAGTCTAAAAAAAGAACTATCAAGGAATATTATACTGAAAGATGTAAAAGACTGCTTATTCCATTTTTAGCAGGAATACTTTTATTGGTATCGGTCAGAAATATATAAACTATACAAACAGGTTCTTTAAGAAAATATCGAACAGTTCATTTGCAATTTATTTCATTCATATGACTAAAAATATACCAACAAAGCTGTACATTTTACAGTAACTCATATAGGAAAGTCGGGATTTTTAGAAATCATTAACGAGCAGATAACAAAACCGCTTTTTACATTTTGGCGGCAGATTTTATAAACATAAATAAAGGTTTTAACGGCTTGTTTATGAAATTAAACGAGTGATTGTTTACGCACGAAAAAGTAATATAGACAGGCATAATACTAAAGAAATAATGATACGACTGCTAAAAGCCGGAAATTCTATGATGATTTTTCCGGAAGGGACATGGAACCTTTCAGAAAAACGAACTCATATATGATATTCCTTATGGTACAGCTTCAATTTCGATTGAAACCAATACTCCGGATTATCCCGATAGCTATTGAACAGTATGAAAAACAGATTTGTAATCAATACCGGAGAAAAATTATGCCTGATAATTCTATTCCTGATCCTACACAAAAAGATACGGGATACTCTGGCAAAAGCCTTAAATGGGAAATCTGGTATAAA
>VOFB01002160.1_pt1 | contig 26192 bp, 32 predicted proteins | sample 5384141 | NCBI WGS metagenome assembly VOFB01 (sample SAMN12384721, study PRJNA508395) | human gut metagenome | isolation source: healthy gut A | host: Homo sapiens | reverse complement strand
TCATTGCTTCGTTGATTACGTATTGCTGGGTAACAATCTTCATTGCTTAGAGAATCAAAGAGGATGCAAATGTTCTTAAAGAACGTTTTGAAAGGTCAAGTGAACAAGGCGCAGATGCCTTGGCACTGGGAGCCGATGAAGACGTGATAAGCTGCGATAAACTGGGGGCTACGAAATAAAGCATTGATCCGGAGATTTCTGAATGAAACTCCTTATGGGTTCATGCTCAGGAACGTTATACCTGAACTTAAAAATAGGTATATCGGGGACCGCCTGAACTACAAGAGCATCCTAAGTAGGGCGGGGAAGGAAGACATCAAACGAGATTCCGTAAGTGTGTTCATGGAGGACCGAACCGACCTCCGTTGAAAAAGGCGGCGGATGAACTGTGGGTAGCGGAGAAATTCCAATCGAACCCGGAGATAGCTGGTTCTCCCCGAAATAAGTTTTAGGACTAGCCTCAAGTTAGACAGGTTAAGTGGAAAACGATGTGAAGATACGCAGACAACCAGGATGTTGGCTCAGAAGCAGCCACTCATTCAAAGAGTGCGTAATAGCTCACTGGTCGAGCGTCTTTGCGCGGAGAATTTAACGGGGCTAAACCTGACACCAGAAGCTTAGGCAATACAGCAATGTATTGGGTAGGGGAGCGTTGTATACGCGGTGAAACAGTAGCGCAAGCGGCTGTGGAGTGTATAGAAGTGAGAATGCCGGAATGAGTAGCGCGAATGCAGTGAGAATCTGCATGGCCGAAAGCCTCAGGTTTTTGGAGGAAGGTTCGTCCGCTCCAGGTTAGTCAGGAGCTAAGGTGAGGCCTCCGATGCACAGACAGTAGAGATTCCGTCACCACCAAAGAGTTAAACACAGGGACACATTTGAAGTCTCAGGCCGGGTGTTGGTTCCGGTAGCGATCGAGGAAATTAGTACCAGAAGTCCGGGATGGAAGATGGCGAGAAAAAGCTGTGTGTATTTCTGCGGTGCCCGTACCGCAAACCGACACAGGTAGGTAGGAAGAAGATTCTAAGGCCAACAGGAGAAGGGTTGTTAAGGAACTCGGCAAATTGACCCCATGTAACTTCGGGAGAAGGGGTGCTCTAGAGATGGAGCCGCAGAGAATCGGCCCAAGCAACTGTTTACCAAAAACACAGGTTTGTGCTAAATCGAAAGATGACGTATACGAGCTGACGCCTGCCCGGTGCTGGAAGGTTAAGAGGAGATGTGCAAGCATTGAATCAAAGCCCCAGTGAACGGCGGCCGTAACTATAACGGTCCTAAGGTAGCGAAATTCCTTGTCAGGTAAGTTCTGACCCGCATGAAAGGCGTAATGATTTGGGCACTGTCTCGACAGCCCGCCCGGCGAAATTGTAGTACCGGTGAAGATGCCGGTTACCCGCGACAAGACGGAAAGACCCCATGGAGCTTTACTGTAGCCTAATATTGGGTTTCGATGTTGCATGCACAGGATAGATGGGACACAGGGAAACAAGTGCTTTGGCATTTGTGGAGTGGCCGTTGGGATACCATCCTTGCGATATTGGAATTCTAACCTGCGCCTTTGAATCAAGGCAGGGGACATTGTTAGGTGGGCAGTTTGACTGGGGCGGTCGCCTCCTAAAAGTAACGGAGGCGTTCAAAGGTTCGCTCAGCTTGAACGGAAATCAAGCAAAGAGTGCAAACGCAGAAGCGAGCCTAACTGCGAGACTGACGGGTCGAGCACAGGGGAGGTTTGGCACCTCGATGTCAGCTCATCGCATCCTGGGGCTGTATTCGGTCCCAAAGGTTTTGGCTGTTCGCCAGGTAAAGCGGTACGCGAGCTGGGTTCAGAACGTCGTGGTGACAGTTCGGTCCCCTATCTGTCGTGGGCGCAGGATATTTGATGGGAGCTGTTCCTAGTACGAGAGGACCGGAGCGGACGTACCTCTGGCGCACCAGTTGTTCTGCCAAGGGCATAGCTGGGCAACTATGTACGGATCGGATAAACGCTGAAAGCATCTAAGCGTGTAAAGATAAGATATCCCAGTGTTTCAAACAAGTAAGATCCTTGAAGACTACAAAGGTTGATAAACAATGTGTAAGTGGAGTCCATTCAGCAAGCGATGTACTAATAGATCGAGGGCAGCCACAATTCGCTTGAGACTTTTAGGTCAACTGAGTAGTAGCAGTGGTTATTCGGTTTTGGCAGGCGTCCTTCTAAAAATACTGGACAGTCAAAGCAGGAAATGTGATACTACTGGTTCAGTCAAAGTCAGTCTCAGTGTCAGTCGATGACTGGTGGTTCCACCTGTTCCATTCCAGACACAGAGTTCAAACACTTGTGCGAGATGGTTGGCAGAACGGCATGGCGAAATGGGTGAGTCGCCGAGCTTAACAGAAAGCTCTGAGAGATGAAAGAAGTCTCGGACGCTTTACTAGATGATGCGTAGCCTAAAGCAGGGACAGCCTTTTCGTGCGCACGTCAGCGGCAACTACAGACTGCAAAGGATGGGCTGACATGAGCATGTCTTTGCTGGTGGCCATACTCTGCAGCAGAGCTGATACTGCTGGATACAGCCAGCCGACATGCAGATTTTACTACTTGGACGCCCAGAGCCGGGCAGGTACTGGCGCAGAAACGTGCCGATAGTGCGTGCTTTTGCGCCGGCATCTCTGACAAAATGATGACTATACTGCTGGCCATTGAGGCTGGGCGGTCTGGATAAACAGGTAACACTGCCGGAGGATATTTTCCAACCTTACAGACCGAAAAGCGTCTATGGCAGGCTTTACGAGGGAGGAGGTCACGGTGCGGGACTCTCTCTATGGCGCGATGCTGCCTTCAGAGCACGTCTGCGCGGCTGGTGAGGCAGCAGTGAGGATAATGCTTGCCGCTGATGAACAAAAGGCCGCAGGCTTGGCATGAAGAACACGTTTCAAAATGGAAGCCAGCCTGACCGACGCAGGCACTATTCCAGCGCGGCGGCAGATATGGCAAAGCTCTTTGCAGGCGGCCGCTGCACAATACCTTGCACAATTTTGGCAACCGGGCACTACACCACTACGGCGACTGCACGGCTTGCAGGCGTTTGCGTTTGCTGCTGCGCAGGCAAGCGTGAAGACGGGGCGGAACTACGACGCAGGGAACGCGGATCAGAGGCGGCAAACAGGGTGCTACCGCCGCCGCAGGGCTGTGTCGGCTGGCCATGCCACCGTGAACGGAAAAGTGCATCCTTGTTACGCTTGCCGCGCCAGAGACCACGGGACAGGCAGTACAATATCCGCGATGCATGTGCGCCTGGACGCTACCATCACCAACGGCTTTGTTTCTTCCGGTGTGGATTTGATCATGGCAAACGCCACTCCCGCCCTGCAGGCGGCTCAGGCTGCCACCAACACTATCCCGGTGCTGGGCACCTCTGTTACCGAGTACGGCGTGGCGCTGGGTCTGGATAACTTCTCCGGCACCGTGGGCGGCAATGTCTCCGGCACTTCCGATCTGGCCCCGCTGGATCAGCAGGCGGATATGATCGTGGAGTGGATGCCGGAAGCCAAGAAGGTTGGCCTGCTGTACTGCTCTGCCGAGGCAAACAGCCAGTATCAGGTTGATGAAGTGCAGAAGTATCTGGAGGCTAAGGGTGTGACCGCTACCCAGTACGCATTCTCCGACTCCAACGATCTGTCCTCTGTGTGCCAGAAAGCGGCCGATGAGAACGATGCCCTGTATGTGCCCACCGATAACACCGTTGCGGCCAACACCGGCATTGTGGACGGCATCTGCCGCCCGGCCAAGAAGCCCGTGTTCGCAGGCGAAGAGGGCATCTGCGCCGGCTGCGGAGTGGCTACGCTGTCCATCAGCTACTACGATCTGGGCTACACCACCGGTGAGATGGCCGTCAAGATCCTGAACGGCGAGAGCGATATCTCCACCATGCCCATCGAGTACACCGACGTGACCAAGAAGTACAACAAGGCCATCTGCGATGATCTGGGCCTGACCGTGCCGGAAGGCTACGAGGAGATCGAGGCCTGACAACAGCGGGAACCAAAACGAAAATAGCGGAGGAGAGCATATTTTTACTTTCTCCGCTTTCCCGTATCAAAACGGGAGATAAAAAAGTGTAACGTTTAGGAGGAAATTGTTTTGGAGATCATTGCAAGACTTGCCAACCTGCCGGGTGCTCTGCCGGGTGCCTGTGCGCAGGGCCTGATTTGGGCCATTATGGCGATTGGCGTTTATCTTACCTTCCGCATCCTGGATGTTGCCGACCTGACCGTGGACGGCTCTTTCGGCACCGGCGGCGCCGTGTGCGTCATGTGCCTGCTTTCCGGCATGAACGTCTGGCTGTCCCTGCTGGTGGCGGTGCTGGCCGGTCTGGCCACCGGCCTTGTCACCGGCCTGCTGCACACCTTTATGGGCATCCCCGCCATTCTGGCCGGCATCCTGACTCAGCTGGCTCTGTACTCCATCAACCTGAAAATCATGGGCAAAGCCAACCAGGCCATCAACGTGGACAAGTACGGCCTGCTCATCTCCCTGCGCTGGGTCAAGGAATTTGCCCTGCACAACCCCATCATCATGATCATTCTGGTCACGGCGGTGGTCATCGGCGTGCTGTACTGGTTCTTCGGCACCGAGCTGGGCTGCGCCATCCGTGCCACCGGCTCCAACCCCGCCATGGCCCGTGCACAGGGCATCAACACTAATTTCAACATTGTGCTGGGTCTGGCCGTGTCCAACGCACTGGTGGCCCTGTCCGCTGCTCTGCTGAGCCAGTATCAGGGCTTTGCGGATGTGGGCATGGGCCGCGGTGCCATCGTCATCGGTCTGGCCGCCGTCATCATTGGCGAGGCCGTATTTGGCCGCATTTTCCACAACTTTGCCCTCAAGCTGGTGTCGGTCTCCATCGGTGCCATCATCTACTATGTTGTCATCCAGTTGGTGCTGACCCTTGGCTTTGACGCAAACCTGCTCAAACTGCTCAGCGCTTCCGTCGTTGCCATCTTCCTGGCGGTGCCGTATTGGAAGAGCAAATACTTCTCGAAGCCGGTCAAAAAGGCACAGAAAGAGGGTGCCAAGAATGCTTGAGATCCAGAATGTTTCCAAAACCTTTAACGCAGGCACGGTCAACCAGAAAACGGCGCTGAATGGCCTGAACCTGAAGCTGAACGAAGGTGACTTTGTCACGGTTATCGGCGGCAACGGCGCGGGCAAGTCCACGATGCTGAACGCTGTGGCCGGTGTGTGGCCGGTGGACGAGGGCAAGATCCTCATTGACGGCGTGGACGTCACCCGCCTGAGCGAGCATCAGCGCGCTGCCTACATCGGCCGCGTGTTCCAGGACCCCATGACCGGCACGGCGGCCACCATGCAGATCGAAGAGAATCTGGCACTGGCTGCCCGCCGCGGCAAGCACCGCACCCTCCGCATCGGCATCACCAAGGCCGAGCGGGAACAGTACCGTGAGCTGCTCAAGACGCTGGACCTGGTCCTGGAGGACCGGCTGACCGCCCGTGTGGGCCTGCTTTCCGGCGGTCAGCGACAGGCGCTGACCCTGCTCATGGCTACCATGAATCAGCCGAAGCTCCTGCTGCTGGACGAGCACACGGCAGCGCTGGACCCCAAGACCGCGCTCAAGGTGCTGACCCTCTCCGCTAAGATCGTGGAGGAAAACCATCTGACAACCATGATGATCACCCATAACATGCCAAGGAACCCATCATGATATGGGGCCACATCATCTATGATGTCTCCGGGGAAGAGAAAAGAACCTGCATGTCTCCGACCTGCTGGCCAAGTTCCATCGCGTCCGGCGGCGAGTTCGCCAACGACCGCATGATCTTTCCAACTGAGCACGCACAGGCACCTCCCTCCGGGGGGTGCCTTTTTTGCGCACCGAGAACAAACAGGGCCTGCCGGGTTTCCGGCAGGCCCTGCTGCATCGTGCGGTGAATTACCGCTTGATGTCGTAGTTCATGTTCATCAGGTTGCGGATGGTGCTCACATCGTCGGTGATGTTGGCATCGCCGTGGATGGTGTGCTTGATGGCGCTGCTTGCTACCGCAAAGTTGATCATGTCCATGGCCCGGTAGTTGTGGAGCATGGCGTAGATGAGGCCGCTGGCAAAAGCGTCGCCGCCGCCCACGCGGTCGAGGATGTTGAAGGTGAACAGCTTGCTCTCGAAGGTGTGGCCGTCATACCACATAAAGGCTTTCAGGCTGTTCTCGCTGCCGCTGTGGGCATAGCGGACGTGGCGGGCGATGCACTTCAGGCTGGGGTAGCGCTCGATGAAGTGCTGGAAAATTTCGTCCTGCTGCTCATAGCTGGGCTGCAGAGGCACGCCGTCCTTCCAGTCGCCCTTGGAGTGGTCGTTCTCGTCCTTCCACAGGTGGTAGGGCTCGATGCCCAGCAGCACGTCCACATAGGGCAGGCACTCGGTGCAGAAGTCGCGGGCCTCGTCCCAGGTCCAGAGGGTGGAGCGGAAGTTGCCGTCAAAGCTCACGGTCAGGCCCTTCTTTTTTTGGCCACCTTGAGCATGTCCAGGATCAGGCTGCGGCAGTTGGGGCCAGTGCCGGGGTAATGCCGCTGAGATGCAGCCAGTTAAAGCCCTCCAGCAGTGCATCCAGATCCACCTGCGAGAAATCATACTCCGTGATGGCGCTGTGCTTGCGGTCATAGATGACCTTGGAGGGGCGGATGCCGTAGCCCGTCTCGAGGTAGTATGTACCCAGACGGTTGGAGGGCGTCTCATCCGGCTCGGTGAGGATCATGGGGGTGCAGTGGACGTCGTTGGAGCGCAGCCAGCGCACGGCGCTTTTGCCGAGGCTGTTGTTCGGCACGACGCTGAAGAAGGTGCTGTCCACGCCGAGGTTTGCCAGTGCGAGGGCGATGTTGGCCTCGCTGCCGCCGTAGCTGGCCTCAAAGTTGGTGGCCATGCGGAGTTTTCGTAGTTCGGCGGGGTCAGGCGCAGCATGATCTCGCCGCAGGTGATGAATTTCGGTCCGGTCGTCTCGTGGCCCAGAATGGGGTTGAAATGTTCCATAACGGTCCTCCTGATATTGTAAAAACTCACCGTGGATCCTTTTGACACATCGTTGTATCCATGTAACCATTATAGTGCGCGCACCGCCGGAATGCAAGCATTTGCACGGGAATGCAAGAGAAAATAAGAACCGAAATTTGGGTAGTTTGACGAAAAGAGAGAATTCGCGTTACATCCCCGTCAGGTCAAAGCTGGGGGTGTATTCCTCCTTGGCGCTGCTCTTCTGCTGCATATAGCCCTGCACAAGGCCCTTGTCCATGGCATAGTTCACCACCCGGTGGTACTCGTAGGTGGTAATGCGCCGCCCGATGCCGTGCTCTGCTGCCTTGTAGAACGGCGTGTACTGGCTCATGACGCTGGGCAGGAAACACCCGGGGTCGGCCTCGTTCCAGGCAGCCATCTGGTCGAGGACGGCAAAACTGTCGTCGATGTGGCCGGGCAGGGCCAGATGGCGCAGGATGACGCCTTCTGCAAGATGCCGTCGGCGTCGAATACCGGGTGCCCGGCCTGCGCCATCATGGCCTCAATGGCGGGCCTGGCCTGGGCAAAGTAATCCGGTGCAGCGGAAAGCTCTGCCGAGAGGGCGGCGGAGACGTATTTCAGGTCAGCCAGCCAGATGTCAATGGAACCCCGCCAGGCCTCCACACTCTCCATCGTCTCATAGCCGCCGGTGTTGCACACAATGGGCAGATGCAGGCCCTGTGCCCGGGCCAGATCCAGCGCGGCAATGATCCAGGGCCGCCATTGCCCGGGGGTGACCAGATTGATGTTGTGGGCTCCCTGGGCCTGTAAGTTGAGGAAAATTTCAGCCAGATGCTCCACGGTGATCTCCTTGCCCAGCCCCTCGGCGCTGATGGGATAGTTCTGGCAGAAGCAGCACTTGAGGGTGCAGCCGGAGAAGAAGACTGTGCCGCTGCCTTTGGTGCCGCTGATGCAGGGCTCTTCCCAGAAATGCAGGGCAGCGCGGGCGGCTTTCAGGGTGCGGCCCGCGCCGCAGAAGCCCACGGCTCCGGCAGCCCGGTCCACCCCGCAGCGGCGGGGGCACAGGGCGCAGTGGGAGGGGCGGAGAGACAAGATCGGTTTTCGGCATAATATCCAAAGTCCTTTGTGTAAAGTCATTGTTGCCCCCAGTATACCACATTTTACACGGGTCGTGCTATACTATAAAAAACATGTCATGAGAATAACTGCTTTCAGGAGGAACCCTCATGCGCACCGAGAACGATGAGATCCGCGATAACCTCAAATATCTGACCCTGCTCTCGCGGGATTACCCCTCGCAGGCAGCGGCCGCCAGCGAGATCATCAGTACACAGGCCTTGCTCAAGCTGCCCAAGGGCACCGAACATTTCATGAGCGACCTGCACGGCGAAAACGAAGCCTTTGTCCACATTCTGAACTCCGCTTCCGGTGTCATCCGTGAAAAAGTGGACCTGGTGCTGGGGAGGCCATCCCGGAACAGACCCGTGCGGAGCTGGCTACCCTGATCTACTACCCCAACGAAAAAGCTGCCGCAGCTCAAGAACCGCTGCACCAGCGAGGAAGCGCTGGACCAGTGGTACACCGACACCCTGCTGCGGCTCATTGACATCTGTCGGCTGGTATCGTCCAAACACACCCGCGACCATGTGCGGCAGTGCCTGCCGGCCAGCTGCGGCTATATCCTGGACGAGCTGCTCCACGCCCATTTTGAGGACCACGACAAAGACCTGTATTATGGGCAGATCGTGGGCAGCATCATCGAGAACGGCCGTGCAGACCGCTTCATCGTGCGGCTGTGTGAGCTGATCAAGCGCCTTGCCGTGGACAAGCTGCATATCGTAGGCGACCTGTTCGACCGCGGCCCGCGCCCGGACATCATTCTGGATCTGCTGATGCGCCACCACAACGTGGATTTCCAATGGGGCAACCACGACGTTGTCTGGATGGGCGCGGCGGCCGGCAGTCCCATCTGCATCTGCACGGTGCTGAAGACCACCCTCGCCTACCACAACCACGGCATGATTGAAGACTTTTACGGCATCAACCTCCGCCACCTGCAGCGGATGGCCGAGCAGTTCTACGGCGACGACGGTCTGACCATTTGGATGCCTCACACCGACACTGCCCGCGGCCCCTACACCCCCGGTATGCTCCATCGCTGCGCCGTCATGCATAAGGCCATCACCATCCTGATGCTCAAGCTGGAATGTCAGGTCATCGACCGCAACCCGGACTTCCAAATGCAGGGGCGGGACTTTTGCGCCGCATCGACTGGGAAAAAGCATACTGTCCGCATCGGCGAACAGGATTACCCGCTGCGGGACACGGCCTTCCCCACGGTGGACCCTGCCGACCCGGCGGCCCTGAACGACGACGAAAAGCTGGTGCTGCGCAAGCTGGTGCAGTCCTTCCGCCAGAGCGAAAAGCTGCAGCAGCATGTGGAATTCCTCTATGCAAAGGGCAGTGTGTACCACATTGAAAATGGCAACCTGCTGTACCACGGTGTGGTGCCCATGACCGCAAAGGGCAGTTTTGCGGTGGAACGCTTTGAGGGCCGCCGCTATTCCGGCCGTGCCTTGATGGATTACTGCGATGCCCGGGCCCGGCGGGGCTACTACGCACCGGAGGGCAGCGCCGAACGCCAGAACGGACAGGATTTTTTGTGGTATCTGTGGTGCGGGCGGTTGTCACCGCTGTTCGGCCGCAGCGCTATGACCACCTTCGAGCGGCTGTATGTGGCAGACCCCGCCACCCATGAGGAGATCAAGGATCCCTACTATACCTGGTACAACGACGAGGCCGCCTGCCGCCGCATTCTGGCGGAGTTCGGCCTGCCGGGTACCAGCCACATCGTCAACGGCCACGTCCCCGTGCGGGAAAAAGCAACGGCGAAAGCCCCATCAAGGGCGGCGGGCGCTTGTTGGTGATTGACGGCGGGTTCTGCCGCGCTTACCACGAGAGCACCGGTATTGCGGGGTACACGCTGGTGTATTCCAGCCGCTCCATGTCCCTGCGCACCCACCAGCCCTTCGAGAGCGCCGAAAAGGCTGTGAACGAGAATCTGGACATCCTCTCTCAGAAGAACATCCTCGAGACGGAGAACCACCGCATCCTTGTGGAGGAGACGGACGAGGGCGAGATCCTGCGGGAGAGGGTCCACGACCTCAAACAGCTGGTCCGGGCCTATCAGCTGGGCTGGATCAAGGAGACCCGCAGTGAGGATCAGGTGTGGTAAAATGTGACAAACCGGCGTTTGACCGCCGGAATGTGTCGGAATCTTGAAAAAAAGAGACAAATTTTCAGAATATCAGAACGGATTCTGGGCAAAACAGAAAATAATGGAACTCGTACAATCGGGGCTTTGCTTTTTGTGTAATTTGTGTATAATAAGGTAGCTGTAATTGTGCGCGGGCTTTGTTGGCTTTGTACACAGGACGGGCACAGGCAGCGGATATGAATGCTTTCAGGAACCTTAACAGGCCTGCGGCTCGGGCCTCCGACAAGGAGATCATAAAATTGGAGAAGTTTGTTATTACGGGTGGTAAGCCCCTGCACGGCGAAGTTATCATCTCGGGTGCCAAAAATGCGGCGGTGGGCGTCCTGCCTGCAACCATTCTGGCAGCGGATGTCTGTGTGATCGAGAATCTGCCCGATATCAGCGATGTGGCGGTGAGCCTGAAGATCCTGAGCGTCCTTGGCGCCCAGATCCGGATGCTGAACCGGAACACCTACGAGATCGACACCACCCATCTGACCGGCACCAACGTCCCCGACGACCTGTCCCGCCAGATGCGCGCCAGCTACTATTTCCTCGGCGCACTGCTGTCCCGCTTTGGCCGGGCGCAGGTGGCCATGCCCGGCGGCTGCAACCTGGGCCCCCGCCCCATCGACCAGCATCTCAAGGTGTTCAGTGCCCTGGGTGCCGAGGACAGCGTGGACTACGGCATGATCACGGTGCGTGCCAAGGAGCTCAACGGCGCACACATCTTCTTTGATAAGGTCAGTGTGGGCGCTACCATGAACGGCATGCTCTCCGCTGTGATGGCAAAGGGCCAGACCATTCTGGAAAACTGCGCCAAGGAGCCCCATGTAGTGGACCTGGCCAACTTCCTGAACATGTGCGGTGCCGACGTGCGCGGTGCCGGTACCGATGTGATCAAGGTGCGCGGTGTGGAAAAGCTGCACGGCTGCACCTACAGCATCATCCCGGACCAGATCGAGGCCGGCAGCTACATGGTGGCGGCCGCTGCCACCGGCGGCGATGTGCTGATCAAGAACGTGACCCCCAAGCATCTGGAGCCCATTACCGCCAAGCTGCGCCGTGCCGGGGCCGAGGGGGAAGAGTTCGACGATGCCGTGCGGGTACGCCGTACCGGCGACATCCTGCCCCTGAAGATCAACACGATGCCGCATCCCGGCTTTCCCACCGACATGCAGCCGCTGATGGCCGTGCTGCTGAGCGTGGCCAAGGGCACCAGCACCGTGACCGAGAGCGTGTGGGACAACCGCTTCCGCTATGTGGACGAGCTGCGCAAGATGGGTGCCAACGTGCAGGTGGACGGTCAGGTGGCTGTGTTTGAGGGCGTGGATAAGCTCACCCCTGCACCGCTGCGCGCGCTGGATCTGCGTGCAGGCGCTGCCATGGTGGTGGCTGCCCTGATGGCAGATGGCACCAGTGAGATCGAGGAGATCGGCCATATCGAGCGCGGCTACGAGAATATCGTGGAGAAGCTGCGCGGCCTCGGTGCTGACATCAGCAAGGTGGAGCGTGTGCCCGCCGCGCTGGAGCAGGCCCTGTAACCACAGCAAGTCTGAACAAAACCAACAGCCTGCCGTATTCTGCGGCGGGCTGTTTTCATGAGCAGTAAGAGGTTTTTCATGGCAGAATTCATCTCGTTATATTCGGGTTCTTCCGGCAACAGCAGTGTGGTGCGCTGCGGCAGCCGGTACCTGATCGTGGACATGGGCAAGGGGTGCGCACCACCTCGGCAGCGCTCAAGGCGCTGGGCCTTGCCGTCAGCGACTGCGACGGCATTCTTGTCACTCATGAGCACAGCGACCACGTCAAGGGGCTGTCCACCTTCCTCAAAAGAACCCGCTGCCGGTGTACGGCGCGGCCGACACGCTGGATTTTCTGGATGCCAACGGCATCGTGCCGCCCAGCTGTGAACTGAACACGCTGGAGGGCCGGGAAGAGGACGTGGGCGCATTTGGGGTGCAGTCTTTCCCCACCAGCCACGACGTCCCCTGTGTGGGCTACCGCATCCACACCCCCGACGAGAAGACCATGACCATCGCCACCGACCTCGGCGTGCTGACGCCCCCGGTGCACGAGGCCCTTGCCGGGTGCGACCTTGTGGCCCTCGAGAGCAACTACGACCTGCATGCTGCGCAGCGGCCCTCCCCTACTACTTACGGTCCCGCATTGAGAGCGCCCGGGGGCATCTGTCCAACGACGAGTGCTCGGCAAAACTGCTGGAGCTCATTCAGGAAGGGTGCAAGCGCTTTGCCCTGTGCCATCTCTCACAGGAGAACAACACTCCGGCACTGGCCCTGCAGACGGTGTTCAATACGCTGGGCGCAGCGGGCGTGGTGCCGGACAAAGACTGCATCGTGCAGGCACAGCGCCGCAATGAGGTGAGCCCGGCCCTGGAATTCTGAGAGCAAAACGGTATAACGTCAAAGATCCCCCGCCGGAGGCGCTGCGCCCGGCGGGGATCCTTTTTTGCGGTTTATTCCGCCGCTTTCTGGGGGCGGATGTCCTCACCTAGGAAGCGGAAGGGAATGAACGCCGACAGGCGGCTGGAGATTTTTTCGGTGTAGAGCTTTTCCAGCAGAGCGCCGTCGGTGATGTTGGTGGTGACGATGGTGGGCAGCTTCGCGCCCAGACGGTTGTTCAGCAGACTGTAGAACACCGTGATGAAGTAGGGCGTGACGAACTCGGTGCCCAGATCGTCCAGGATCAGCAGGTCGGCGGTGGAGGCAGTGCGCAGCAGAGTGTCGGCATCGCCGGAGGGGTCAAAGCGGGAAGCCTCCATCTTGCCAAAAAAGTCCGGGCTGGAAACATAGATCACATCGTGGCCCTGTTCCAGCACAAGGCCCGCAATGGCCAGCGCAGCGTGGGTCTTGCCCAGGCCCGCGTTGCCGATGAGCATCAGGCTTTCGTTCTCGGTGGGGAAAAATCCTCGGCATACTGCTTCAGGCCGTCCAGCAGGCGGCCCATATAGGCGCGGACGTTCACACCGTTTTGAGTGTCCATTGTGTTGGGGTAGTAGCGCAGCTCCATGGTGTCAAAGCTGGAAATGGACAGGCTGGACAGCTGCTCGATCTCCTGTCGGCGCAGCTGCTGCATGACATTGTGCACACAGCTGCAGGTGCGGCCGTTGACCGTGCCGGTGTCCTGGCACAGCTTACAGCTGAATTTCGGCTCCAGCGCGTCGGCAGGCCGCCCGCTGGCTGCCAGCAGGGCGGTCAGCTTCTGCCGGGCATCGGCCAGCGCGGCAGCGGCCTCGGTGCGGTCCTTGCCGGAGGCACCGGCCAGTGCGCAGCGCAGACCCCGCACCCGCACCTCGTCCTCGGCGTGGCGCAGGGCGGGCACGGCGGCCTCTGCCTCGCCCCGGGCATCCTCGGCCCGGGCGCGCGCCATCTGCCGCCGGGCGGCTACGGTGCGCAAAGCTTCCTGATACAGTTCGTTTTTGGTACGCATATGGGTAACCTCGTGTTATGTGTTGGAGCGCTTTTTGAGCCGGTTGAGCGACGCGGAAAGGCTGCTGTTGCCCAGAAAATCGTTGCCGCTGGGGGCTTCACGGTCCACCCGGATGTTCCGGCTGGCTCCGGCGTCGGCCACCGGGCCCCGCACGTCGTGGATGGTGCGCAGGCCCTTGGCGTTCCAGGTTTTCAGGATGCTGTTCCAGTACCACAGGTCCCGCTTGGGGCCTGCCTGCACAGCAGCTTCCTGTACCATGGCGTCATCGTAGCCGTACACCTCGTACCAGCGGGCAATGGCCTTGCGGCCGCCCAGGGTGAGCTCGTCGGTGGAGATGCCCAGCAGGCCGCTGACGTACTGCTCCCGGCTCCGGCGCAGGGCCAGCAGCTTGAGGTGGGCGTCGGCCTGCTCGCCGGTCTCCACGCCCTCGGTGCGCCAGACCTTCAGCTCATGCACCACGGCAGCCATGGTGCGCTTGCCGCAGCTGGCCACATAGGCCACGCACAGCATCACGGTCTCCGGCGCAAAACCCTCCTGCACATACAGGTTCACCAGTTTTTCCATCTCGCGGTGGGTCAGCGGGCGGGCAAAGCCGGTCTGGGCGCAGTCGATCAGGCTGGAGATCATGGGGTCGGTGCGGCTGGCGGCGGCGATCTCGGCCCAGGTCATGGGGGCGGGGGCACTGGGCTCGGCACCCGGGGCCGCGTTTTCCTCGTAGCGTTCCAGCAGCCCGGCACCGGCCCAGAAGGACAGGGCACTTTCGGCGCTGATGCGGCTGCGCAGCTTGAGGTCTGCGCAGATATTGTCCGGGTCGGTGATGCCGGTGGCCAGTACATACAAAGCCACCCGGACGTTGTATTCTTCGGCGATGCCCAGCTTGGAAAATACCAGCTGCGGCACCGGAATGGTATCGCCTTTGAGCTCTTTTAAACGATAGATCATGCGTTCCTCGTATCTGGTTCTTGTTCGGGTTCCGGTGCGTGCGGCGTCCAGGCCTCGCATTCCATCATGTCGGGGCAGTTCTTCCAGCGTTCCGGGTCGGCGTTGAAGGCGTCCTCCAGACAGCTTGCGGCGGCGGCGCGGCCCTCGTCGGTCAGCGGAAAAATTTCCTGTCGGCGCAGGGCCGGGTCGGTCATTTCCAGCGTCCAGGGGTCCGGCCAGTAGTCCACCGTCAGGATGCTCTCCTCCTTCACGGCACCCTCGCCGCCCTCCGGGTCCGGCACGCTGCGCTTGCCCGGGGTGAGCCGATAGCGCAGGCCGTATTCGTTGCCGCTGTAGGTGTTCTTGCACTTGAAGTAATGCAGCAGGGGCACAAAGATCATGGTTGCAAAGGTCCTTTCCGGTGCAGGGCTCACAGCCGCCGCACAATTACTTCTATTATAAAAAACCATGCCGCAAATTGCAACCGCAAAATAAACGGCCGCCGCCCGCCCGGGGTGCCCGGAGCGCGCAGCAGCCGTAAATGCAGAAAAAATCAGAGATCCGTGCGGGGCTTGGCCGACATTTCCCAGAAATGCAGCTCATGCACCGAGCAGTCGTGGAAGATGGCGCGGCAGCGGGCGGCGCGCTCCGGCGACAGGCCGGTGCACACCTTTTTCCGCATAGGCGGCCCAGGCGCGGCAGGCGTCCGCATAGCCGGGACCGGCGTAGTCCTGCACCAGCGGGCCGTAGAGGGTGTCCCGCACGGCAGGGGAGCGGTCCAGCAGTTTCTGGAAGATCCAGCCATAGCTCAGCATACAGGGCAGGCAGGCCATCATGCACTCGGCCTCTCCCTCGCCGTTTTTGCGGCGTTGATCATGCAGTCCACATAGGCGCGGTTCTCCGGCCGCAGGGGCAAGGCCCTGCAAGTCGGCTTCCGACAGGCCAAACTGCTCCAGATAGTGCAGGCGGGTCACATCCTCGCTCTCCTGCACAAAGCCCAGCAGGGAGTAGTAATTGCGCAGCGTCTCCATGGTGCGGGCCTTAGTCATGCCCCAGGCGAACACCTTGGAGTATTCCCGGAGGTAAAGACTGTCCTCCACGATGTAACCCTTGAAGCAGGCTTCGTCCAGAGTGCCGTCCTCCATCCTGCGCAGGAATTCGGTGTCCAGGCACTGCTGCCACACCGGCAGATCCTCCTGCACCAGGGAGGAAACAAAAGGCATCTCAGCCATCCACAAACTCTCCTTTCAGAGCAAACATATGATCCATGGGGCCGGAGCCGCGGCCCAGGTCCAGCATGGCGGACAGGGCGCCGGAGATATACGCCTTGGCCCGCTCCACCGCCGTGTCCAGGTCATAGCCCTTGGCCAGGTTGGCGGCGATGGCGCTGGACAGGGTGCAGCCGGTGCCGTGGGTGTTGGGGTTGTCGATGCGCTTGCCCCGGAACCACTTGCCGCAGCCGCTGCGCCACAGCAGGTCGTCGGCGTCGTTGATCTGGTGACCGCCCTTGCACAGCACGGCGCAGCCATAGCGCTGGCTGATGTTCCGGGCGGCGGCCTCCATGCCGGCGGCGTCGGTGATGGGGAGGCCGGAGAGGATCTCCGCCTCGGGGATGTTGGGGGTGAGCACCTCGGCCATGGGCAGCAGCTTGGCGGTCAAGGCCTGCACAGCGTCGTCCCGCAGCAGCTTGGAGCCGGAGGTGGCCACCATCACGGGGTCCACCACGATGTGCTTTGCCTCGTAAGCATGCAGCTTTTCGGCAATGGTGTCGATGAGCTCGGCAGAGCTCACCATTCCGATCTTGACGGCATCCGGGTAGATGTCGGTGAAGATGGCATCCAGCTGCTCTGCCAGAAAGCGGGGCGTGGTCTCAAAGATATCTGTGACGCCGGTGGTATTCTGGGCGGTCAGGGCCGTGACCGCGCTCATGGCGTAGACGCCGTTGGCCGTCATGGTCTTGATATCGGCCTGGATCCCGGCGCCTCCGCTGGAATCGCTGCCGGCAATGGTCAAAGCGGTTTTCATACAGTAAAACCCCTTACAATAAAAATGCGGAGATGCCCGGCAGGGGCAGCTCCGCACAAACATGATCTCCTACGTTGGCATGATCCAAATCAGGTCACAACATGATCTCCCCGTTTGGCGGACTGGCATCCAAATCAGGTCACAGGTGCTCTCGGCGGGGCTCAAGATGCTGAAGAACCTGAAAAAGGATGCCTTTAGCCGGGCGGTCCTGGCGGCGGTGCTGCTGGCCATGGTGAGCTGCTCGGTGCTGGCGGTGTCCTTCTCGTCCATCTTCTACATTCTGCTCAGCGGGGCGGCGGGCCTTGCGGTGTACGGGGTGCAGCAGCTGCGGAAGGAGGCGGGTGCAAAATGATCTGTCTGACCCTGTTCTGGAACTTCTTGATGATCGGAACCCTGTCTTTTTGGCGGCGGTTACGGCATGATCTCGCTGGTGCGGGAGGTGGTGCTGGGCCACGGCTGGCTCACCGAGAGCGAATTCCTGAGTTTTATTGCGGTGTCGGAGTCCACACCCGGCCCGCTGGCCGTCAACATGGCCACCTTCATCGGTGCGTCGCAGGGCGGGGTGCTGGGGGCACTGGTGGCTACGCTGGGCGTCGTGCTGCCGTCCTTTGTCATCATCCTGCTGGTGGCGGCGGTGCTGCGCAGCGTGCTCCGGTACGCCGGGGTACAGGCAGTGCTGGACGGGGTGCGCCCCTGTGTGGTGGCGCTCATTCTGGCCACGGCCGTCACCATGGGCCTTTCCACGCTGGGCGGCTATACGGCCGGCCCGGCGGGCGGCTTTGCACCGGATGGCCGGGCCATTGCGGTGTTTGTGCTGCTGGGGCTGGTGCACTGCGGGTACAAAAAAATACGGCAGAAAGCACCATCCCCCATTGGGATGATCCTGCTTTCTGCCGTACTGGGCATCGTGTTCTGGCACTGAGAAGGGCTCAGCCCTCCGGCTGCTGCTTCAGTTCCTGCCGGATGGCGCGGAACTGCTCCGGAACTTTGTCCTCCGGCATATCCCGGAGCACTTCAACAGTACCGGCGGCCTGCGCCGTTTCATAGTACCAGCATTTGTACTCCACCATGCGCAGGGTGTGCTGCAGCTCGTCCATCTGGGCCTGCAGCACCTCCCGCTGGTGGCGGAACATGGCCAGTCGGGTGTCAATGGTGTTGTTGCCCTGCATGGAAAGCTCAAGATACTGCCGGATGTCCTTGATGGACATACCGGCTTTTTTCATGCAGCCGATCACCCGCAGCCACTCGATGTCGCTTTCGCGGAACTGGCGGATGCCGCCGGATGACCGCGCTACAAAGGGCAGCAGACCTTCCTTGTCATAGTAGCGCAGGGTGGATGCCGGAACGCCCAGCATCTTTGCCATTTCACCGATGGTGTAGACCATGAGATCCTCCTTTGGACGGCGTCGGGATAAAACAGAACCTCCGGACGGAAGGGCCCGGAGGTGGGTTGGTGCGGGAGAAGGGGGTCGAACCCTCACTCCGTTGGAACTGGTGCCTAAAAACCAGCGCGTCTGCCATTCCGCCACTCCCGCAAAATAGATGGTTCCTATAGTTTAGCAATTCTGCCGCAAAAAGTCAATTGCCGCGGCAAGGATTTATAGTCAGCCTCCGCCCGGTGCATACTATAGCCCAGACAATTTTTCAAAAAGGAGGGACTGCGTATGCACAGAGCGGGGCTGGTGCGCCTTGTACGGATGGGGCTTGTCTACCTGCTGGTGGCGGCTGCGGCGGTGCTGGGCTGGCTGTGGCATGCTCTGCCGGAGGAGATCTGTCTGGAGCCGGGCAGACGCTGCAATTGCCGCGCTTTGCCTGGGTGGAGCCCTTGCGGGGGCGATGGAAGCCGGAATGTCGCCAGCACCCGGGCGGTGGGAAGTTATCAGGTCACGCTGGCGCTGGGCGGCTGGCTGCCGGTGCGCACCATCCGTGCGGTGGTCACCGAGCGCCCGACGGTGACCGTCTGCGGTACACCGTTTGGCGTCAAGATGTTCTCCGAAGGAGCGCTCATCGTGGGATTTTCGGATGTAAACACCGCCGCCGGGCCGGAAAACTCCGGCCAAGGCTGCCGGGCTGCGTCTGGGGACCGGGTCATCCGCATCGGCAGCACGGCCACCGAGGACAACGACGCCGTGAAGCAGGCACTGGAAGCGGCGCAGGGCGGCGCGGTGGAGGTGGTGTACGTCCGCAGCGGGGAACAGCTGCAAACCACCCTGACCCCTGCCTGGGACGCCACGGCAGGCCAGTGGCGGGCCGGGATGTGGGTGCGGGATTCCTCGGCAGGGGTGGGGACCCTGACCTTTGTGGACCGGCAGCTGGGGGTGTTTGCCGGGCTGGGCCACCCCATCAGCGACAGCGACACCGGCGAAAGCGTCGCCCTGCGCAGCGGCGAGATCGTGGCCTGCAGCATTGTGGGCTGCACCAGCGGCACCATTGGCAGTCCGGGGAGCTGAAGGGAAATTTCCTTGGCACCCATGCGCTGGGCAGCATTGGCATCAATGGACCGAACGGTGTCTACGGCACCCTGCGCACCGCGCTGCCGGGCGAAACGCGGGAGCTGGCCTTTGCACAGGAGGTGGTGCCCGGCGAAGCGGAGATCTGGGCCACCACCGAGGGCGAGACGCCCCGGGCCTACAAAGTGCGCATCGAGAAGGTGAACGACGCCGACCCCCGCCGGAATATGATCCTGCGGGTGACCGATCCGGCACTCCTGGCCAAAACCGGCGGCATCGTGCAGGGGATGAGCGGGAGCCCCATCGTGCAGGACGGCCGCCTGGTGGGGGCAGTCACCCATGTGCTGGTCAACGACCCCACCAGGGGGTACGGCATCTTTGCGCAGACCATGCTGGAACAGGCACAGCAGGCGGCAAAACAGATCACGCAGCCTGAAAAACCACTGTACGCGAAAAAAATAAGCGGCTGGTTCGATTTTCTTTGCCAAAATTTGCCATAAAAACCGTTGAACTGTATGGAAAAATATGGTAAAATCCATGGTGTTAAAGGAACTGCACACATTGGAGGAAAGTACGATGGATAAAGTTAAATTTTTGATGTCGGATACTAGTGCCGCATTCACTGCCGCCTGCCGCGAGGCGCTGGAGCTCAAGGGCGTGGACGTGACCGTTGTGGAAAAAGGACGGCAACAAGGTCCTGCAGAAAATGCTCACCGTGCGCCCGCAGGTGGTTCTGCTGGATGCTTTTATGCCCGGTCTGGATGCCCTTGCGGTAAAGCAGCGCTACAATGCCGCCGGTGAGCGGCACACCTCCTTTTTTGTGACCGGTGCCTTCCAGAGCGAAGAGATGGTACAGGAGCTGCTGGACGAAGGCTTTGCCTACTATTTTGTCAAGCCATTTGACGAAAACGTGCTGGCATCCCGCGTGCTCAAGGTGGCTCTGGGACAGGAAAAACGGGTGCTCCACACCAGCGTGGACAGCGACGAGCTGACCGTTACCGAGATTTTGCACCAGATCGGCGTACCTGCCCACATCAAGGGCTACCAGTTCCTGCGCGACGCCATCCTGCTGACGATGAACGAGCCGGAGTACATCAACGCGGTGACCAAGCGCCTGTATCCGGAAATCGCCAAGAAAAACGGCACCACCGCCAGTCGGGTCGAGCGCGCCATCCGCCACGCCATCGAGGTGGCCTGGGACCGCGGTGACGTGGATACCCTGAACAGCTACTTTGGCTACACGATCCACAACCTGCGCGGCAAGCCCACCAACAGCGAGTTCATTGCGATGATCGCCGACAAGATGCGGCTGGATAAGCGGCAGCGGGTGGGGTGAGCGGCAACTGCCCCACAAGGGGTCTTGCCCAAAAAACAGGGGAAAACCCAAAATTACCTCTTGCTTTTTTGAAAAACAGTGCTATAATATTAAAGCAATCGTTTCCAAGGCCGCTCGAGGGGGTAGCCGATATTGAAGGTTGTGATGGGCACATACATTATAATATGGCCCCGATACGTCAGAACCAGAAATGAGGTGAAAAGAATGAAACAGGGTATCCATCCGAATTACGTTGACTGCACCATCACCTGCGCATGCGGCAACGTGATCAAGACTCGTTCCACCAAGCCCGAGATCCACGTCGAAGTTTGCTCCAAGTGCCACCCCTTCTACACTGGCAAGCAGAAGCTGGTCGACACCGGCGGACGTGTTGAGCGCTTCAACAAGCGCTTTGGCCGTAATAAGTAATTACAGGCTTTTCCAGCGCCGTCTCCTTCGGGAGGCGGCGCTTTTTTGCGTTTCGGGGCGGAATTGTTTTTGCTTTCCACACAGGTTTGCCCCAATTTGAACACAATTTCCGTCTAAAATAAACCAGCATTCAATCAACCGAGAAGGAGCGTATTGCTGTGGTCGAAGTATCGCATCTGAGCAAGAATTACGGCAGCCATCCGGCCATCCGGGATCTGACCTTTTCCGTGGCAGACGGGCAGGTGTATGGGCTGCTGGGCCCCAACGGCGCGGGCAAATCCACCATTATGAACATCCTGACCAGCTACCTGGCCCCCACCGGCGGGGAAGTGAAGGTGGCAGGATTTTCCCTGCCGGAGCAGGCGCAGCAGGCCAAAGCCTGCGTGGGTTATCTGCCGGAACAGCCGCCCCTTTACCCGGAGATGACGGTGGCCGAGTACCTCGACTTTGCCGCCGAGCTGAAGGGGGTCAAAAAAAGCCCAGCGCCGCGAGCAGGTGCAGCGTGCCGCCCGCCGCACCGGGCTGGAGGATGTTCTGCCCCGGCTCATCCGCAGCCTCTCGAAGGGCTACCGCCAGCGGGTGGGCGTGGCGCAGGCACTGCTGGGTGCGCCGAAGCTCATCATTCTGGACGAGCCGACCGTGGGCTTGGACCCGGCGCAGGTGATCGAAATGCGCAAACTCATCCGGGAGCTGGGCAAGGCCCACACAGTCATCCTGTCCAGCCACATCCTCAGCGAGGTGCAGGCGGTGTGCAGCCGGGTGCTGATCCTCTCCAAGGGAGCGTTAGTGGCCGAGGGCACTCCGGAGCAGCTGAGTGAGAAGCTGAGCCCCGGCATCCGCCTGCGTGTTACCGCGCTGGGCAGCAGCGATACGGTGCTGCCGGTCGTGGAAGCTGTGCCGGGTATTACCGGGGTGCAGCTGGTCAGCGAAGCAGACGGCGAGGTGACCTTTACTGCGGAGACTGCCGACACCACCGACCGCCGCGCCGAGGTGTCCCGCGCCCTTTCGGAGGCGGGGTGCACGGTGCTGGAGCTGACGGCGGAGAACCGCAGCCTGGAGGAAGTGTTCCTGGCTCTGACCGGGGAAACCGCCGATGTGCCGGAAGAACCGGAAACCGAACCGAAAGGAGAATGACCGATGTTCGCAATTTTCAAACGGGAAGTCCGCAGCTGCTTCCATGGAATGATCAGCTATGTGCTCACCGCCTTTCTGCTGGTGGCATCGGCCATCTATTTTGTGGCGCTGAACCTGGGCTACGGCCTGCCGGACTTTGGCTACTATACGCTGTACAACACCATTTTTATGCTGCTGTTCTATTTTCCGGTGCTGACCATGCGCTCCTTTGCAGAGGAACGCCGCGCCCGCACCGACCAGCTCCTGCTCACCAGTCCGGTGCCGGTGCCGGGCATCGTGCTGGGCAAGTTCTTTGCCCTGTGCGTGGTGTTTGCACTGCCCTGCGTGGTGGACGCAGTCATGATCCTGACCCTGCAGGCGCTGGGGGCGACCGCTGCCAGTACGCTGGCCAATTTTGCGGCGCTGCTGTGCTACTATCTGCTGGGCTGCGCCGTCATTGCCATCGGGGTGTTCCTGTCCAGCCTGACCGAAAACCAGATCATCGCGGCGGTGGCCGGAGCGGCGGCGCTGCTGCTGGCCTATCTGATGCCCAGCCTGCGCAGGATGTTCACCACCGGCAGTGCCGTGGCGCTGGCATTGTTCACCGCACTGGCCGCGGTGCTCAGTGTGGTGGCGGGCCTGCGCAGCCGCAGCTTCACGCTGGGGTGTTTGACCTTTGCCGGGTGCTGTGCGGCGCTCACGGTGTTGTTCCTGCTGCGCAGCAGCTGGCTGACCGAGGGCTTCAGCGCCGTGCTGAGCGCACTGTGCCTGTTTGCTCCCTTTGAAGAGTTCGTCAACAACAGCTTTTCCATTCCGACACTGGTGTATTACCTCACCGTGATCGTACTGTTTCTGTTTTTTACGGCGCAGGGACTGGAAAAACGCCGCTGGAACTGAGGGGAGGGCACAACAATGAAAAACAGAAAGAACCGGCCGGTCAACGGCAAGGTGTTCCGCAGCGGGCTGTATTCCACGGCCATTCTGGCGGCAGCGATCGTGCTGGCGGTACTGGTCAATCTGGTGGTGCGGGCACTTCCGTCCAAATACACTGAGTTTGACCTTTCGGAGGGCAAGATGTACACCCTGGGCGACAGCTCGGTGCAGCTGGCACAAAGCCTGCAGCAGGATGTGACCATTTATTATCTGTGTGAGACGGGCAGCGAAGATGCCATCATCACGAAGCTGTTGGACCATTACGCCGCCGAAAGCAGCCATATCCATTGGGAGCAGAAGGACCCGACCCTTTACCCGACCTTTGCGGCGCAGTACGGGGCCGAAAATGCATCCACCGGAAGCCTGATCGTGACCAGCGGGGAGGACAGCGTGGTGCTGGATGCCGCCGATCTGTACGAGTATGACTACTCCGACTATTACACCACCGGCAGTGCCAATGTGACCTTTGGCGGCGAGAAGCAGATCACAGCCGCCATCTATAAACTCACCAGCGGCGACGCCCGGGTGGCCTACTATACCACGAACCATGGGGAACAGGCCCTGACCAGCTCCCTCACCGAGGCGCTGAACGCCCAGAACATCACCCTGCAGCCGCTGGATCTGCTGACCAGCGAGATCCCGGAGGACTGCAGCCTGCTGATCATCAACGCACCCACGTCGGATCTTGCGTCGGATGACGGACTGGTGGACGAGGCGTCCATGCTGCAGAACTACCTGAATGAGGGCGGCAAGATGCTGCTGACCACCAACATCTACGACGAGACCCCCAATCTGGACGCCCTGATGGCAGAGTTCGGCCTGTCGCGGGAGCCGGGCATCGTGGTGGAAGGTGATTCCGGCCATTCGCTGTACGGCTACCCGTACTCCCTGTTCCCGGATTACGGCGCCACGGAGGAGAGCGCGGCTCTGAACGGCGTGAACAAGGACACCCATGTGATGCTCTCGGTGGCACAGGGTCTTGTGCTGACCGAGACGGAGGATGTGACCGCGGAACCCCTGCTCAACACCTCGGAGCAGTCCTACAGCAAGCAGGATGTCAACAACGCCGCAACCACCGAAAAGGAGAGCGGCGACACCGACGGCCCCTTTACACTGGCCGCCTGGGCATGCAACGACAACACCGGGGCGGAAGTGATCTGGATCGGCTGCCCGAATGTGGACAACGAACAGGTGTATCAGTCCATTCCCGGCAACCGCACCTTCCTGCAGGGCTGCGCCGTTTCGCTGGCCGGGGATGACAGCGGCCTGCTCATCGACACCAAGGCGCTGGAAGCTGAGCCTATCACGGTGGCAGCTTCGCAGGCCACGACCCTGGGGTTGGTGTTCGTGTTCGTCCTGCCTGCCGCCGTGTTCGTAGCCGGTGCCGTGGCGGTGCTGCTGCGCCGCCGCCGATAAGGAGGCTGCCATGAACGCAAAACGACGCACTCTTGCGGTGCTTGCGGCGGTGATCGCAGTGCTGGGGCTGGCGCTCTGGGCCCTGAACCGCAGCACTACCGCAGAGGAAGCCGCTTCCAGTGCGGCGGCCGATGGTACCATCCCGCTGTGCTCTTTCTCTACCGCTGACCTGAGCCGCATCACCTACACCTACAACGGGCAGACCCTCACGCTGGACGATGCGGACGGCAGCTGGACGCTGGCGGAGGACTCGGACTACCATCTGGACGAGAGCGCCTGCAATACCATGGTCACAGCGCTTTCGTCCCTCAATGCAAAGCGGCAGCTGGACGCGCAGGCCGGGGAGGACTACGGCTTTGACGCGCCGGAGTTGACTGTAACGGTCACGGCGGCCGGGCAGACCACCACCCTGACCTTTGGCAGCAGCAACACCGTCACCGGCGACCGCTATGTGCAGAAGGACGGAGACACCGCCCTGTATACCGTGGACGCCAGCCGGATGGCCTGCTTTGCCTGCGATAAGGCCGGGCTGTTCGGCAGCTTCAGTCCGGCGGGCTTTGCCGCGTCGGATGTGGAGCAGGTGGCGTATACGCTGGCCAGCGGGGAAAAAGTCTCGCTGACTGCCGGTTCCGAGCTGGCAGGGGACGGAGACGAGGCGGATTCGGCTTCCTACGAGACGGTGTGGCGCTTTGCCGGAGATGCCGACACGGACCTGGATCAGGACAAGGTGCAGAGCATGCTCTCGGCCCTGAGCAGCTATGTGTCCGGCCAGATCACCCCGCCGACGGCGCGGACCCGGCGGCCTGCGGCTTTGATGCCCCGTTGGCCGTGGTACAGGTGACCACGGCCGACGGAACAAAGACCCTCACCTATGCCAGCGGCACCGATGGGTATTACCTGATGGTGGAAGGTGATGATTCCATCTATGCAGTGGACGGCAGCATCGTGCAGGCCGTGACCCAGACGGCCGGCGCGCTGACAGCGGCCTGAACGGCGAAAAAATCCTGCGCCCGGCGAAAAAACCGCTGCGGCGCAGGATTTTTTTATGGTCTCTGTAAAGTTTCGGCAAACATCAGCAGAGTGATTGACATTTTGACACAGGATTGTTTATGATAGACAATGACAGGGCAGAATAACTGCGCAATGTTACGGTCGTCATGGATGTTGTGCAGGGCTGGGTCACCCCAGCACAGATGATGCGGGAGAACTCAAAGGATGGGGCACATGGCCCTGTCTTTTTCGTATCTGAGTTACAAGGAGGATATAGGAAAGAAATGAACAACTCGGTGATCGTTTCGCTGCGGGACATCGTAGTGGAATTTGATGGTCAGCGCATCCTGGATGGGCTGAACCTCGACATCCATGACAAAGAGTTTGTGACGCTGCTGGGATCCTCCGGCTGCGGTAAAACCACCACCCTCCGCCTCATCGCGGGCTTTCTGGAGCCGAATGTCCGGCAAAGTGCTGCTGAAAGGAGAGGACATCACAGGCGTACCGCCCTACAAGCGTCCGGTGAATACCGTGTTCCAGAAGTACGCGCTGTTCCCACCACCTGAACGTCTTTGAGAATGTGGCCTTCGGCCTCCGCCTCAAGAAGATGGACGAAGAGACCATCCGCCGCAAGGTGCGGGATATGCTGGAAGTTGTTGGCCTGAAAGGCTTCGAGCGCCGCAGCATCAGCCAGATGTCCGGCGGCCAGCAGCAGCGCGTGGCCATCGCCCGCAGCCTGGTCAATGAGCCGGAGATCCTGCTTCTCGACGAGCCTCTGGGCGCCCTGGACCTCAAGCTGCGCAAGGAGATGCAGCTGGAACTCAAGCGCCTGCAGCGCGAGATGAACATCACCTTCATCTACGTCACCCACGATCAGGAAGAAGCCCTGACCATGT
>VOFB01002558.1_pt1 | contig 26212 bp, 42 predicted proteins | sample 5384141 | NCBI WGS metagenome assembly VOFB01 (sample SAMN12384721, study PRJNA508395) | human gut metagenome | isolation source: healthy gut A | host: Homo sapiens | reverse complement strand
AAACACCATAATAAGGAGTGGTAAGATGAATTGCCACGGTATGTTCGTCCACCACTTCAATCGACTCCGTGAGTGTTCCAATCTTGCCAAAAGATGCAATATATGCTCCCCAAATTGGAGAATGCCGCCTCTAAGCTGGTTTTACTGCTTCCGCATTGAGGTCAGCACCATCCGAAAACTTCACGCCTTCTTTGAGATGGAAAGTGTAGGTCAGTCCATCATCGCTGATGTCCCACGTTTCGCCAATCCTGCCTTAAATTCACCGCCTTCCCGGATAACGAGCGTATCATAGCAATTACGGGCATAGTAGGTGAATCCGTAAGTACCGTTGGAGGTGGCAGGGGGACATCGCTGGATAGAAGCCGGTGGAAAAATCCCAGCTTTCTGTTGTTGTGATACTTACCGGGGTAGAATCAGAACCGAAGTATCGGGTGTTGTACTGTTGCAGGCGCAGAGACCAAGCGTCATAACGCCCGCCATCATCAGTGCAGCAAGTGATTTTAGTTTCATAAATCAAACCGTCCTTTTCGTTTTTTTTTGTATATATCACGCCTCAAAGGAGCGTATATACCTATTTCAAATCAAGTGGGAAGCGCGCAAAAGCTGTTTGGTATAGGGGTTTTGAAATATCTTCAGATCCCCATTCCATTGACGGCTTTCGATCAGTTTCCCTTTTGCATCACATGAATTTCGTCCGCAAGATAAAGCGCCGCGTCAATCTCATGGGTAATGAAAAGATAACAGCATTGTTCTTCCTCCTGAACTCTTTTTTAGCAATTCCAAAATACTTTTGCGCAGAATGACATCCAAACCGCTGATGGATTCGTCAAAGACGATATAGCGCGGGAAACAGCCAGAGCACGGGCAATCCCTTACGCGCTTTTTGCTGCCCGCCGGAGAGTTCGCCTGTTTTTTTGTTTGCTGTTTCCTTCGGCAGTCCCATACGGTCAAGCAATTCAAAAATTCGCGCCCTGTTCTTTCTCTTTAGGTATTTCAGCAGATTTCGGATTGGCTCGGCAATCGCCTGATAAACCGTAAAATGGGGGTCAAGAGCGCTTTTTTTCCGTCCTGCAATACCAGTTGGATTGCTTTGCCGTTTCTTTCCGGTTTCTTTTTTCCTTTGCGGGAAATCGGTTTTCCGTCCAGCAGGATTTGACCGGACGAAGGTGATTCCAGCCCCAAAATCAACCGTGACAAAGGTGCTTTTCCGCAGCCGCTTTCTCCCACAAAGCGTAGATATGATGATGATCTTCCATAGGCAGAGCTCACATCAGAAACCGCGTCAAAAAGCAGCTTATCTTCGCCTCTATACTGTTTGCTTACATTTTTCACCTTCCAGCATGTACTCACCCCCATCCCAAATGGATTGCCTCAATCAGTTCCTTGGTATAATCAGCTATTGGATTCTGTAAAGACCTCTTGGGCGCAGCCTTGTTCACCATCTGTCCTTCTTTCAAAATCAGTATGGCCTCCGACATGCCGTGCAACATCAAAGTCATGGGTGACTAAAAAGCAGTGCGCAGCCCTGCTCCTGTAGATGCAGGAATTGCTCCACCGCTTTGTCCCTGTGAATCGCGTCTAAAGCGGTAGTCGGTTCATCGGCAACCACCAGCTTTGCGTTACCGGCAATCGCAAAGGGCAATGAGGCAGCGCTGGAGCATACCACCCGAAAGCTGATACGGCCTGCTGCTTAAAATCCTTTTTTGGTGTCTGTAAGCCCTGCCCGAGACAACGCCCTGTTCATAAAGAGACAAGGCTTCCTTTTTCTTCAAATCTTGATGCAGGTTAAGAAATTCGGCCATTTGAGCACCAATTTTTCTGGAAGGGTCGAGCGCCGTCATCGGATTTTGCGGGATAAAATCGATTTTATTGCCGTAGTACAGCGCCCGTTCTTTTTCCCTTTTTAGCCGTAAAAGCGATCTGTTCTCAAAAAGGATTTCGCCATTCACTTGGAAAGCGCTGCTGTTAAGCAGTCCCAAAATTGCCCGGCAGGTCATCGTTTTTCCGCTTCCTGATTGGCCTAAAAGGATAACTGCACCCGCTTCCTCCAACGAAAAACTGATGTCCTTCACCAAATCCTGATATGGATTTTTAAGCGCAATGCTAAGATGTTCTACCTGTAACAGCTTTTTGCTCATAGCACATCCTCCTGCGGCTGAAGAATGTCCCGAAGCGCCTCGCCAAACAGATTGAAGCCTGCGGCGGCAATGAAAATGCAGATACCGGGGTAAATGAGCAGTTCCGGGTGGGAATACAACGCTACCTGCGCTTCCTCCAGCATTGCGCCCCATTCCGCCGTGCCGCTTGGCAGGCCAAGACCAAGGAAGGAAAAACTGGAAACCGTGAGGATGGCCGAAGCTACGCCCGTCGAAAAATACACCAAAAACTGCGGAAGGATATTGGGAATCAAATGATGAACTATAAGCTGCCACATTCCACAGCCGGACACCCTCGCGGCGACAATGTAATCCCGCCCAAGTTCCGTTTTGGCATAGGTGCGAATAAGCTGCATAAACCGCGCCCACATGGAGATGACAACCGCCCAAATAATATTTTGCAGGCCATTTCCCAAAACGCCGATAATCGCCACTGCGATAATGAGCGTGGGGAAAGCGATAAACACCTGGCTGATTCCTGTTACAACGCGGTCAAACCACCCGCCGATACACGCTGTCATCATGCCGAGAATTAACCCGATCCCTCCCAGCAGAATCAAAATGGGAAGCGCCAGCCCAAGGGATGCTCTTGCACCATAAAGCAAGCGGGATAATTCACACCGCCCAAGCTGATCGGTTCCAAGGGGATAATCGGCGCTCGGCGCTTGATATTTCATCAGTGGATTCACCTCGTCCGGCGCATGGGGAGCCAAAAGCGGTGCGAGAATTGCAACGGCGCAGATCAGCACAATCAGGGCAAGCCCGATGACCGCCTGCGGATTTTTCAATATTTTACGCAGCATCGCTTTCCTCCTTTCTCCACGGGCATAGCAGATGGTTTAATATTTCGCCAAACAGTTCGGCCAGAAGATACAGCGCGGCGATAATCAGCATACAAGCGCCAATCGCGTTGGCATCAGCGGCCATAATACAGTTCATCAGGTAGTTGCCCACACCTTTGATAGAAAAGACCTTTTTCCACCACGGCGCTTCCAGCAATCAGATAGCTTACATACTGGCAGAACAGGGTGATAACAGGCGGCAGCGCATTGCGAAACGCCTTTTTCCAGAGAATCCTTTTTACTGTCATACCACTGGCACGGGCGTAACTTACATAGTCCCGGTGCATTTCCTCAAGCAACGAAGCCCGAAATACGCGGACAGTCGAGCAAATCACAGGAAAAGATAAGGTAATGGATGGCAATATCAATCCCATAATCCCCGATGCAGGCGTTACGCTGAAAATCGGGATTTCCACAGCGAAGCCAATCAACAGCAAAAAACCGAGCCAGAACGGAGGAACACAAATTCCAAACAGCGAAACAATCCGCATGATATGGTCCGTCAGCTTGTTCTTTTTGGCCGCGCATAAAACGCCAAGCAGAATTGAAAACACGATAATTTCAGCTAACGACAGAAAAACTAATTGCAGCGTTTGCGGGAAGTAGGCTGCCAAATCCGCAGCCACCTCGTTTGTTGAAAATAGATTCCCCAAAGTCGCCGCGAAAGACACCGCCGATCCAGTTCAAATACCGAATCGGAAGCGGCTGATCCAAACCAAGTTCCGCGCGTACCTGTTCAATCACTTCCGGTGTAGGAGAGAGATTTCCACGGCGCACAAGATAAGTGGCTGGGTCTGTACTGGATAATGCAGTCAGGATAAAGCACAGGATGCTTACGCCAAAGAGCAGAACCAGCAGCCGCACGATTCGTTTTATCCAATGAGATTTCACCGTTTCCCTCCTTTCTGGTTAATCAAAGCTAACCATTGTGTCGAAGTAACTGCGGCAGGCGGCATATCGCCCGCCGCAGTGCATAAATTACTGTGCAAGTTTCCAGTTCCGCGCTTTCTGCCGGATATTCCAGAATTTTTTGATAGATTCCTTTTTGCTGTATCAGCTCAGCGTGAACGCCTTTTTCTACAATTTTTCCGTTATCCACCACCAAAATCTGATCGGCATCCCGAATCGTGGACAGCCGGTGTGCAATGACAATCAGCGTCTTATTTTTTACCAAAGCGCTGATGGCCTGTTGCAAATGCACCTCGTTTTCCGGTCAACGCTGGCTGTTGCCTCGTCGAGCAGAATAATGGGCGCGTCTTTGAGCATGGCCCGGGCGATGGAAATTCGCTGCTTTTCCCCGCCGGACAGAGTAGAGCCGCCTTCGCCAATCACCGTGTCATACCCTTTTGGCAGAGCGGAGATAAAATCATGGCAGCAGGCTTTCTTTGCCGCTTCCACCACTTGTTCGTGGGTAGCATCCGGAAAGCCAAATTTGATATTGTTTTCAATGGTATCGTGGAACAGATACACATTTTGAAATACCATGCTCATATTCTTCAAGAGGCTGTCGCAGGTAAATTCTTTGACATTATGGCCGCCTACGGTAATGCTGCCCTCCTGCACATCCCAAAACCGGGCAATCAGCCGTGTAATGGTGGTTTTTCCTCCACCGGAGGGACCGACAATCGCAGTCATGCTGCCCTGTGGAATGGAAAAACTCACATCCTGCAAAATTGGATTGCCATTCTCATAAGCAAAGGACACATGCTCGAAGCCAATGTCAAAAGGAATCAAAGGGATGTCCCTACCGTTTTCATCAATTTTTTTTGCCTGTTTGATACGCTCTACCCGGTCAAGGGCAGCGTCCATTGTCCGAATCATTGTCGTCATCTGGCCCATAACCTCAATCGGATTGAAGATGGTAAAGGAAGCGATCAGAATAACGGCGAGATTAGCGAAAGACAGGTCGCCGCCAACAGCGAGGATTCCCGCGCACAGCATAATCATGCAGGCCGAAATACGGAACACCATCGAATAGGTCATATTGAGCGGGGTAAATACACGCTCCACCCCCATAAGAGGCAGCCGCATTGCTCTCATAGGCATCTTCAATATCGCTCAGATTTTTGTCGCACATATTGAAGGATTTTACAACGGAAATACCTTGCACGTATTCCAATGTGGCCGCAACTGCTTCGGATTGGATTTTCTGCCGCTTTGCAGAGAGCGCCTTTCCTTTTTTCTGCATGTGGCTGTAGATTGGGAAGGAAAGAAGGATGCCTGCCACGAAAATCAAACCGATACGCCAGTCAAAGGCTAAAATGCAACCCGCCATGACAATCATACTCAAAACGCCGGTTGTAACCTTATCAAGAATGTGCATAGAGTAGTTCTCGAGAAAGTTCAAATCCGTTGTAACAGTCGCCGTAATGTCTCCGACACTGTTATCATGGAAAAAGCCCATCGGCACATTCCGCAGCCGGTCGCCCAATGCAATCCGTTCTCTGGCTACAAACTCAAAGCCTGCCGTACTTTGCAGCCGATACACCAGATATTTGAAAATCATGCGCAGGATTAAACCTCCTGCAATCAAGCCGATAACAATACCCCCATGTTTGTCCTGTAATCGGCAATTTCTGCAATTCTATCAGGACAAGAAAGACGGCGGCGATTGGCAGCAGGCCGAACATGGATTCCATAAAGCCACAGATAAAGCTGCCCCAAATCCGTTTCGATAAATTCCCGCTTAAACGCAGTACGCGCCGGATGATTTTCAGCATAATTCACTCACCTCCTGATTCATACTCCAGTCCATTGCGCTGATATGAGCTTTCCACATATCCAGATAGGTTTCAGAATGGGTTAGAAGCTGCTCATGAGTTCCCTGTGCGGTAATCTGTCCGTTTTCCAACACTAAAATCTGGTCGGCATACATAATGGTAGAGAGCCGGTGCGCAATGACAATCAAAGTTTTCCCCCTTTGTCAGCTTATCAATCGAGCACTGCAATTTATCCTCATTTTCCGGGTCTGTAAAGGCAGTGGCCTCGTCTAAGATTACGATAGGCGCATTTTTGAGGATTGCCCGCGCTATGGCAAGGCGCTGGCGCTCGCCACCGGAAAGCCTTGCCCCGGCGTCACCGGCATTGGTATCGTACCTTGGAGGGAAACGTGAAATAAATTCATCGCACCCGGCCTGTGCTGCCGCCCATTCCACTTCCTTATCAGTAGCCTCCGGTTTACCAATGCGGATATTATCGCGCAGACTCATATTGAACAGAAAGTTGTCCTGCGATACATAGCTGATCTTCTCTGTTAAGTCGGTAGGGACATCTCCCGAATATCAATCCCGCCTACTAAAACTGCGCCTGCATCGACATCCCAAAACCGGGCGATCAGTTTGGCTAAGGTTGATTTACCCGAACCGGAAGGCCCCACAAAGGCAGTTACGCTTCCGGTCTTTGCTGTGAAAGAAATACCGTGAATGATCTCGCTGTCGCCATAGCCGAAATGAACATCCTTCATCTGCATGTCGGCTTTGTCTGTATGCTTCGGCTGTGCCGGTTCCGTCAATTCTTCCATATCAAGAAGCGCCTGAATACGGGGCTGCACTTCGGAAATAACGGCAAAACTTTCCCAAAAACTCGGTAAAGTTTTGCAGGGAACCAACGATTGCCATAGAGAGAAGAATACAAACAATCAGTTCGGCAAGACTAACCGCACCGCCTGAAATAAGAGCCATTCCGACAGGCAAAACAAAGGCAATCGAGGATGGTAGAATCGCTTGGCTGATGCTCATAAACGGCCAACAGTGTTTATACCACTTTGTCGTGATGTCCCGCACCTTTAGAACCGCCGACTGGAACCGCCCCATTGAGGAAGCAGTCTGATTAAATGCTTTGATGACCTCCATACCATTGACATATTCCACAATGGTTGCGTTCATATTGGCGTTGGACACCATGTATTCCTTCATCACTTCACCACGGCCAAACATCATGCCATAATAGATCAGGTTTCCCAAAATAGCGGAAACCAAAGCGGCCAACGCCATGCGCCAGTCAATCACCAACAAATACAGAATGACAAAGATCGGAACAAGTATGCTGGCGGTCATCTCAGGGATAGCATGAGCCAGCGGTCCTTCCAGCCTTTCCGCATCATCGATAACAAGCTGCTTAAACTCGCCAGAAGATTTGCCCTGAATCGTTCCCATAGATACCTTGGACATTTTCTTCATGATTGTGGTACGAATATTTTTGATGATTTCGTAAGCTACCTTATGGGAGCAAAGCGTCGATTTCGCGTAAAGGGTATGCTTCAAAAGATACCCGCACAGAGCGATGACCGGCAAGAGGATTGCCCAAGTCGTTGTCAGACTGCTTGCCAATGCCTTTGCAGCAAGATTGCAACCGCGATATATGGAACAAGACCAAAAGCAGAAGACAAAACAGATAGGACAACGGCAAATGATAGCTGCGGTTTCTTTTCGTCGGCAAATTTGAGGATTCCTTTATAGGGGGATTCTCTCTTGCCATTTTCTTTTCGCATATACATTTACCCGCCTTTCCGTGTTATTTTCCAAACGCAGTTTAGTGTAGCAAAACCGCCTGCGCTTTTGTGACCGAATCCGGCGGTTTTATACCCCAATCCGGCAAATCTGTTTTTGAAGCGATTTGATTTTCGCAAGCAGATGTGATATTATGTGGTTAGTTATTGCTAACTATTATTTTTGTGAAAGGAGTTTGGCAGTATGCTTTTACAATGGTCCGCCCCCGAATATATGCCTCACTCTTTTCAGGTTTCCGGCCTTTCGGGTACCGTAGGGCATAAACAAACCGGCAACTGCTTTGATCTCACAAAACAGGTTGCCGATGGTTTTGTGGGTATGCAGGAGTTATCAAAAGGGCTGTTTTTGGTTCAGTCTGAAATGGCCTTTAAGCGGGAAACGGAATTGTACGAAGAATATCCAGAGCGCAAGGTCTTTCAGCTTTCCTTCTGTATGAATGGGATCTGCGAATGGGATTATCGCCAAAAGCAAGGCGAGCACTACCAGCTTTCCCCAACACAGTGCAGTTTGCAATGTGGGACGTTTTCACAGTGCGTAAGCCATTTCGGTTCCGAGCAGCCTTACCATACCTTGAGCATTTCGCTGGAGGAAGGACGTTTTTCCTCACTGACAGAAGATTTAGAAGCAGCGCATTTAATTCGGCGGGATGATAAGATTTGTACCCATGTATTTTCCACCACACCGGAGATACGCCTTGTTTTACAGCAGTTGTTGGACTGCCCGCCCGAGCGGAAGCTGCGCAAGTTGTATCTGGAAGGAAAGGTTTTAGAACTGCTGTCTTTGTTTTGTGATGAAGCGATTGGCAAGCAGAAAAATACCAAAGATATTTCCAGAGAAGATTATCGCTGCTTGATGAAGGCCAGGGAAATTATTGACAATCATTTCCTTCACCCTTTGACAATCGCACAGATTGCCGAACAATGTTTTTGAGCGAAACCAAATTGAAGCAGGGCTTCAAAGCCTGTTTTAATTGCACGGTTTATGAATACATCGTGGAAAAACGAATGGAGATGGCCTACCGCCTGCTGCAAAGCGGAAAGTACAAGGTAAAAGACGTGGTATGGATGGTAGGATATACCAACGCAAGCCATTTTATCGACGCTTTTAAAAAAGATATGGCGTTACGCCCGGAGAAATTTAAGTTCCTACTCTGCGGAAAACTTTGGAGAATCGGCACTTGCCAATCTTTCGCATCATGTTAAATTAGAGAAAAAATATGTCTTTCTTTCAAAACACCTGCAAACCAAAAGGATTCGCCGGGAAGATCATGGTCAATATGATGAACACCGGCCATGCCGCACTTGCAGAATGGGGCTTGACGCACATAAAAATCCGCGACGATGATTTCTGTCTGGATATTGGCTGCGGTGGAGGGGCTAACCTCAAACGCCTTTTGGGAAAAAGTTCAAATGGACACATAACTGGCGTTGACTACTCCGAAGTTAGTGTTCAGAAGTCGAAAAAACTTAATCGGGCAGCAATTCAGGAAGGCCGATGCGAAGTTTTGCAAGGCAATGTTATGAATCTGCCGTTTTCAGAAAACACTTTTCACTTGGTAACTGCCTTTGAAACAATCTACTTTTGGCCCGATATTCAAGTTGCTTTCCAGCAAGTATATCGTGTGCTTAAAAACGGTGGAACATTTCTAATCTGTAATGAGTCCAATGGAAAAAATACAAAGGACGAAAATGGACAGATATAATCCACGGCATGACAATTTATACTTCCGAGCAGATTGAGAAAAAAATGCTGGGTTTTCAAAAATCGAGGTAGACCAAAACCAAAAAGATTGGCTTTGTTTGGTTTGTAAAAAGATGATTAAAAGGTGCGACAGCATACATACAACGCTGTCGCACCTTTCATTTTTCTTCAAACTTATAGCCGATACCGTAGACGCTTTCACATAGTCTGGCAGGTCGGGCGCGATCTTTTAGCACAGATTGCTTACATGGTTGTTTACCGCTTTCCAGTGAATAGTAAGTATAATCTTCTTTCCATACCAGATCCATGAGCATCTCATAAGTGAATACTCGTTTAGGATTTAAGATAAGCAAGGAGAAGATTTCAAATTCCTTGACGTTAATTCTATCGGTTGCCTGCCGGATTGTAACAAGGCTTTGCTCTAAACAGAAGTACAAATCTCCTCGTGTTTCTGTTAATGGGGATGGTTCATCTTCTGGGGGATAGAATATTTGCCGCGGAAGATGGCCTTGTGAAATATCAGTACATAGTTTGTTTCATGATGCGGCCTGTAGTCCTTTCATAGACCACCTCCTTAAACAAACTTTCTCCAACTCCCCTGTTTGATCTGCCGCTATTTTGTAAAAAACGATTTTTTTCGGGAAAGCCTGTTTCTGGTAAACAACTTTTCTCCAATCTGCCAGCCAGTTTCAGCTAAATCAAGTACACAGCTAATTTCCCATATCACCACCACCTAACCGTCATTCAATGCTTTCTTTAATTTCTGAAACGCCTCCGTGCTAACTGCGTGTTCAATACCGCAAGCATCCTGCTCTGCGGTTTTTGGATCCACACCCCTGCCATCTATAAGCCGTTCTGTAAAAAACGATGCTTTTCGTAAATCTGTTCGGCAATCTGCAATCCTGTCTTTTTCCGGCAGTCAGGGAAAGTGTACCGTCAGCGTTTTTACCGACAAGATGGCCGGATTTGGACAATTCCTTGACTGCCCGGCTCACCGAAGGCTTTTTTAAATCCCGTACATCCGTCTAATTGCTCGGCCACATCCACGCATCGGACACATCCGTGTTGTTGTTTTATCATCAAAATGGCTTCCAGATAATCCTCCAATCTGCAACATCGTAATCTGACTACCAGCACTTTCAAGATTGTTGAACACAGTGAAGGACAGAACAACAAAAGGATGCCATACACAAAAGAAAATGCGTTGATCATATAAAGATAAATGGACAGTATCAGTAAAATCATGCTGAAAAATCCGCACTATAAGCTGTTGCAGCGCAATGTAAGGAGCTACTGTATAAACCAGCTTCAAATTGCCTTTGTATTGCTATCCCGAATAGCAGCAGCAATCGATTGGGAACTGTCCTTTTCAAAACCAAAGGATTTTACCACACCCATGCCTTGATGTATTCCAAAACAGCTTCTACTAATCCCCTCTGTGCGCTCTGCCTTTTTTCTGCTGTGGAAGTCGATTTTCGAGTAGCTGCTTCTGTCACCAGCAGGTAGCAGACAACACCAACCAGAGCGACAAGTCCAAGCTGCCAATTAAAAAGAAGCAGGAACAGAATAAGAACAACAGAAAGAAGCCTCCAATCATATTGACTAATGCCACAGGTGCTGAACTTTCTACATCCCCTAATGTCGTGGTTACAATGCCGGTTATCGTGCCGATATTATTCTTGTTGAAGTAGCCCATCGGGATATAGCGGAGGCGATCACCAATCGAAATACGCTTATCAGCTACCATGCCATATCCTACTACCGTCTGCTCATTCATGGAAAAGAAGGATGAGAAAAATCCGTCCGGCGATGGAAAGCATCATCATACCCAGCGACAGCCATACAGAAGTAAGACTGTGGTTATCCGAAGCCAAAGCGTCCTACAATGAAGTAAAGCGCGCCAAACTGAAATGACGCAAAAAATACCGTTAAGAAAGGAAAAGAACAATGATTTTTTCAAAAGCCCTTCCGATTGCCTGCAAATGCAAATATTTTTCTTTAATGTGCCAAGTATGAAACCACCTCCTTACGCTTCATCTCTTGCACCAATGCGCCTGCCACATATCCTTGTAAAGCGGACAATGAGCCAGTAATTGTTCATGGGTGCCTTGTGCTTCAATATTTCCTGCATTGACTACCACTAATGTATCTGCGCCTGTGATTGTAGAAAGCCGATGGGCAATTACAATCAGTGTCTTTCCGGCAGTTAATGTAGAAATTGCTTTCTGGACGATTGCTTCATTCTCTGGATCAATGAAAAGCTGTTGCCTCGTCTAAAATCACGATGGGAGCGTTTCAGCATAGCGCGGGCAATGGCAATTCGCTGGCGCTCACCGCCGGAAAGCTGGGAGCCGCTGCTGCCGACAATCGTTTCATAACCTTTATCCAGCTTCCACGAATAAAGCTGTCACAGCCGCTTCGATTGCTGCTTTTTACTTCTTGATCAGATGCGCCAGGTTTTCCCATACGGATATTTTCACGGATACTGCGGTTAAACAGGTAATTGTCCTGGGATACATAGAAATTTGTTCCGAAAGCTGTGACAACGGAACCTCTGTCAGCTCATGACCACCCAAAGTAATGCTGCCGCTGGTAACATCCCAATATCCGGCAATTAGTTTTGCAATCGTAGACTTGCCGGAACCGGAAGGCCCCACAAAGGCGGTTATCGTTCCGGGGCGGATGGAAAGATTTATGCCATGCAAAACTTCCTGCTGTTTATCATAAGAAAAAGAAACATTCTTGAGTTCAATTTCTAAATCACCAAACGCAACAGGCCTATTGGCATGATGAAGTTCTTCGGCATTTAAGATGCTGTCGATTTCCTCTGTATTTTTTTCCCAGCATAGCCAAAGAGCCGGTGAAAGAAAAAAAGCCTCCATGATTGGCCCCACAAGTCCAAGGGAAAAGATAACCGCCGCCATAAAGGTCATGGTTTCAAACTGCCGGAAAGCCAAAGAGCCATACCGCCCGGAAGGACGCTTAGAAGTACGGACGGGATTACTGCATTATAAGAACACATGGTTTTCTGGCTGTTAGCCATCCATTTTATGTAGTAATCTGCATTGCCCCGGACAGCATCCGCATATTTCTCATAGGAACCTGCAGACTGGCTGAATGCTTTGACTACCTCAATACCGCCGATATACTCTACAACAGCATCGGCCATTTTCTTGCTGGCGGCCATTGCACCTGCGCCTTCTGTGGCATAGTTCCGCATACCGATGGACAAATGACCAACCCGATAAACAGGGTTGCCAACGAAAGAAGTGCCATCCGCCAATCCAAAACGAACAGGTACACAATGATAAACAACGGCACCAACATATTTGAAGTCATTTCCGGCAGGAGATGGGCAAACTGGTATTTCCATCCCTTCTATCCGGTCAACAATGATACTTTTTATAGTGGCCGGATGGGGTGTCTAAAATCGTTCCCATCGGAACCTTTGCGAGTTTTTCCACAACACGCTCCCGCAGATCCCGCAGCGTACTATACGCCGCATTATGGGAAATTACTGTTGACAGGTTTGAAAAAGCACTTTCCCGCAATATCCAGCTCAGCCACAAGACATACAGGCAGATATGCGGAGAAGGCAGTTTCTCCAGCGAACATTTTGAAATGACATTAACAACACAAAAAATATGGTATCATCTGGCAGGCCACGCCGAGAATTGCCAGGATAATACTGAAAACAAATTTACCATGATGAGCCTTTCCCCAGCTCCAAAGAGTGCCGAGGGAGAACCCTTTTTCTGTTCTTTCACAACTTATCAACCTCCTTCTTCAGAAATATTAGCCGACTTCCTGCGCCCGTCCCCTCAGTGATTCGGATAATCTTATCACAGCATAAAACAATCAGTTCCGGGTCATGGGTCGATACAAATATAGTCTTTCCTTCGGCCGCCAGTCTTTTCAAAAGTTCCGCTACCTCACGCATGTGGCGGTAATCCAGTCCGGATGTCGGCTCATCGAAAAGTAATATCTGCGCCTGTGCTGCAATCACCAGATGCAATCGCTACCCGCTGCTTTTGTCCTCCTGACAAAGCCATTGGATGTTTTCCTTGTATTCATCAAGTCAAGGCTTTCTAAAATTTTTTCGGCTGCCTTCTCATCGGGGTGTTCCATTGACAGAAGCACTTCGGAGAGAACACTGTTTGTAAATAGCTGATGGTTTACATCCTGCATCACCATGTAGCAAATCTTTGTCAACTGCCGCCCATGATATGTTCTGCCTGAGACTTCGACAGTCCCTATACAGGTCTTTTTCTAACCCGCATAAGCATCGAAGAAAGGTTGATTTTCCAGAGCCGTTATCCCCAATCACTCCGACAATTTTCCCTTTTTCAATTTGAAGATGTGGTATCCGTAAATCGCAGATTTCTTCATCTTCTGGTGTCAGCTTTTTCTTTACGAAAAGATATTTTCGCGGTGTGTAAGTGAAAATAGAAATCTGTAAGGCACAACAGTTCATCTCCGTCAATGCCTGTTTCCAGATTTCTCTGGTCTGCGGGATTTTCATCGCCTGACTTTGAAACATTAGAAAATTGCCGGATATAGCGTTCCTCCAATGTAACAGGCCGAAGTTCATAAGATTTCAATTCCTTTTCTGTAAGCTGAGAAAATTCCTGCCTTGTCCATTCGTTGACAATGCGGCCTTTTCCATATAAACTGCCCGGTCAATAATATCTTTCAGATACCATAGGCGGTGTTCTGAAATGATGATCGTCTTGCCTTGAGACTTCCAAAGCTGCATAGCATCACGCAGATCGCGGATTGCCGCCCAATCCAGGTTTGAGGATGGCTCATCAAAATGATGATGTCCGGTAAGAGAGCCGCTACCGATGCACAGGCAATCTTTTGTTTTTCACCGCCAGATAAGTCGAAAAGGCTGCGTCCCAAAAGATCATTTAGATTTAACTCCTGGACTACCTGCTTTTTCTGGTTAAAATTTCCGGTTTTGGCAAGCCGATATTTTCAGGCCCAAAGACCACTTCTCCGTCCGTGTCTACGGAAAAGAATTGGCTGCGGGGATTTTGGAAAACAGACCCGACAATTCCGGCCAGATTATAAAGTTCCTGCTGCTTGATGTCTAACCCATTTACATAAACATCCCCGGTAAGTTCGCCCTTGAAAAAATGGGGATAAGACCATTGATAAGCCTCGTCACAGTTGTTTTACCACAGCCTGATGCACCGCACAAAGAATACATTCTCCGTCTGTAACAGACAGATTAAAATCAGAAAGCCCTGCTTGGTCTAATCCTGAATAATGAAAGGTTACATTTTTTATCTCAATCATATCATCCCACTTCCACTCACACTGAAAGGTAAATATATATAATTGACAACACTAAAGTTACTGCAATTACCACATAATCTTTGCTATGGAACCCAATCTCACAAACATTCGTCCTTTTTACCGGGGCTCCAAGACCTCTGGTGACTGCCGCCGCTGATAACTCGTCCCCAATACTGATACAGGAAAACAGCAGAGGAACTAAACGATATTCGATCATTTTCGTTACCTTGCCGCCGCCAAAAGCAATTCCTCTCATACGCATAGCATCACGGATTGACCGGTATTCCTCTGACAATGTAGGAAAAAAGCGCATCATTACGGCAATAGAAATTGCAAGTCCTTGTGGCAGGCGCATACGGTTCATAGCAGCCATAAATTCACTAATTTTTGTTGTTGAAATGCAGTACCAGACCATAATCATCGTTGGTGCAAACTGCGTAATCATGTAGCATAGAAACAGTATCAACATGCCCGCTATGCCCCCGATGTTTTCCTGTGTAATTTCCATAAGCCATGTAGCCAAAATGAAAAGAACAGTAAATCTTGCGCCTACATGGGGTTTCCCTTCCAGGCAGACCAGAACCACAGGAATGTAATGATGGCCCGGACAATATAAGCCGGGCCATCCGTTACATCAATCATTACAACAACGGAAAACAAAATCAGCAAAGCAGTTTTGTTCTCGGATCAAGATGGAAGCGGATATTGAGGCTTTTTCTATATCCATTTTCCATTTACAATTCCGCCTTTTCAAAGTTCTTCCGTACAACGGCCTTACCAATAAACGCACCGATTACTCCGCACAAAAGCAGAGCAGAATAATGACTGGATATGTAGCGGGGTTACAGCGTAAACAGGGTATCGGCAAAAGAAGCATCAAATCCGCCTTCAATCAGACTTTGCTTATAAGAGTCTGCCGTGAGGACGAGGGGAGATAACTTGCGCTAACCCAAAAGATTAAATACGCCGCAGCTGATAACGGTTTTTTTCCAACTTTTATATTTCCCGGACTTGGCAATCAGATCTGCAATCACTCCTGCCGCAATACAAACAGGTGCGCCAAGAAAGCCCATACCAAAGATAAACAACAGGATTGCAACAATAACCGATGTTATTGTAAGCATCCCAAACTTTTCGATCCGCGCATAGTAGAGCATCATCGGAATACCTGTGACAATCGGGATGAGAACGGCATAACCGGCGACGATAAACGGGGACAGGGAAATCCGAGATACATGATAACCATCTGCACAACCCACAGGATTGCGGTAAAGATACCAATGGTGATGAAGTCTCTTGCCTTTAGTTTCTTTTCATTCATGAGAATGTCCTCCTAACTTTTCATTGTGGTTAGGCTTTGCTAACCACAATGAAGTATAACTTACCCTGTTCATCTGTACTTCTATCCCTATATCAGCATTTTAGCCCCATATAGCAACAGTTTTAACTTGACAAGGAATCAAAATAAGACGATAATAGTTGTGACGATTCCATATCGCAAGAAATAGTAGCTAAAAAAGGGCGGTGTAATGGGTGAAATATTAAATCAAATGCTTGAAAACTATTTGGTTTCATCAAATGTGCAGTTGCAAAAAAGGCCGGATAGCCTGTCATTCACAATCAATTCGGCAGAGGGCATCAGTAAAACAACCCTTTTCAATATTCTGCCATATATGCACCTGATTTTCTTTGACATTCACGCTCGTTCTTTGCCGGGAGAAATCGCAGAAAATGCTGTGTATCATCCCATGCAGTTTAATTATTGTGTGGGTGGCCGGATTGAAATGCTTTTGGATGACAATTCTTATATTTATCTCAAAGAAAAGATTTTTGCATCAGCAGGCAGACCTCGCAAAGCGAATCTTATTTCCCTACGAAGTATTATCACGGTATTACCATGTATTTTGACCCTGATTTTTTACAGAAGCCAACTCCAATGTGGATAATCTTTTTAATTTGAACTTGTCGCAACTGTCAGAAATCTACTTTGAAAAAAAAAAATCGATACATACATCGCAGAAGCCAGCAGTGAAATGGGAAAAATCCTTGAGCGGTTATGGCAGTTCTATGAAACACCATCTCCTTTTCATATGAAACTTTGTGTCTTGGAGTTGCTACATCTACTGTTAGATGCAGGAAATGTTGTCAAGGAAAAACTGGCTTTGGATCTGCTTTGGGGAGTTGCTGCCTCCTCCTCCTTTATGGTGCGGTCAGCACTGTGGAGGGCGGGACAACAGGCTTCTGGCGTCTGGCTCTGACGGGGTATATCCAGTGGATGATCGTCAACGTCTGTGATCTATTCTTTCTGGACCTCTGGCTGATACAGAAGAAAGCAAAGCGCCGCTTTATCATCCCAGGAACCGAAGGGGACCCCGGCTATGCGTTCAAAGCCTGGATGAAGAGCTATGCTCTGCCGGAGCATCTGCTTCAGTGGCCGCTCTTGCTGTGCCCCCTCATGGCGGCGGCCCAGGCGGGATTGTGTCTGCTGCTGCAAAAAATTTGATAATACGGAGATGGTTCAAATGAAGCAAAATCAAGTTCAGCAAAAAGAAATCCGCCTTGGGACGCATGGGGAACATTACGGGAGCTGGATGTCAAACCCTGTTTTCTATGTGATAGGCGCCCTTTTGGCGCTGTCTGTGGTACTGGCGGTGCTGTCATTTACAGTGTTCCATATCACGGCGCTGGGTGTGGTGTTTGTGATTGCCGCAGTGATCCTGCTGGTGCTGCTCCTGTGGTGCGCCTGGATACGGCGGCAATATGCCTTCGGGGGCGGCGGCATGATGGAGCAGGTCCATCAGGTCGTCCTTTCCCATCTGAATTTTTGACGGACAGGGGCAGCTTCTGGACGTGGGCTGCGGCTCCGGCGCATCTGTCCATCCGGGCGGCGCTCATCTGGCCGGATGCCCAAATGGTGGGCATCGACTATTGGGGCTTGGCATACGGCTACGGCCAGCCCATGTGCGAGAAAAACGCCGCAAGCGAGGGCGCGGCGGCCCAGTGCCGGTTCCAGCATGGAGACGCCAACAAGCTGGACTTCCCTGATGAGAGCTTCGATGCTGTGGTGAGCAACTACGTCTATCACAACGTGACGAGCGCGGACAAGCGGGCCCTTCTGATCGAAACGCTGCGGGTTCTGAAAAAGGGCGGCGCGTTCGCCCTCAACGATGAGATGAAGCCCCACATGTACGGGAACATGGAGGCCTTCGCCCAGGAACTGCGGGACATGGGATATGCGGATGTACGGCTCATCGACACGGCCCAGGAGGCTTTCGGTTCCCGCCGCCGGGCGGCCATGATGATGCTGGGCGACTCCCGGATGCTGGTGGGGCGGAAGTAAGACGGAGGTTTGTCATGAACTATACATATTGTGAAAGACTGATGTGGGCTGCCATCGCTCCTGCCGCATTTCGGTATCTGGCAAGGCAGGAGTTGGGATGGGATATTTCTGCGTTGAAGCAGCTCTCTATTTACCGGCAAATGGTATCCCGTACCCCGGATATTGGCTCCATGATGGAAAACCCGTTGCGGGTCTGCCTGACTGGTGGAATTCTATGGCTGTCTATCTATAAGGCGGCAGAAGAAAAATGAGTGAAAAGTGCTTTGAGGGCATGGTAAGTGCCAGTATGCGTTCTCCTCTGGTTGTGACCGCCTTCCGGGGCAAAGCCAAGACTGCATTTACATTGAAGGCTCAATATAAGCGAGCAGCGACTGCATCTTTGGCGGATGCAGATAGGAACCCCTTTCAGTGGAATGCCGAGGTCATCTTCGGCCGGGATGCAGAGGAATATACGATCCTTTACCACCAGTGCGGTCTGTGTGCCCTGGGCCGACAGGAGGGCCTTCCTCATCTGGTTCCCTATCTATGCGCTCTGGACACGATGTCCGTCGACTGGATGGGTGGGCGGCTCTACCGTACCAAAACGCTGGCTGCCGGCGGTGACTGCTGTGACTTTATATCTGCAAAAAGGGTTCCCGTTGGGACAAAGAACGGCAGGGAAAATAGAAAAGGAAGATTTGATGACACTTGCAGAATTTCGCCGGGTTTATCCACCGCTGCCTTCACGGTCAGCAGCGGGAAACTCTTTACCTATCGCTACTATCAAAATCCCAGGCCAAAGCCACGCTGGTCCTGCTCACGGGCGGCATTGGGGCCAGCATCCGAAGAACGGCGGCTGGCGCTGCTAAAATAGGACTTATGACGCTTATGGACCAGCCACGATAGTGCCTGTTCATAAGCAGATGGAGACCGATTGACGGTCAGGCTTTTTTTGACAGGTAAATTCCTGCCGAATTATGTCGAAGCGGTCTTTGCTTCACGGCGGCTCCCTCCTAAAGCCGCCGTGTCAGCATATAGGCGTCATTCCTTTGTCGAGCTCATCGTGGGTTCCATGCTCTACCAATCGCCCATTGTCAAGAACAAGGATCTGATCCGCATCCACAACTGTACGGAGACGGTGGGCGATCATAATAACGGTCTTGCCTTCTACCAGTTTGGCAATCGCTTTTTGAACCAGGACTTCATTCTCCGGGTCAAGAGATGCGGTGGCCTCGTCCAGCAGAATGATAGGAGCATTTTTTAGTAGGGCGCGTGCTATAGAAATACGCTGGCGCTCACCGCCGGAAAGCGTGCTGCCGTTCTCACCGAGGACCGTCTGATACCCGTCCGGCATTTCCCGGACAAATTCATCACAGTAGGCGGCTTTGGCCGCAGCAATTACTTGATTGTCCGTTGCGTTTGGATTGCCAAGACGGATATTGTTCATAACCGTATCATTGAACAGGGTCACATCCTGGAACACAAAGGACATATAAGACATGAGACTTTCCGGCTCCATACTCTTAATGTCTTTTCCGCCCACGGTGATCTTTCCCTGCTGAACATCCCAAAACCGGGCAATCAGTTTGGAAATCGTGCTTTTACCGGAGCCGGACGGACCAACAAGGGCGGTCACGCTCCCTTGGGGAATTTTACAAGAAACATCTTTGATGACATCTTCCTGATTGTAGGCAAAGGTCACATGGGAAAGTTCAATATCGCAGTTCGGGACCGTTTTTCCTTCACCGTCCATCGCAGGAGTAGTGAGCAGGGTACGCATACGACTTGTGACCACATTCAAATTCAGCAGCGAGGACAGATTTGCCAGGATTGACAAAATAGGTCCGTAAATCCGCGTGACCATCAGCAGGAACATAAGCAGAGGAAGAAGCTCGATCTGTCCCATTGGTTAAAGGATAGCGCCAACAAAGATCGTGATACCGATGCCAGCCTGCAAAATCATGCTTGCGCTGGACATAAACACGCCGACAGCCATCTCCACTTTGATGGCAATCTTTTTCATGGCTAACAGAGCTTTATCCAGCGCACTGAAATGAGAGCCGGACAGTCCGCAGGACTTGATGATCTTCATGCCTTCCAAGTATTCCTGTACCTGGTCAGAGGCAGCCAGCTTTGCGTCAACCTGCTTTTCAAACAGCTTCTTTTGATGGTTCCGGCTGAGCCAGATAATGAGGAAGGCAATCGGAACCGTGATAAATACACACAGAGCAAGACGCCAGTCAAAGAAGGCCAGCAGGATACAAGTCAGGGTCACCGTGATGCCGTTTGCAATCAGTGGAGGGATCGTGCTGCTGAGCAGGGACTCCATGCTGCTGCAATCTGCCATCATATTTGTGGTCAGTTCAGAAAGATCCTTGGTGTTAAAGAAATTCATAGGGAGTTTCCGCAGATGCTCCGCAATCCGCAAGCCGGGTCGAGTTCGACTCCTTATATGAGGCAATATAGGTTTTGCGGTAATCATTTTTGGCAGCCAAAAATACCAGAATGGCCGAAACAATACCCGCACCCCACAGCATCCAGATATGGTTCCACTGAATGGAGCCGTCATTGACAAAGGGAGTCAGAATTTCACTGAAGATCATAACAGTTACACAGAACGGAAAAGCATAGCGAGGTTCGTCAATGTGCAGGCGAAGATTGCTTTTTTCAGATCTGCGTAACCCTTGTCTGATAAAAAGAGAGCTTTTTGTAATCTGCTCATAGTTACACCGCCTTTCCGCTGATTTTCCAGCCAATCGCTTCTGTATAGTGGTTCCACATTTGTGCATAGCGTCCGCTTGCGGCCACCAGCTCGTCATGTTTTCCTTCTTCGACCAAGTGCCCTTTCTCCATGACAATGATTTTATCTGCATTCCGGATCGTGGAGAGGCGATGGGCGATGATTATAACTGTTTTGCCCAGCATTAGCTTTTCAAAGGCTTTCTGAATCAGGTACTCATTCTCCGGGTCACTGAACGCCGTAGCCTCATCCAGCACGATGATAGGCGAATTTTTGATAATAGCCCGCGCAATCGCAATCCGCTGGCGTTCACCGCCAGAGAGATGGATGCCCTTGGAGCCGACCACCGTGTGATACCCGTCCGGCAGTTTGGAGATGAACTCGTGGCACTGCGCTGCTTTCGCCGCCGCAATCACTTGTTCCTCACTGGCCGTCGGGTTGCCCATACGGATATTATCCAAGATGCTCTGCTTGAACAGGAAAATATCCTGGAACACAAAGCTGACATGGCGCATCAGGTCATCCTCCGCCATATCGCGCACATCTATACCGCCGATGGTAATGCTGCCGGAAGATACGTCCCAAAAGACCGAGAAATCAGATTGGCAATCGTACTTTTGCCGCCGCCGGACGGGCCGACAATAGCCGTAATCTCTCCCTGTTTTGCCGTAAAAGATACATTTTCCAAAGCTTTCTCAGAAATATCCCCGTGTAGGAAAAGCTGACATTGTTGAACAACATCGTCCCCAGAGGTTTCTTAGGATGAGCCGTTTCCGGCATTTCTGGGAATGTTCAATATCTCGTCCATCCTAGCCACATTCCCATTAATCTGCATGAACGATTCGGAAATATACATGATCTTGTTCAGTACGCCGGAAATTGCGGGTACAAAGAGCAGATAGAAAATGAAAGTCATGGCAAACCCGGCAAAATCATCTGTCCTGGAACCGATCAGGATGCCCACAGGAACAAGGATCAGGTAAACATTATTGATAATTGTGGTGAAGGCAGGCATACAGTTTTGCCAGCCCAGGGAAAACTTGCAGGACCCATTCTGTATAGCCGGTGATTGCCTCTTTGAGCTTCTTGAAAGAAGGATGCTGTTTGGTTGAACGCCTTTACTACTGACATTCCCCGGACATACTCCACAGAGGCATTATTCAGTGCTTCTAAAGCCTTTTGATACTTACCCATATTCTCCTTCATCTCGCCGCTGCCGAAGCCGATAAACTCCGCAACAAACGCCAAAATGATGCCTACCAGAGAGGCAAGGCCAAATCTCCAGTCAACAACCAACAGGATGATAACCATGACGATGGGGGCTGTGACAGACGCGACAAAATCCGGGAATTGATGGGCAATAAAACCCTCTACGCTTTCAATGTTCTCGTCCATGATTTTCCGCAGACGTCCGCTGCCAATCGTCAGGTGATAACCTAGTGGAATTTTCGTGATATGGTCTGCAAAGAGAACCTTCAGCTCGTACAGCGTTCCGAATGCTGCCATGTGCGAACTAAAAATAGCCAGAAAGTATAGTAGGATATTCGCCACGATCCCGGCGAGCGCCAACCAGCCATAATTCATGACCATTCCCATATCCAACTGATCCAAGTTTGGAAAAACACCGATAATTGAACGGATCATAAAATAGACCGCTATGTACGGGATAAACGAAGCGATGGCAGCCAGTGACGAAAGAACTGCAGCTAAGAATATAAGGCCCTTTCTGTCAGAAGCCAATTCCATGCACCGTGCCAAACCCGTCTTTGGTTTTGCTTGTTTCGACTTTGTGCTTGACATAGCATGAACCCTCCTTAAAAGAGAAAATGGTGAGGTTAGCAACTTCTAACCTCACCATTCATTTTATCAATCTTTGAAATTGGCTGCTACTCCATATCTGCTTTTTGAACACGCCTTTTTGCAATCAAAGCACCGACGATGCCTGCAACGAAAGGTCACAACAGCAATGATGACTACCATTGTTCCATTCATAAAGCTATGTAGCTCCGTCAGATACTCGGCGCTGACACCATTCGACGTAGACATATCATCCACATAGCCGGTCATAATGACCATAGGGAGATAGGTTCCCAGCGCAAAGAACATCATATACACGGAATAGCCAATGGTATTCAGCCAGAAGCTCTTGTAGTGGCCGATACGGGCCAGAAGCTCCGCAATTACGGCACCGGCAATAAAACCGACGGCAACCGCCCATCCTGCGCCAATCAGGAACTCAATCAGGCCGATCACCGCACCGCTTAGAAGAATGCTCCATGCTTTAGGCACCTTAGCACGCATTAGCATATAAATGATGCCTCCGGGAATTGCAGCAATAGCGCTCCCAAACGCGAAGGTCACCACGGTAGCTGCGGAGGCAAAGATGCACACCATTACTACGGCAAAGAACAGCACTGTAAAAATGCCTAGTGTAATAAAATCCTTTGCCTTCATTTTGTCGGACGCGCCGACAGATTTTTGATTGTTCACTCATATAGATAGCCCCTTTTCTATTATTGGTATATAACTAAGATGAAGTCTTTTCATCCATGCGAATGACACGGGAACAAATCTTCATCAGTAGTTCATTGTCATGGGAAATCACCAAGATGGCTTTCCCTCTTTTGGACAGCGCACCTAAAATTCCTGCAACGCTCTCCATGTTTTTGTAGTCCAAACCGCTTGTAGGCTCATCGAAAATAAGTACCTCTGCATCTCGGAGTGCCGCAACGCCAATCGCGGTGCGCTGCTTCTGACCGCCAGATAGGGACATTGGATGCCGCTCTTTATAAGTCGTCAAATTCAGCTCATCCAGAATATCATCTATTCTCTTTTCGTCTTTATCCTTCTGGTCAGATAATGCCAGCAGTAGTTCCTGGTAAACGCTATCGGTAAACAGTTGATAGTCCGGGGCCTGCATGACAAGATATGCCTTTCCTGATCCGCCGTTTGCTTGTCGGAATACTTTTTGGTATAGAACTTCTCCACGGAGTTCCTTCTGCAAGCCACATAAGGTCCGGGCTAAAGTTGATTTCCCACAGCCATTTTTTCCTACCACACCAACAATTTCTCCTGGGTAGACACGAAAATTCAGGTGCTGCGCCACGGGTTTCCCTTTCTCATATCCGATCTTCAAGATTTTTACCTCAACAGCCGGTATATCGTTTCGGGAAGGTTCTGTTTCGGAAAGCTCTAATCTTGTAGGCGTATAGCTTCTAAGTCCCAGCGCCTTGATTTGATCGGTACTGAAGTAAAGCAAAATCACGGGCGGACCAAGATTGTTTCAGCTTCCATGTTCCATAAGGACAATGCGATCTGCAATCCCGTTCAAGAAGTAAAGGCGATGTTCAGATACAATAATCGTTTTTCCCTGTGACTTAATCAGCAAAAGCAGCCGTCGTAGTTCTTGAATGGCCTCCGGATCCAAGTTTGAGGAAGGCTCGTCCAGAACAAAAATATTAGGATTTAATGCGTAAACGCTGGCAAATGCTATGGTCTGCTTTTGTCCACCGGACAAGTCAAATAGGTTGCGATCCCTCAACTTTTCAATATGTAATTCCCGGACAGTCTGTTGGTAGCGATCCATCATCACCGGATAGGGCATTCCCTTATTTTCCATACCAAACACAATCTCGCTGTCCGTATCCAGACTAAAGAACTGACTGCGTGGATTTTGGAAAACGGAACCTATCTTGTCTGACAAATCGTGTGGTTGGATTGTGCGAGTATCAACTCCATCGATGAGAACTGCCCGGACATTTCCCTTCGTAAAAAGTGGGGAATAAGCGTATTTATCAACCTGGTCACACAAGTCTTTCCACATCCAGATTCGCCAGTGAGAACAACACACTCCCCCTTTTTAATCTGCAAATTGAAATCTTGCAGATTTTCCTGTTCAGCGCCGGAATATTGAAAAGATACATGGTCAATATCAATCATCATCATATCCCCATATATCTGATATTTGCAAGCAAACAGCACCACAAAGGCAACGAGAAAGAAGCACAGTACCATCCAATCTTTTGCATGGACTTTTAGCTGAATGAACGAAGTTCGCTGTGCCGGGTTATCAATGCCTCTCGTCACTGCAGAAGCGGATAACTCCTCCGCAATCGAAGCCGAACGCATCACGATGGGGATAGCGATTGCCTCCAGAATGAGCATGGGGCGCGTGAATACATTTTTCCACGAAAGGGCGATGCCTCTTAACTTCATCGCGTCATAAATGTTGTGAATCTCCTCACTGAAAGTAGGGAAAAAAGCGTAGCACCATAGCGAATGTAATGGTAATGCTCCGCGGTATTTTCAACGAGTACATAGCCGCGATCAATTCGCTGACTTTCGTTGTAGCGATAAAGGTTGAGGCAAAGAGTACCACGGGTATCATAACCCGGATAAACAATGTGAAGATCGACAAAATAGTTTCGATGGCCTGGGGAAGGAAGGCGCAAAGCTGCTGTATGGCCGCAATCACCACATAAAAGATGAAGGTATTTCAATACAATCTTTTTCTGCCCCATCAGGCACGAAAGGATACAGATAAAGAAAAAACACACGCTGCCAAGAATGAAAAATCCTTTAAGCCGAACACCATAAAATTGATAAGAATGAATAACAACAACTTTATTCGTGTGTCTATGGCAAGCACAAATCACCACCTCCTAAAAAAAAAGTTGATGCAGTTAGCATAAACCAAACTACATCAACCCATTATTATATCTCCTCAATTTTTTCGCTCCATTCCTTTGAGATGATGCAGAAAATAGCCCGTTCTTCCTATCTATTTTTTTTCGGTAGTCTTTTGGTAACATCCCATACACAGATTGAAACGCTTTTAGCAAATTTGCTGGCATTGCTATATCCGAGTTCTAAAGCTATATCCCCGATTTTCATCTTGTCTTCCGAGAGCCACTGGGCAGCTAAGTTCATTTTGTATTTTTTGAGGTAGGCATAGGGTGTGTCCCCGTATATGTGAGAAAAAACCAAATGAAAAACAGATAGGTTCAAATGCGCTTCTTTGCCATCTGCTCCAAAGACACTTTTTCGTCCAAGTGAGAAACAAGATATTCCCGAATTGCTTTTTGTAGACTGTATTTGTTTCTTATCAAAATACTTTGAGTCGCACCCGCTAATCTGTGTCAACTGATCCATATGGTACAACAATTCAATCGCTTTAATTTTGAAATAGCCGATTGGCTCCGCTTCGGCGGCAGCATACAGTTCTGAAAACAGATGTTGTAATTGTGGCGGAGTATCGCTGACATACCATCGTGTTTCAAGCCCCAGCGTTGTTCCTATTTTATCAAGGTCGATGGGAATTGTCTGCATCATCCTTCGTGTTCCCTCTGACAGTGCCTGACGGTCTAATGACAAGGCTGACACCGTAATATCTCCCCAAAGGAAAAGAAAAAGAAACCGGCAGATGCTCTGTTGCCGCAACACTAAAATAGCCCTCCGGCAAATACGATACAGTGTGGTTAGCAAATTCACATTCATACCGGCCGGTCTGGCAGTGCGTAATCTGAATAATATCTGGATTAAACTTTTGTGTTTTCATGGACTCATCCGATTCAAAATCGAGGAAGCAAAGCTGTATTCCCTCAAACAGATTATAGTTTTTACACCTCGGCCTTTGCAGCCATAAT
>VOFB01002407.1_pt1 | contig 26228 bp, 50 predicted proteins | sample 5384141 | NCBI WGS metagenome assembly VOFB01 (sample SAMN12384721, study PRJNA508395) | human gut metagenome | isolation source: healthy gut A | host: Homo sapiens | reverse complement strand
CAGTAGCTTCGTTCAGTTACGTATTGCTCCACACAGGTAATCTGTATATGATTTTTCGACAATGGAAAATCTTAGCTGCCAAATCGTATCAAGTACCTGATTCCCCCGTTCTGCTTATATTCTCAAAAAGCAGCGATTTCCTTTCCATGGAATCAATCCATTTTTCGTTTCTCTTCATCTGATTCCGCGCGAAGTCCCGTTATCTGGTGTTTCAGATCATGGTATTTCATTTGTATGAGATCAGGCTGTCCTGATAATTTCGGTATTGATCATACTGGCTTTTCAGCATCGTTCATTACTGAAAGTTCTTTCTCGGCAACATACTCACTGATCCTGCTCTGATAAGCATGCAGGATTGCAATTCCTCCAAAATCGATCAGTGTTCTGATAGAAAAAATATCTGCGTTCTCTGCTCGCAAATGGTGCATTTTCATTTAAAAGCTCAGATTACTAAAGCAAAGATTGCAACAGCCATGATTGCCATACCGCTACTACTTCCTTTACTGTCATCTGTTCAAGATAATTCTGCTTCAGAAAGATCTTTTCTAAATAAATATCAATAGTAAAAAGCAGCCTCAAAAACAACCATCGTAATCAGAATTTCAACCCCAGGCTCTGATTCCCCATGCCTGTACAATAGATACCATCTGCCACTGCAGCAGAAGCTGCAAACTCTGCAAGAACAAATGCGGGCACAGCAAATAAGCCGCTCCCAGAGGCTTCATATTTCCTCCGACCATAAGAAATCATACATCATACCTGCAGCGATCATCATACAAGGGGAATCCACAAAATTTCAGTTACGCTGCCTGTCAAAGTCAGAAAAAATACTCTGCATTGCCAACATGAAAAGACTGCCTATAAGAAAATGTACAGATTTCATGTTTTTCTTTTTTTAGGATATAAAGATAAACCAGACATGATCCCCACTCTGCTATTGCCGTATAAATTCTTGGAATATCCTGATATAACATAGTATCCTCCATTTCGCATGAAATCATTCCATATTGAGGTTTTGCAGAAGCAGATTCATGAATTCTTTTTTCTGGTTCTGCTGACAGGTATATGTACATTATGAATCACACAATCAGAACCAACAAATCCCTCTACATGATTCATATTTACCAGATATCCTTTGCACATCGAAAAAAATTGTGTACCGCAAGGTTTTTCTTCGAGTTCTTTCATCGTAATTCTTGAACAATAATCTCCTCTCGAAGTATGATAAATTACATTATGTCTCTGCCCCTCAATAAAATAGATATCTGCTATATTTATCTTTACAACTCCTTCCCAATCGGAATCGTAGAAATTCTTTAACCTCAGAGCGCATACGTCCAACTGCTTTATCCAGTTTCTGTGAAAAAGAAAAGTACTCAACTGGTTTTACTACATAATCCATTGCATCAACTTCATATCCACGTACTGCATATTGAATCATATTTGTAATAAACATAATAATTACTTTCTGATCCATCTGACGGATTTTTCTGCTGCTGTCATACCGTCCATGAACCGCATCTGAATATCCATCAGAATAATATCAAAACCGCCACTGTAATTCTCAGTGATATCTTCTCCATCACCAAATACCGTAACCTTTATTGATCTTCCCCTTTCCGTTTGATATTTCCGGATATACTCTGTTAATTGTTTTACATAAATTTCTTCATCTTCCACAATTGCAATCTGTATCATCCCATACCCTCCACAAGAATTGCATTCTTTATAACTGTTCAATCCCGCACAATATAGTTCCAGGTTTTTACTGTTATTTTTTATAAATAACTTTTTTGTTTTAGTATATCACTGCTTCATTCCTGAGTCAAGTGGATGTAATATTACAAATTACAGCTGTATAATCTGGTTTTCTTTATCGTATATCCACAGTTATCGCATACACTGTCGCCAACTGTTTTCCATCTCTCACAAATACTTCTATATCTGCACTACATTTCGGACATTTAACTTCTTCAATTGAAGTCATGTTTCTGGCATCCATACATCCTGAAAAAAATCCCATCTTTTCACCTTTTTCCTGTATATATTCTATTATTTTCTTAACCTAATTTTCTTTTTTTTTTTTATCTCATCTACTGCTGTCTGGCTGAAATCATAAGGAGAACCTCCCTCTCACAGTCCTAGCTTCTTTACAATTTCTTCCAGTGCACTTCTTACAGGAGAATCTTTCGGAAGCTGTATGATCGGCTTTCCATCACAGTCATACTGATAAACCTGGTTATCATGAGGCACCACTCCCAGCAGCTCCAGTCCCTGATTTCGGATTTTGCTTCCAGGAGTTCCGGCATCCAGTTTTCCATCCGGAACACGATTCACGATTAATCCTAGTTTTCTGTGGTTTAAAGTTTAGTTCATTCATCAGCTTTGCAATACGTCCGGCTGCCTGAACACCTCTTCTGGAACAGTCACTTACAAAATGGCAACTTCCATCATTGGCAGGATTCCTCTGCTGATATGTTCCATACCTGCTTCGTTATCAACCACAATATATGGATAATGGCTTTGCAGTTTCTGAACCTGGGTCTGTACAAGACCATTTTACAAAGCAATAGCAGCCCTGTCCCTGGGTTCGCCCCATTACCATCAGATCATAATCATTTTCTTCTGCAATCGCATCAGAAAGACGCATTTCCAGATATGCCTGTTTCGTCATACCGGATGGGATCTGATATCGTGGATCTACGCCTGCCCGCTCAATTTTCTTCTCTCAGCTCTCCAAGTGTGATCTCCGGCTCCACACCAAGCACTTCATTTAAATTGGCATTCGCATCTGCATCCACGGCCAGAACCGGACGTTTCCCACTTTCACACAAATACTGGATCAATAATCCACAAAGTGTTGTTTTTCCTACGCCGCCTTTTCCTGATATTGCAATTACATGTCCCATGTTTTTCCTCTAATATTCTGAACAATCTGTTGACTTTTTCTTTAAACCCCATTATAGTTGTTACTATATAAAATTACAATAATCAATCTTTGAGATTTGTATGGCTACTCAACACATCAGAAAAATTGTTGAGGAATCATACGATACCAAATAATACAGGAGTATATAATGTCAGAAAAAACCAGAAAACAAGATCGCCGTACCCGCTATACCAGGCAAACCATAAAAAATACGTTCTTAGAATTGTTAACGCAGAAAAGTTTTACGAAAATTACAGTTACAGAGATCTGCAAAAATGCTGAAATCAACCGTGGCACTTTTTATCTTCATTACTACGATATCCATGATGTATTATCAGATATTTTTAATGATATGACTCAGGATATGTTAACAACTGTAGATCATTTATTCTGTCTAAATCAAAAAAGCTGTTCCTATCCGTTCTGTCAGAAAATACAGATGGAATCACAATACAGGGCACTGTTTCTGGATGATGCAATTGCCCCTATTCTTCTGGAAAAAATAGCAGAAAATACAAAAGAAGGCTATGTGACCTGGCTTATGTCACACAGCCTCCTGACCTTTGAACAGGCAGAATCGGTTTTTTATTTTCAAATGAACGGCTGCCTTTCCATCAACAGACTGATGCTCCGCAATCATTGTAATGACTGGAAACAGATTCAGACAGTAATCGACAAATTTATCAAATCCGGGCTGGAAAGTTTTCTGATTCATGATCAGAGAGAAGAAAATGCTTCCGATAATTTTTTGCAGCAAAATTTCTCCAACTGTTACCGCATCTTCTACACTCAGATAATGATCGGCATGATCCTGAAGAAATATTTTGCCAGATGCAGGAAATTCTTCATCTGCAAACCATATCTTTAAAGTTACCGGATATCTTGGCAGAACTGAAAAACAGCACACAGATCCGCCTTTGTCTCTGTGAATTCTGCACCCAGGTTTTTACATGCTTTCTGAATTTTCTCAGGATCTTTATCCTGCAAAAGCTTTTCCAGTTTCTGCTCTGCAGTCCGGTCAAACTTGGTTCCTCGAATCAATCCATCTTTCAGGTTACCAAAAGTAATGAGCTTCTGTGAGCCTTCTGTGCCATCGGCCATATCCAGATAATGCAACAACGTCAGATAATGCCATTCATCTATGTCTGAGTTAATATAGAATTCAGGAAGTTGAATTTCAATCGTTTCATAAAAACTCAGTACTTCAAGCACATTTCGGCTGCTATGAAAAACAGCCCCACTTTTTGCAGCAATATCCTCTCCGAACGATTTTGCAGCCGTTTTACTGCTGCCTGAAACATTTCCTGAAATGCACGATTTTCTGTTTGATTTTTGTATTCATAAGTTCTCCTTTGTAAATATTTTTATCGCATCATGTAATAATCAATGTTTATTCAAGGATTTTGGTGGTTTCATAAATTTGTCTACGATCAGCATATTATACAATCCTCCGTAAGTTTCATTCCTGTGTTGACTTTTCCTTTAAATTTCATTATAGTTGTAATTATATTATTTACAATCATCAAATAATAAATATGTTCACCGTTTCTCAACATATTGGAAAGGACTGTTGAGAACTTGAAATGTTTTAGACAAACCAGAAATATTTTGTCTCAAAATGTGAAAAATAAAATCATTATATCATACTACAAGGAGTTTCTTATCATGAACCAGTGCCTCAATTGCAGAAAGTGTCCATACAAATCCCGGCTTTGTACGCCAGCTTATGTTAAAACTAAAAAAGCGGACTTATGACCAGTGTAGCCGGACATGCCCGTCCTTCTCTTTCAAAACCGGCAGACCAGATTACATTGCTGGATATTTATAAAGGCAGTTGAAGGTGAGAAACCGCTGCTTCATTTAGATACTCATACCAATCCTGATTGTGCTGTTGGTATTAATATTCAGTTATCTTTGCAGGGATTTTATAATGAAATTCAAAAGACGCAGAAGAAAAAATGAATACGATTACTTTACAGGATATCATAAATACTTATTACCAGCGAACATCCATGCAAAATGATTTACAAAATATTATATAGCAGGAGAAACGAGAATGGACTTCCAGATATGGATTATCTTCTAAATGATGAAGAATCTGATAACAATTTGGCGAGGAAAATTTTTATATTTTCTAATCCAGGGATTTTCTTGTTATCATGCCCGCCTCCGTGCGGGCATTTTTCAATTCAAGAGAGCGCCACAGGCGGTCTTTCCTATAAAGTAAAAAAAGCGGTAAATTCAGCTCATCTGCAAGCTCCAGTGCCTCCCTGGGAAACTCATCAAAAAACGTGTCTTGTGTTTTAGTCTCTGACATTATCATAAGCAACACCCTGAGCAAATGTAACTCTGGCATGTTCGCTGATTATCTCATTGCTTACAGTAAGTCCACTGTCTGCTGCTGTCAGACAATAGTTACCAGGGATATTTAAATCCTTCCAGTCAGGATCTGTCACATTTCCTCCAAATGGAAAAATGACACATATTTTCCAAACTGTTCTGACTTTTTTCAGAACTGTTCCGTCTGAAATAAGCTTCATATAATTATATACCGATCCACAAGTGTTACTTCTGCCCCTGGTTTTGTGCCAGGATAAGGGAGTCCGAAATTCGCCATCAGATGATCTACTTGTTTCCTGTCACACCAAAGATCACTATCTTTTTCGCACCGGTCCTGATCGCAAAATTCACGGCAGACTGTGTATCCGAATCATCTTTTTCCGGTCTCAGGCGGATAACTTTTATTTCTTTTTTCATTTCCAAAGCCTTTTGCAATTTCCACTCAGTCATTCACCATAGGGAATTTCACTGTCCATACTTCTTTCTTTCATGAATTTCCAGGAATTTTTTTCCATCTTCAGACAGACTGTCAAAATCTCCAATAACTGCATCCGGCAAAGCTGATGCTCCAGAAAGAATTCCAGCCCTTTATCAGCTGCGATCAGACAGGCTTCATTCTTTTTAAAAAATCGAGGGCAAAATCACTGTGGATATTGCCCCGCTTACGATGATCACATCTTTCATGCTCTTCCTCAATCAATCCTTCTTATGATCTCATCCATTCGTTCTCTGGCATGTTTTACATTTTTTGCCAGATCATCGTTGAAAACATAAGAACCTGCTACCAGCAGATTTGCACCTGCTGTGAGCACTGTCTCCATTGTCTCATCATTGATGCCACCATCAACCTGAACATCTACATCCAAATCCTCGGCCTCGATCAGTTCACGTACTTCCCTGATCTTTTCCGTACATTCTTCCATATACTTCTGACCGCCAAATCCCGGCTGTACAGTCATGATCAGAACCATATCCACATCGCTGAGCATATGACTTATATCATTTTACAGGTGTAGCCGGTTTGATGGAAACTCCCACCTTCACACCTGCTTCCCTGATCTGTTCAATAGTTCTCTCAAGATCTTCACATGCCTCCGCATGTACTGTAATGGAATCTGCCCCACATTCCACAAAATCTCTGATATATCTCTCAGGCTCTGTAACCATGAGATGTACATCAAAAACAACTTTGATTCCTTTCGGATAGACTTTATCACCGGCATTCCAAAGAAATACTCGGTACAAAATCACCATCCATAACATCAATATGAAGCCATTCAATCCCCTCTTTTTCCAGGGTTTTTGATCTGTTCGCCCAAACGGTTAAAATCTGCCGATAAAATAGACGGACACAACTGATAACCATAATTAGAATCTCCTTTTTCTTTCTTTCATTATAAAGTCCCAGATAATCTTCATAGCTGAAGCTGGCTGATCTCATTGCTCAGCCAATGCTGCTTTCACGCCACAGTCCGGTTCATGGATATGTCTGCATCCCTGAAATCTGCACTGTTCTTCATATCTGCGAAACTCCGGAAAATACGCCTTAAGTTCCTGTTCTTCTATATCTGTCAGATATAAAGAAGAAAAATCCCGGTGTATCCATCAGATAAGTATCATGTCCCACCGGTATCACCTGAGAATGACGCGTGGTATGCTTTCCACGTTTCAGCTTCTTACTTATCTCCCCGGTTTCCATCTGTACATTTTCCTGCAGTGCATTGGTAATTGAAGATTTTCCCACACCGGAAGGTCCTGCAACAACTGTTGTCTTTCCCTTCAGTATCTCATGAATCTCATCCAGCCCTCTCCCTTCATTCGGGTACTGGAAAGCACTACACGATATCCACAACTCCATGTAGTTTCATATAAAAGCTTTTCCAGTTCTTCCTGTTTTGCAAGATCTTTCTTGTTAAAACATATGACTGCCGGAACATTCTCTGCTTCTCCATCATGATCAGAAAGCGGTCAAGCAGCATAAAATTAGGTTTCGGATTCTCCATCGCAAAATCACAAAACGCCTGATCCACATTGGCAACGGCCGGACGGATAATGAATTTTTTCTGGGAAGGATGGAAGTTACACTGCCTTCCTTTCCTGTTCATTCAAAACCTCATCTCCACATTATCCCCTACAAGAGGCTTCTGAAATTATCCTTGCGAAAGATTCCTTTTGCCTTACATTCGTAAATATTGCCGTCTTCCTGCATAGATATAATAGAAACCGGCAATACCTTTAATGATCTTTCCCTGCATGGATCACTCAGCTTTCTTTGAATGTGACCGTAGGTAATGTCCAAGCTCTGATAATCCCCGTCTACCTCTTCATAGACAGATAGATGGTTCCTGAGGTAACGCCCTCAGCACCTGAGATATCAAGCGTGATACGGGAAGCTGATATTCTGTCCATCAATGATTGGATGCCTTAGGTCACCGTTTACGTCCTGGATCAGTTCCAGACGGATCGCGCCTCCATTGTAGCCGGACGGGGTATCCAGTGTCTGTGTACATTTCCAGCCTGTGTTTGCATTGACATCTGCTGTAGATGTAGTTGTGGATACTGTGCTGTCCGCAGATGCTGTGCTGCATTCTGTAGATGCTGTACTGTCTGTAGATGCTGTACTATCTGCAGATGCTGCGCTGTCTGTGGATGGAGCCTTGTCACCGGAGCTGATGGTACTTATCGGCTGTTGGCCATTTGCCGCATAGGCTTCCGGATCCTGTGAAATAACTTCCCTCTGCCACATTCTGTACTCATCTGCTGTTCTGTTACATTTCCACATTGAGGAACTTACCTAAAGTAGTAAGCGCATCATCCTTGGTCATACCTACAACGCTCGGAACCTCCACACTGTCTCCATAGTCCACGCCTCGGCTGACAAGCAGTGTTACTGCTGTCTCCTGCCTGAAACAGAGTTTCCGGCTGCCGGAGTTGTGGAGACTGCATATCCCGGATCTTAACCGAGTACCATCATCATTTAATTCACTGTATTTCTTTCTGTATCTCAACAGTTAATCCCATATCTTCCAGAGTCTGCTGTGCGTCTACTCCGGTCTGTCCATCCACATCCGGAATTGTGATCTGCCTGCGCACCCTTGCTGATATAATACTTAATGGTCGTATACTGCTCTACTTTACTTTCCCCTTTGGAATATCCTGTGAAGAAATGGTTCCTTTTGTCCTGATTTGAAGCCTTCCTCGCCCATCTGAATAACCCAGTTTCATATCTTTGTGATATTCTTTGCTTCATCCTCTGTTTTTCCTACCAGATTCGGCACAGTTACCATTCCGTCATCATCTGATTCCTGATGTATCTGCCTTGCCTCTTTTGTTGTCTGTATCATTGGTTTCCAAACCTAGTCCTGCGCCTTTCCCAGACCACCACAAGAACGATCAGAATCTGCAACACCCATCAGAAGCATTACAATCGTCAGGCCTCTTCCGGAACCATGATGCTTCTTTTTCTTTCCGGATCTATGCTCGGATCTTCGGTCTGTATTCTTCCTCTGCATCATCGTAATCGTTATCGTCGTATTTTTCTTCCCTCAAGTGCCTCAGGTTCTCCGGTTTTGTGATCTGCTTCGGTGTATGTTTGATCTCACCAAGCTCTTCTTCTGAGATCACAACCGTCTTGGCATCGTTGTCAACTGTAGTAAGCTTTACAAAATCTCCCTGTGGATCGATCAGAGAATGCTTCAGATCTGCGATCACATCCTCCATATTCTGATAACGGCGATCCACGCTTTTCTGTGTACATTTCAGAATGATCTGCTCCAGACTGTGGGGAAGCTCCGGTGTATAAATACTTGGAGGAACAATCTCTTCCTGAAGATGTTTGATAGCAATAGCTACTGTGGTATCTCCGTCAAAAGGAACCTTCCCTGTGACCATTTCATACATTGTGATACCCAGTGAATAAATATCGCTCTTCTCATCGCTGTATCCGCCTCTGACCTGCTCAGGTGAGCTGTAATGAACAGACCCCATAACATTGGAGCTGATGGTATTGGAAGAAGCGGCTCTGGCAATACCAAAATCTGTTACTTTTACCTTTCCATCCATGGAAATGATGATATTCTGCGGTTTCACATCTCTGTGAACGATACCCATGGCTGATGTGCCGCTTCCAGACCCATGGAGACCTGGATTGCAATACTGGTTGCTTCTTTAACATGGAAAGCTTTCCCTTCTTGGAGATGTACTCCTTGAGAGTGATTCCCTCAATAAGCTCCATAACAATGTAATAAACTCCGCCGTCGTCACCTACATCAAATACATTGACTATGTTTGGATGTGTAAGACCTGCTGCTGCCTGCGCTTCACTTCTGAATTTCTTTACAAAAGTTGCATCTTCCCTGAATTCCGGCTTCAGAACCTTAACTGCAACAAAACGGTTCAGCTTATGGTCCATAGCCTTATAGACATCTGCCATTCCGCCAGTTCCGATTTTTTCCTACGATCTCATAGCGCTCTATGATCATTCCCGTCTTCAACATGCTTCCACCTCATTTGTGAATGGCTCTACCAGTATGATTGCAATGTTATCCTTGCCACCATTCTGATTTTGCTTCCCGAAGCAGAGCGCACTGCCTTCTGATCAATATCTGCTTCCGGATCGGATATGATCTCCTGGATCTTCTCATCTTCAACCATATTGCTGAGACCGTCTGAACACATCAGGAATCGTACATCCTTTTCAAGTTTCAGATCAAAGAAATCAACATCCACCGTTTTCTCTGCGCCAAGTGCCCTTGTAATGATGTTCTTATCCGGATGATTCCGTGCTTCCGCTTCGCTGATCTCGCCCATTCTCACCATTTCCTGTACCAGGGAATGATCTCTGGTGACCTGGCGGATCCCGTCCTGGATCACATACAAGCGGCTGTCGCCAACATTGGCAATATAGGCATACTGATCTACAATAGTCGCTACCACCATAGTGGTTCCCATGCCCCGGAGGTTTTCGTCTTCCTGCGCCGGTTTCTGATCTCCGTGTTCGCAGCTTCGATCGCATGACGAATAACCTTCACAGGATTGTAATCCGCATCTTCACGGATTTCATCCACAAGGATCCGTACTGCATGAGAGGATGCATAATCACCGGCATTATGACCACCCATACCATCTGCAACAACAAACAGATTCGGAAGATTTCCAACCGGGTCAGCAGTTGCGAACACATAATCCTGGTTCATCTTCCGCTTTTGCCCTACATCAGTAGCTGAGTATATCCTCATGTCACTTCTCGCTTTCTGTTTTTTCCATGTATCTTTTTCTTAACTGACCACAGGCACCGTCGATATCGCTGCCCATTTCTCTTCTAATAGTAACATTTATTCCACATTTTTCAAGTTTAATTTTGAAATTCTCCACAGCCTGTCGATAGAACGCACAAAGGAGCGTTCCTTGATGGGATTGACCGGAATCAGATTTACATGGCAATTGATGCCTTTTATACGGCCTGCCAGCTGTCTCGCATCTTCTTCACTGTCGTTGACGCCGGCTACAAGACTGTACTCAAAGGTGATCCTTCGGCCTGTTTTGTCAAAATAATTTCTGCAGGCATCCAGAACCTCATCCATAGAATACTTATTCGCGATCGGCATCAGTTCCTGTCGTTTTTCATCATTTGGAGCATGAAGGGAAAGCGCCAGCGTGATCTGAAGCTTTTCTTCTGCCAGATCATACATTTTCGGCACGATGCCACAGGTAGAAACCGTCACATTTCTCTGACTGATCCCAAGACCGTTTTCGTCGGTAAGGATCCGGACAAAACGGACAAGATTGTCATAATTATCCATCGGCTCACCGGTTCCCATCACAACTACATTGGCCACACGTTCACCGGTATCTGCCTGGATACGGTAAATCTGATCCAGCATCTCGGACGGTTTCAGGCATCTGGTCAGTCCTCCGATGGTAGATGCACAGAATCTGCATCCCATGCGGCATCCCACCTGAGAAGAAATACAGACAGAATTTCCATGTTTATACCGCATGAGAACACTCTCTATCACATTTCCATCTTCCAGCTGGAACAGATATTTTCTGGTTCCGTCAATTTTGAATCCTTACATCTGCCTGGGTCAGTGCTGTGATCGGATAAGCCGAAAGCTTTTCCCTGAGGCTTTTGGAAAGATTTGTCATTTCATCCCAGGAGGTAACCAGCTGCTGGTGAAGCCATGTAGATCTGTTTCGCCCGGAAAGGCTTTCACCGATCTTTGTCATGAATTCCTTCAATTCCTCCATGGTCATGGATTTTTTACATCTGTCATTTTCTGTTATTTCCTTCTGAATCTGGCAATAAAGAATCCATCTGTCTTATGTATTCCCGGCAGAAGCTGCAGATAGCCAAGCTTCGTGGATTTACAGTGCAGTTCCTCCGGAATATACGGATCCAGGCTTTCCAGCCGGTACGGATAATTCTTTATAAAACCATAATACATTTTCTTCGTTTTCTTCCCGGGCAATGGTACATGTGCTGAAAATCAGTGTTCCATCCGGCTTCACATACTTCGCAGCCTTGTCCAGAATCTTTCTCTGAAGCATAACGATCTCTTCCTGTTTCTGCGGAGTTGCCGGTATTTGATTTCCGGTTTCTTGCCGATAACTCCATAACCGGGCACGGTACATCCGCGATCACAATATCCGCAGCCTGTTCGGGAATCCGGATCATATACCGTTGCATCCTGAACTCTGGCTTCCACATTGATCACTCCGGTCCTGTGGATGTTTTTCTTTGATAAGATCTGCCTTATACTGACTTACATCTCTGGCATCCACATTTCCGTAATCCCCCATTTTGTCTGCCGCATGGATGCTTTTCCACCTGGTGCAGCGCACATGTCGATGATATGGTCACCTTTTTCGGACTTGCAGCTTCCGCTACAAGCATAGAGCTTACATCCTGCACCAGGATCTTTCCCTGAAGGAAGGTCTCAAGTGTCAAAATATGATTGTAATCGGAAATCTTCAGTGCATAGGGAAGATAAGGAGCCTGTTCTACTGTCACTCCCTGAGACTTCAAACTGGTGACGATTTCTCTCAGAGACGCCTTATGAGTACGGCACCGTACTGTGATCGGTCTTTCTGTCAGAAAATCCTCCAGGATCTTCTCCGTAGTCTTCACTCCGTAGGCTGCTTTCCATTTTTTACCAGATATTCCGGCATGGAATATTTCACAGAAAGATAACGGACTTCGTTTTTCTTCCCTGGAAGGAAGCTCAGATCACCGATCTCTCTTGCGATCGTACGGAGCACCCCGTTGACAAAGGGCTTTAGATTATAAAAGCCTTTTTTCTGTGCCAGTTTCACCGCTTCATTGCAGACCGCACTGTCGGCACACGATCCATAAATTTCAGCTGATATACTGCACTTCTCAGGATCTCACGAATCTGCGGTTTCATCTTGTTTACAGAAACCTTGGAAAAAGAATCGATGATATAATCGATCAATATCCTGTATTCCAGTGTTCCCTCACAGACTCTTGTGATAAAAGCTCTCTCCTGTTTCGGCAGAAACTGATATTTGGAAAGCGCATTACGAATCGCAATATGGCTGTGCTCACCCTCCTCCTCGATCTGTAACAGGATCTCAAGGATCAGTTCTCTGGTATTTACTCCGCTGCTAATCACGATCTCTACCTCCTGCAAGGATAATCAGTCTCAGAAGCTGCAGAATAGATGCCGCCAGAGCTGCTACATAGGTAAGCGCTGCCGCTGTAAGTACTTTTCTTGCACCCTTTTTTTCATCTGCACCTAAGATACCTGTACTTTCCAGCATTTTAAGCGCTCTGGAAGACGCATTGATCTCAACCGGAAGTGTCACCAGCTGAAACAGTACTGCCAGTGAAAACAAAACAATTCCCAGAGTTACCAGCGGATCAATGGAAAAGATCAGTCCTGCGATAAACAGCGGCCATGAAAGCTGGGAACCAATATTTGCGGCAGGTACAATGGCTGAACGGATATTCAGTGGTGCATAATTGATCGCATCCTGGATCGCATGGCCACATTCATGTGCTGCCACCCCCACAGCCGCCAGAGAATTTCTTCCATAAATATCTTCTGAAAGGGAAACCGTTTTCGTTCTCGGATCATAGTGATCCGTAAGACTTCCGCGGATCGGAACCACCTGTACGTCTGTGATCCCAGCCGCTCTCAGGATCCGCTGTGCAGCTTCCGCACCGGTGATACCTGAATGACTCCGGACCTTTTTATAGACTGCAAAGGTACTGCGCAGCTTCGCGGATGCCGCAAGAGAAAGAAGCATTCCGATCACGAGCAAAAGAATCGTGGGGTCCATTCCCCATCCGTAATAACCATATCCGTACATAACTCATCACTCCCTGGAATCTCTGAACATGTCTCCTGGTTTCAACTGATATCCCCGAAGGAACGCATCCGCTTCCATGCGTTTTTTTTGCCTTCCAGCTGCACTTCATGAAGCACGAGTACCTTCTGACCGCATGCTACCTGGATTCCTCCTTTGTCAGCGCTATCACAGTTCCCGGTGCTTCCTGTGCCTGTTTTTCCAGAACAGAGCTCTTCCAGACCTTCAATGTTTTTCCATTGATAAAGGTAAAAAGCGCTTGGCCATGGATCAAGGCCTCTTACCAGACGCTCCAGTTCTTCCGCATTTTTGCTGAAATCCAGAAGCCCCATTTTTTTGGAGATCATGGCAGCATATGGTGTTGGACTCTCCTCCGGCTGTTTCTCGCGGGTTGCAGTTCCGTCAAAAATGGACGGTAAAGTCTGTACCAGAAGCTCTGCACCTGCCTGTGCGAGCTTATCAAACAAGCTTCCACCTGTCTCATCTTTGGCAAGCGGAACCACGATCCTGAAATCATATCTCCGGTATCCAGACCGGTTCCCATCTGCATAATGGTAACGCCGGATTCTTTTTCACCGTCGATCACCGCCTGCTGGATCGGTGCAGCTCCACGATATTTAGGAAGCAGAGACGCATGGATATTGATACATCCGAATCTCGGCATATCCAGGATGCTCTTTGGAATGATCTGCCCGAATGCCGCAACAATGATGATGTCCGGTGCAAGATTTTTCAGTTCTTCCACAAATTCAGGATCTCTTACCTTCACCGGCTGCAGTACCGGGATCCCGTGTTTCAGTGCTTCTTCTTTTTACAGGAGTAGGCATCATAGTTTTGCCTCTGCCCTTCGGTTTGTCCGGCTGTGTGATCACAGCCTCCACTTCATATCCGTTCTCTGCCAGTGCTACAAGAGGCGCCACCGCAAAGTCCGGAGTTCCCATATAAATAATCTTCATAGTATCCCGCCTTTAGTCTTCTTCATCATAAGTTACCTTGTGAAGTTCTCCCTCCACAAGTTCTGTATACATTTTCCATCCAGATGGTCAATCTCATGACAGAACGCTCTTGCCAGAAGGCCCTCTCCCTCGTAGATCTGTTCGTTCATATTTACATCAAGATGCTTTTACCTTCACATAGTTCCGGACGTGTTACCTGTCCTGCCATTCCCGGAACGCTCAGGCATCCCCTCGTCACCGGTCTGCTCGCCGCTCGTCTCGAGGATTTCAGGATTGATCAATACGATAGGACCTTCTCCGATATCAATCACAACAATACGCTTCAGCATACCGACCTGCGGTGCCGCAAGACCAACTCCCATTGCCTCATACATTGTTTCAAGCATATCTGTGATCAGTTCCCCGATCCTCGGTGTCATTTTGTCTACTGGCCGGGATTTTTTGTCAGTACAGAATCCCCCTGTACACGGATTGTTCTAAGTGCCATTTTTCTTCTCCTTTAATTCATATCAAATTGAATGTATATTTTCCGGAATCCGGAATTTATCTCTATATATTTCTCCAGCTTCTCTCTGACTGCTGTGAGAAAGCAGATATCCCTGTGCTTCAGATGGATCACCTGACGATAAACATCCTTTACCTTACCTACCGATGCAGCTGCAGGTCCGATCATGTGAAGCTCTTTTCCGACTTACCCTGCGGATAAAAACTTCTATATAATACATGGCATTTTTCAGAAGTTCTTCATCCTGGCAGGCGCCAAAAACAGTCATCATATGGGCTGCCGGCGGATAGTCCAGAAGCATCCGATACCCCATTTCTTCTTTATAAAATTTCTTATAATCCTGAATAGCCGCAGCCTGGATACTGTAATGCTCCGGCTGATATGTCTGGATCACCGCCTGCCCCGGCCGATTCCCTCTGCCGGAACGTCCAACTGCCTGAGTCAGAAGCTGGAATGTACGCTCCCCGCAGTGATAGTCATCCATATTCAGCGAAAGATCTGCTGCAATCACTCCTACCAGAGTCACATTCGGAAAATCATGTCCCTTGACGATCATCTGGGTCCCCACCAGAATATCTGCCTCATGCTTTGCAAAAGAAGCCAGGATCTTCTCATAGCTGTCCCTTGGTCCTTGTGGTATCAAAATCCATTCGAAGTACCCTGGCTTTCGGGAATTCTTTTTCAATGACCTTCTCGATCTGCTGGGTTCCTGCCTTAAATCCACCAATGTGCGGTGAACCACAGGACGGACAGATTTCCGGTTTCACAGTCTCATAGCCGCAATAATGACAGATCAGACGATTGCCATTGTGTTCACTTAGAGATACATCACAGTGGGGACATTTCATAACGTGACCGCAGGCTCTGCAGGAAACAAAGCCCGCATATCCTCTCCGGTTCAGAAACAGCATGGCCTGTTCTCTTCTTTCAAGGACCTGCTCCAGATCCTCTTCAGCTCCAGACTCAGTACCGAGCGGTTTCCTTTTTTAATTCTTCCCGAAGATCCACGATTGATACCTGTGGAAGAGGCCTTTCCTCATAACGTGCGTTTAACTTTACCAGAAGATATTCTCCGTCACAGGCATGACTGTAGGCTTCCATGACGGAGTGGCTGATCCCATGACCACACGGGCATGTTCCATTCGTTGCCCTCTCAATGGCAGTCTCACGTGCATGGTACCTTGGCGTATTCTCACTTTTGTAGGTGGGTTCATGCTCTTCGTCGATAACGATCAGTCCCAGATCTGAAAACGGTGTGAACAGTGCGGATCTGGGTCCCCATCACCTGGATCTCACCGTTTTGCTCTTTTGAACTGATCATAACGTTCTCCCTGGGAAAGTCTGGAGTTCAGAACCGAAACCTTATCTCCGAACATGGCATAAAAGCGCCTAACTGTCTGATAAGTCAGCGCGATCTCAGGGATCAGCACGATCGCCTGTTTTCCCTCCTCCAGTACCTTCTGGATCAGGCGCATATAAACCTGGGTCTTTCCACTTCCGGTCACTCCGAAAAAGAAGAACCAGGCCTTGGGTCCGGCTCCTGCCATTCCCGAAAGATCTGCTCTGCCGCCAAAAGCTGTTCCTGGTTCAGACTCAGCTCCATGTTCTCCTTCACCAGGCCAGAGCCCCTCGGGAATGCGATACATTTCCTGACTTTCAATAGTTATCAGACCTTTTTTCTTCAAAAAAATCAAGGAACGGAAATGCCTGCCCCAAGCTCTTTGGAGGCATAGGTATAATCCAGGCTCCCATTTTCATTCCAGGATTGCCCGAAGGAACCGCTCACGTGCTTTAAAGCGGCTGCCTTCCAGCTTGCCAAGAAGTGCCTGCCCCTCTTCCTTTTTCCCTGTAAAAAGGATCAGTCTTTTCTCTTTTGCACGGACCTTGTCTTTTACAGGCAGAACTGTTTTTCAGTGCCTGGATCATGGTGGAGCCATAGGTCTCCTTCATCCAGGCCGCAAGTGCGATCAGCCGGGATTCTGTTGTCTCACTGTCTGTGGACACTCCCGGATCTCCTTGAGCTTTGACGCATCATATTTTGCCGTTCCGGAGAATCCCGGTCACATAGCCTTTCGAAGGGTATCCTTCCCTTTCCGAAGGGCACTGTGACCACAACTCCGGGCTTTTATTGCCTGCACCAGCTCCTCAGGTACACGATACTGAAAATCCCGGTCCAGCTTTTCATGAGAAATGTCAATGATCACATCTGCATAGATCATCCATTTACGCTTTCTGATCTTCTTCCAGGATCTCCCGGATCAGTACACGCTCATCCATGGGATATTTCTTACCCTTGATCTCCTGATAATCCTCATGGCCCTTTCCGGCAAGGACGATGATATCTCCCGGCTCACCATGATGGATCGCATAGGCGATGGCTTCTTTACTGTCCGGAATCTCTACATATTTTCCATCGGTTTTCGCCATACCGATCTTGATATCATCGATGATCGCCTGTGGTTCTTCATCACGCGGATTATCTGAAGTAATGATGGTCAGATCTGCCATCTTTCCTGAAACCTCACCCATCTCATAACGGCGCAGCTTGGAACGGTTTCCGCCGCATCCAAACAGGCATACCAGTCTGTGAGGATTATATTCCTTCAGTGTTCCGAGAAGGCTCTCCAGCGCCATGGCATTGTGTGCGTAATCGATCATCAGTGTGAAATCGTCGGATACCTTGATCATCTCAATACGGCCTTTAACCCTGGCCACCTTCAGAGCTTTGATGATATTCTCCTCGGATACCTTAAAATGGCGGCAAATGGCAATGGCAGTCAGAGAATTGTAAATACTGAATTTTCCAGGAATATCGATCTCCACCGGAAAATCCATAAGTCCCTTCACATGGTAGGAAATTCCAAGATAGCCCTTTCTTCCAACGAGTCTGGCGCCCTCTGCACGGAGATCTGCTTTTTCGGAAAATCCATAGGTTTCAAGTTTACAGGTGTGGCCTTCGATAATGCGGTCAAAGTGTTCATCGTCACGATTTACGATACCAACCTTACACTGTCTGAGAAGCATGGATTTGCAGTGCAGATAATCATCAAAATCCTTATGCTCGTTTGGTCCGATATGATCCGGCTCAATATTGGTAAAGATACCATAATCGAAAACAAATCCCTGAGTACTGTGAAGCATCAGTCCCTGGGAAGAAACTTCCATAACGACCGCATCGCAGCCTGCTTCTACCATATCATGAAAATATTTCTGTACCATATAGGATTCCGGTGTCGTGTTGGCTGCCGGGATATGCTTCTCCCCGATAACAGCCTCGATGGTTCCGATCAGACCAACCTTATATCCGGCATTCTCAGGATCGATTTCACCATATATGTTGTGGTTGTTTTTCCATTGGTTCCGGTGATACCGATGGTTTTGAGCTTTTCTGCCGGATGTCGAACCATGCTGCTGAAATAAAGGCCATGGCGTAACGGGTATCCTCTACCTGGATCACTGTCACATCCTCCGGTGCCTCCACCGCTTCTTCCACGATGAGTGTCTTCGCACCCTTTGCCACAACATCAGGTATAAATTTATGTCCATCCACGACCGCACCTCTGATGCAGATAAAAAAGGCTCCCTTCTTCTACTTTGCGGGAATCATATACAACAGAAGAAACCTCCTGCTCTGTACTTCCCTGAAGGCATTTGTATTCAAGATGTTCCAATAAGGATAAAAGATTCATTTTCTCCTCCATCTTCCCTTTTTTCCGGTCTGACGGGCAGCACACCGGAGGCGGGAAATATACTGTTCTTATTTTCTGTACATACCATATAGAATAGCACACCTCCCCCCTGTTTTCAACGTTTCTTTGAGGTACGGCCGCCTTGTAAAATATCAGCTTGTTACTGTTCACTCCGTTCTCAGTAACATCAGCTTTTCCATAAATATCCGCATATTTTTTCCGGAGCCAGATGCCGCCCAGCACAGTCACCAAAGCTGTCACTGCCAGAAGCGTCCACAAATCCCTCCTGGTATCATCTCCGGTCTTCGGATGTGTGGACGCAGTTCTTGCCATCTGTATCTGACCGGAAGCCGGACCCTGGTCATCTCCCTGCAAAGGCAGCCCTTCTTCCGGCGTAATAGCCACCTCTCCTTTTACCATGACAGAAGCGGAGGCCTCCCATCAATCGCTCTCCGGGTTTCCTTGCTTGTGACCGTCACCTGGTTAAAAAGCTTCTGATCCGCTGTTTTTTCCCGGAATCTTCACCACAGCCTGAAGAGCCTCTCCCGGCGGGATCTGTTGGATCATTGCCTTTGTACGGCTGCTGTTGAGCGTTACACCTTCCTGCTCCAGAAACTGTGCATGGATCCTGCTGCCTGAAAGCGCTCCGTTCCCACAACCGAATGAAGCGTTTTTTCACCGGTATTCACGATACAGATCTGATAGGTCACAGTCTCACCCGGTGCAGCGGTTTCTTTGTCTGCAGTTTTCTTTACAGAAAGATCCGCCTTCAGTGCCTCCAGACCATTTATAGTGGAAGCGTTCTTCCGGATCACCTCCTCCACTCTGTCCTTCACCCTGGCCTCTGCTTCCACCTGGTGCTCCAGATCTTTTTCCTGTTCATCCAGAAGCGGCGCCTGTACATAAAAAGCTCCTGCTCTCTCCGGCTTTTAATTCTGCAAATTCCGCCACAGCCCCTTCTGTTAGAAGGCCTTCTGCATCTTCCCACAGCTGCCGGATCTTAGGGCAGGAAAGGCTGCTGGTCAGACGGATATCTGCAAGATCCAGCTTTCCGGTATTGGCTATCTCTACCTGATAACGGATGGTCTGCCCTGCTTTCATTTTTCATTCTGTGCAATTACCGACAATTCCATATCAGCCTCAGCAGCCTCCACGTCCAGCATAGGAGAGATTCCCTCTGCGATCACCAGCTCTTCCCCCGTTTTCTTCTGTCATGAGAAAGGTTCCCGCACCGGTACAGTCCTTCTGAAGCGGTTCCTCCTGAGTCACAGGATAACTGCTTTTCTCTGCCGGAAAACGGTATTCCTGCCGCAGAATCAGCGGGATACGGAAAAAGATCTCATCCTGCCCGTTCTGCTCCACGTTCAGCACGCTTTCCAGCTTTGTGATCTCTGTAGCTTCACCGCTCTGGCTCCTTACAGAAATCTGCTGTGCAGCCATATTTTTCGGGACAGAATCCGTTTCCGGAACAAAATACTCCGAAATATACGTGACCAGCGTCAGCTTTGCGTCTCCTCAAACTCACCTTCCTCTTCATTCCCTACATTTTTCCCCTCCGGTCGACGTTCCTTCCGGTGTGAGCGGACCCGTTTTCTCCTGCTCTTCATCCTCCGGCTGTACTGTTTCCCCGGATGCCAGCTGCTCCACGTGCTCATATCCTTCCTCCATTTCTATTCCGATTCCTTCCACAACCTTATCCACCGGCAATTCCTGTTCTGCCTTCTCTTCCTGCTGCAAGTCATCCTCTGGCAGCTCCTGCTCTGGCTCTTCTTCCTGCTGCAAGTCATCCTCCGGCAGCTCCTGCTCCGCGCTCTTCTTCCTGCTGCAAGTCATTCTCTGGCAGCTCCTGTTCTATCTCTTCTTCCTGCTCCACCGATGGATCTTCAATCTTATGAAGTTCATCGTCCCACTTCTCATTTTTCTCCTTATCCTCCGAAAACCTTCTCCCGGACAGCCATTCATTCAGGCCGCGAATCCGGATCCCAAGCTCCGCCTGTCCGGATTTTATGTCTTTCCAGAACACACTCTGATCGATAAACGGTGCCTGTCCCGGCAAAAATCTGCTCCAGAGTCAGCTCCGGTTCTATTGTTCCTCCCAGCATGGCTCCTGCCAGCACTGTCACAATTCCGGCTTTCTTCATCTGTTTCCATATTCTGTTTTTCATGGCTCTTCCTCATTTCTGCCTGATCTGGCATTTCTTATACACATGTTTTTTTTTACAGAAGCTTACTTTTCCACAGACAAAGGCATCCCTCCCCGACAAATGGTGCATGATCAATATTTTTTCGATAAAATAAAATGGATTTCTGCATCGAAACGATGCGTGAACAGATCCCGCAGAATGCAGGATCAAGACTTTTTCAATGTATCACATTTTTCAGACCATGCGCAACCGGATATAAAAATTATAAAGTTTGTTTAAACTTTCTTTATAAATTTTCCATTTCTTTTAGATTAACGACATATTTTAAACATATTTTCTCTATATAATAGGTGTTGGATAGATGAAAAACCACTCTCTATCTCCCCCCTCAAAAATAGTAGGAATCAAACCGTCTGACTGGATCAGGCGGTTTTTCCTGTCTCGAAAACACTCGATTTTTCTATTGCATTTCCCACATAGGTCTTTTTATAATAAAATATAATACTCGTGCATCGTTTTCGATGTACTCGTTACTGAATACAGTAACTGATTTCATTCCAATTTTTAAGAGAAACGAGGTATTTCCTATGAGCGAAAAAACCGTAGTAGTTGCATTAGGCCACCGGGCACTTGGCACCACACTTCCAGAGCAAAAAAAACAGCTACAAAACTCGCAGCGAAGGTAATCGCAGATCTGGTAGAGGAGGGAACCCGCGTAGTGATCTCCCACAGCAACGGTCCGCAGGTAGGGATGATCCACACCGCAATGAATGAATTCGGTAAGGCACATCCTGATTATACATTTGCACCAATGTCCGTATGTTCCGCCATGAGCCAGGGTTATATCGGCTATGACCTTCAGAACGCCATCCGTGCTGAGCTTATCTCCAGAGGGGATCTACAAACCGGTCAGCACAGTTCTGACACAGGTTGTCATCGATCCATACGATGAAGCATTTGCAGAGCCGGAGAAGATCATTGGACGTGTTCTTAACGCAGAAGAGGCCGAGGCTGAAGAAGAAAAAAGGAAACTTTGTCACAAAGGTGGGCGAGGGCCAGTACAGACGTATCCTTGCAGCACCGAAGCCACAGAAGATCGTAGAGATTGAAACCGTAAAGGTCCTCTCTGCAGCAGAGCAGATCGTCATTGCCGCAGGCGGCGGCGGAATCCCGGTTCTTGAGCAGGGAACTCAGCTGAATGGTTCGGATAACGTACATACTGGATCTTACCGCCGTTGCACAACTCCCAGAAACGTCCCTCCAGATCCTGTTTTTCGATCGGAGTTACATCCTCTGTTACATGGCAGTGAAAGCTGTTGCTGACATACGGTCTGTCAGAAACACCCTCAACAATTCCGTACATCTTACGGAACTGTTCCACCTGCAGACCGCAGAAACTCTCTGCCGGTGTACCATAAATTGCATACAGATATCCATCTTCCTGCTTAAACTGGTTTACTTTATCATTGATGTATTTCAGAACTTCCAGGGCAAACTGTCCGATCTTCAGCAATTGACTTGCCATTATAAAGTTCCTGCAGTTCATTCAGTGCTGTAATACCAAAAGATGCTGTCATTGGTTTCAGAAGCTTGCCGATCTTTTCATTTGGTTTCAGATGACCGCCATAGAAACCTCCCTCACAGTATGCCAGCGGGTTCGTTGATGCACGCATCTGTCCCAGGTATTCGTAAGTACGGATATGCAGGTTACGGATCATCTCAAGATAGAAATCCAGCACTTCGTAAAAATCCCTGCTCTCTGCTCTGGCTTTGGCCAGGATCATTGGAAGATGAAGGGAAACGGCTCCGATGTTGAATCTTCCGACAAAGACCGGTTTGTCGTTCTCATCTGCCGGCTCCATGCCTCCGCGCTCGTACCACGGGCTAAGGAAAGCACGGCATCCCATCGGGCTGATGACTCTCTTGTATTTCTTGTACATACTGGAAATATATCCTTTTCCTGACATAGACAGCCAGTCCGGATACATGGTTTTGGAGGAACACTCCACACCAGCCTCAAAAAATATCCTCACAGCACTTTCCGGGACCATGGATCTCTTTGTCATAAAGAAATACGATCTTCGGGAACAGTACCGGTTTCTTGTGCCCCTTCTTACCCTGTCCGCCTTGGTGTACCTCCAGAAGAGAAATATTACACATCTTCTCAAACTGTCCGGTTCCGAGACCAAGTGTCACCGTAACAAACGGATAATCACCTCTGGAAGAACCGACGGTATTCAGCTTGTACTCAATTCCCTGCCAGCCCTGGTCATAATCCCTGCGGACCTTATCAAGAGCATACTCAATAGCTCTCTCCTCACGGCCACCCAGCTCTCATCCGAGTATTTCATAAATTCAGAAATATATTTATCATAGCTCTTCTTCGCATACGGTGCCAGGATCTTATCAACCTCCGGCACTGTAAAGCCACCATACTGCTGTGCTGCCGTACTTAGAATGATATCTCCCATCACATCAAATGCAGTGTCCAGCGTCTTCGGCTCATTATACCAGACATTACCCATCTCAAATCCGCCTTTTAATACGGAGCCAACGTCAAACAGACAACAGTTCATCGTATCCAGGCGCGCTGACTGATCATGAATATAGATATAGCCGTCCTTGCATGCCTGCAGCTCGTTGCGGTTCATAAAAAACTTCCGATACAGTTCTTTATTCAGTTCATTAAAGATCAGGCTTCGCTTCGTGGCAACCAGCGCACTGTCTGTATTGGCATTACTTTATCACCGATATAACGGATCGCCTGACTCTTTGTATAGACATCGTCCATCATATGGATAAAATCCAGCTTATAATTCCGATAATCACAATCTCATTCTTTCAACTCATTCTTTCCGCATGCTCCTGGGCAAATCTGCAGATAAAATCCTTCTCCTCATCTGAAAAGTATAAAGTATACGCTCTGCTGACTTATTCACGGCAGCCACGATCTTCTGCGGATTAAACTCCTCTCTTGTCCCGTCTTTCTTGATCACATATAACATTGCTCATCCCTCCCTGTGCTATATATAAGTCGCTATGCAAAATACTATATATAGTACCTATATCTTCTATATATTGTTTTTCATCTATATATTGTGCTAGGCATGAGTATACCACAGCTGGCATGAAAAGAAAAGGGATATTTCTGTATACACGAAAATACAGACACTTAGCACTGCCTGATCTCACTGCAGAAATATTCTCACAAATTTGTTCCGATCCAGTCTGCAAGAAAATCCCATAATTTCGGAAGCAGAATGGCCAGTGTCACTATAAACCATATGATCCAGCCTGCCCCGCTGCTTTTCTGATCTTTTTTGCTGTTTTTCCCTGATCTAAAACTTCTGCACGATTTCTGCCCACCGTTGTTTTATTCCTGGTATTAACTGCCGCTGCAGTCTTACGTCCGGCTGCTGCACCTGTATTCCGGCTTCTGGTTAGATTCCGATTCAAATCGGTATTGCGGCTTGCATTCGTATTCCGATTTATGTTTGTATTCCGGTTTGCGTTCGTATTCCGGTTTACGTTCGTATTCCGGTTTACGTTTCCGTTATGTTGTGTTGTTTGATCAGCATCCTGTCCATACTGCCGCATCATATCCCGCACTTTGGCGGAAGCATGTTTATAATGTATCTCCCGGGCTCATTCAAATGATATAACACTTCATCATTTCTGTAAGGCATCCCACATAATGAACACCTGCCATTTACAACCTTACCCCCCACAAACCTGACACCTTTGACCTGCCATAAGCTCCCTCCATTCTATCCGTCAAAACGGATATTTATATTTCCGTCGTAAACATAAGCATTCTTTTTCAGTATATCACACCAGGCATTTAATACCCAGCATTTTTCTACGATACCCCAAAAGACTTCCCTCTCATTATATTGCCACTCCACCCATTTTCTGCTATAATACCCCACAGAGCAATAAGCCTAAAAATCATCAGGAGGAGCCGATAATGAATACAATCACAATCCCCGCAACCTATCATGCAGACCTGAACCTCCATGACACACAGATTGCGATCAAAACCGTAAAAAAGATTTCTTCCAGCAGACACTCTCACAGAAGCTGAACCTTCTTCGAGTATCCGCTCCAACATTTGTAGCACCGGAATCCGGCCTTAACGACAACCTTAATGGTGTAGAGCGCCCGGTAAGCTTTGATATCAAGGCTATCGAAGGAAGCAACGCTGAGATCGTACATTCCCTTGCCAAATGGAAACGCTATGCGCTGAAGAAATACGGCTTTGCTCATGGCGAGGGCCTTTATACAGATATGGTCGCGATCCGTCGTGATGAAGACCTGGACAACATCCATTCTGTATATGTTGATCAGTGGGACTGGGAAAAGATCATTTCCAAAGAAGAACGTACCATGGAAACTCTCAAGGAAACCGTACGCACCATTTACAGTGTCCTTCGTAAAACTGAGAAATACATGGCTGTACAGTATGACTACATCGAAGAGATCCTTCCGAAGGATATCTTTTTTATCACAACTCAGTAGCTTCTTGACATGTATCCGGACTGCACACCGAAGGAACGTGAATATCGGATCACCCGTGAAAAGGGTGCTGTCTTCCTTATGAAAGTCGGCAAAACCCTCACCAACGGCGAGCGCCACGACGGACGTGCCCCGGACTATGATGACTGGGAACTGAACGGAGATATCCTCGTATACTATCCGGTACTTGACATTGCTCTGGAACTTTCATCCATGGGTATCCGTGTTGACGAAGAAGCACTTGACCGTCAGCTGACAGAAGCCGGATGCGATGACCGCAGAGAGCTTCCTTTCCAGAAAGCAATCCTGAACAAAGAACTTCCGTACACCATCGGTGGTGGTATCGACAGTCCAGGATCTGTATGTTCTTCCTTCGTAAAGCACACATCGGAGAAGTACATGTCTCTCTCTGGCCGAAGGAGATCACAGATGCTGCAGAGACACACGGACTTCAGCTTCTCTAAAACAGCCTACAGATTTATTTATAATTTTTGCGGAAATGAGGTAATAACGTGAACATTCTGTTTTTCTGATTCCCAAAAGCGAAGTAGCCTACATCTTTGAGGATGAAACTCTTCGCCAGACCCTCGAAAAATGGAGCACCGCAAGTACTCCTGCATTCCTATCCTCACCATGGACGGCAAATATCTCGGCACCATCTCAGAGGAGATCTCCTCTGGGGCATGCGCCGTGCAGATATTCACGATATCAAGGAAACAGAGGGAATCCCGATCATGGCGATCCCCAACGTCGCGCCACCTACAAACCAGTCCATGCAGATTCCAATATGGAAGATCTCCTGATCGCGCCATTAATCAG
>VOFB01002155.1_pt1 | contig 26270 bp, 29 predicted proteins | sample 5384141 | NCBI WGS metagenome assembly VOFB01 (sample SAMN12384721, study PRJNA508395) | human gut metagenome | isolation source: healthy gut A | host: Homo sapiens | reverse complement strand
TGTGGTGTGTTCATGATGATCGTGCTGAACTCCTTCACTGAGATGCGCCAGGGGCGGCATCCTCTGACCATGTAACACTGGGAAAATCATTCAAAGCAACGAGGTGGTGGACGGTCTCTCCCGAGAGCGACAACATCTCCCAGATGATCCACATCGATGCTGGTCTCTGCAGCGTCGTGTTCGGTTTCTCTCTGGCCCAGCCAAAAGAGATGATCCTAAAAAGATGGAAACTATATGACTCGCATCTTTTTACGCCTGTTTATGGAGCCTCGATGTCTGGGCAGCATGGAAAATCACTTCTTAACCTGTTGTCTCTACATTCACGGTCCATGATCTGAGCCACGCTGTCGTCGCCTCAGCAGAGCGGAGGTCTGCCCATGCGGTGCTATGATGGAGCTGCACCTCCTGAACAGTCTTCATGGTGAGGTCATGAGAAACTGGACAGCTGCTGATGGTGATGCGGTTGTCCAGATTCTGCATCCATAACCTGCCGGATGATCTCCAGCTGCCTGCCGACAGCTGCAGTAGCTGGATCCAGTGGTGTAGATACGCACCGACACCAGGCTGACTGTCCATCAGTACGTCACCTGTGTGCGCCTGATGATCTGGTGCGGCAGCTGGGCCACCTCCGTATCCGCCGCCCGGTAGTAGGCCTCCTTCCCACCTGGCGGCTTTGACGATGACCGCTGTCCTTCAGCTGACTCGCAGATGAATTTGGGAGGCGGCAGCGCTGCATTTCGCGCCTGCCAAGCGCCGACAGATTCATGACGCGCCTCACAGTGCACAGTAGCCGTGGACTGTGCCAACTGCGCCAACAAGATGGAGGATGCCGCCAACAAAACCCCTGGCGTCAAATCGCTGTGGTGAACTTTATGACGCTGAAGATGCATGTGGAGTTTGAAGGGGGCAGGACCCCAAATCGGTGATGACTGCGGTCCGGGACAACTGCAAAAAGGTTGCGGACGACTGCGAAATCTACCTGTAAGCCGTCCATCAGGCAAAGTCATCGCCCTCCCGAAGCTGGTCCACCCAAACAATTAAACGTTTATTGAATTATTAGCCGCACGGAGCGCTCAGGAAGTGAACCTCATGAATAAAAATCAAAAATCATGCTGATCCGCATTCTTGACAGCGGCGGCCCTGCTGATTCCTGCATGTTCTACCCCTCACCGGTGTGGTGCGGTTTGGGCTGTATTTGATCCCCTATCTGATCGCAGGTACGACATCCTGCGAAAGGCCCTGGAAGGGCATCGCAACCGCCAGGTGTTCGACGAGAACTTCCTGATGGCCGTGGCCACTGTGGGCGCCATTGCCCTGGCCCTGTACGAGCGGAGCGGGGATTACACCGAGGCGGTGGCCGTCATGCTCTTCTACCAGGTGGGCGAGTGGTTCCAGTCCTACGCCGTGGGCAGGAGCCGCCGGAACATCAGTGAGCTGATGGACATCCGTCCCGACTACGCCAATGTGGAGCGGGACGGGGCGCTCGTGCAGGTAGACCCGGACGAGGTGGACCGGTCGGCACCGTATCATCGTGGTGCAGCCCGGCGAGAAGGTCCCATGGACGGCGTGTGACGGAGGGCAGCCTCTACCCTCAACACCGCCGCCCTCACCGGCGAGTCCCTGCCCCGTGAGGCCGCGAGGGCGACGAGGTCATCAGCGGCTGCATCAATATGACCGGGCTGCTGAAAATCCAGACCACCCGGGAATTCGGGCGAGTCCACGGTGTCCAAGATCCTGGACCTGGTGGAGAACGCCTCCTCCCGAAGAAGTCCCGGTCCGAGGACTTCATCTCCCGCTTCGCCAGCATTTATACCCCGCCGTGTGTTCGCCGCCTCTGGCCCTGGCGTCCTGCTGCCGCCCTCTGGCCCGGATGCTGGTCCTGGGCCTGGCCCCCGACTGGGGCACTGGGTCTACCGTGCCCTGACCTTCCTGGTGGCCAGCTGCCCCTGTGCCCTGGTCATCAGCATCCCCCTCAGCTTCTTCGCCGGATCGGCCGGTGCCAGCCGCGCCGGCGTGCTGGTGAAGGCTCCAACTATTTGGAGACCCTCTCCAAAACCCGTGTGGTAGTCTTTGACAAGACCGGCACCCTGACCCAGGGCGTCTTTGACGTCACCGGCGTCCACCACAACACGCATGCCCCAGAAGAAGGTTCTTTGGAGTACGCCGCTCTGGCGAGTGCGCCTCCCCCATCCCATCAGCAAGAGCCTCCAGCGTGCCTACGGCGAGCGAGATCGACCGCCAGCCGTGTCACGGACGTGCAGGAGATCAGCGGCAATGGCATCACCGCCAAGGTGGACGGCACCGACGTAGCCGTGGGCAACGCAAGCTCATGGATCGGCTGGGCATTGCATACCACGACTGCCACAGTGTCGGCACCATCATCCATCTGGCCATCGACGGCCAGTACGCGGGCCACATCGTCATCTCCGACGTGGTCAAGCCAAACTCGAAGGCGGCCATCGCCGCGCTCCATAAGGCGGGCGTGGAGAAGACGGTCATGCTCACCGGCGATATCCGGCGGGTGGCCGACCAGGTGGCCGGAGAACTGGGCATGGACGAGGGTTTACAGCCGAGCTGCTGCCGGCGGATAAGGTGGCGCAGGTAGAGCCTGCTGCTGGACAACGCCGAAAGCGAAGCTGGCCTTCGTGGGCGACGGCATCAACGACGCGCCGGTCCTCAGCCGGGCCGACATCGGCATCGCCATGGGCGCCATGGGCAGGGACGCCGCAATCGAGGCGGCGGACGTCGTGCTGATGGATGACGATCCCCTAAGATCTCAAAGGCCATCCGGATCTCCCGCAAGTGCCTGCGGATCGTCTATGAAAACATCGTCTTTGCGCTGGGCATCAAGGGCCTGTGTCTGGTGCTGGGTGCCATGGGCATCGCCAATATGTGGGCAGCCATCTTTGCCGACGGGGTGTCATGGTCATCGCCGTGCTGAATGCCATCCGTGCCCTGCGGGTAGATAACCTGTAAACTGCATATAAAAAGAGGACGTCCCACAGACGTCCTCTTTTATGGGTCCTGTGTGCAGGCATTCTCTGCCGCTATTGAACGAAAGTTACCCGCCGGGGGCAAAATATCGTACCCGCCGGAGCCCCTTCAGTGCATCTTCTGGAACGAATGGACCCAGTCGCCTTCAGATAATACAGCAGAAACACCACGCAGCTGAGACACCACGTAATGGGTATGCCCAGAAGATGGTGGTAATATCCGGCCACACCTTCAGCGCCAGCGTGATATACGTCACACGGATGACGCACCAGCACACCAGGTGTACATGGGCATCTTGGCCCGGCCCGCTCCCCCGCATCACGGCGGAGATGCTGTGGGCGAAGGCCAGTGCAAAGTAGAACAGCGCCTCCGTCGGGTCTGCCGTACGCCGATGGCAATGACCGCCGGGTCATCGTTGAACAGGGCGATGGCATAGGGGCCACCAGCAGTAGTGTCAGTCCGATAAGCTCCGCCAGCAGCGTGGAGCAGGTGAAGCCCACCCGTGCCCCCCCTCTTGGCCCGTTCATACTGCCCCTGCGCCCAGATTCTGCCCCGTAAAGGTGGTCAGTGCCATGGCAAAGGAGGTGATGGGCAGGAACACGAAGCCCTCCACCTTGGCGTAGGGCCGCAGCCCGCCATGGCATCGGAGCCGAAGGTATTGATGTTGGACTGCACCACCACGTTGGCGATGGCGATGATGGAGTTCTGCACACCGGAGGGGGATGCCCTGCGCCATGATCTGCTTGAGCATCGGCAGCTCGAAGCGGATGCGCTGGGAACCAGCCGATAGGGGCCGTCCGCCTGCATCAGCTTCCGGAAGCACAGCACGGCGCTGACCATCTGGCTCACCACCGTGGCGATGGCGGCGCCGTTGACACCCCATTTCAGCGCTCCCACGAAGATCAGATCCAACGTCACATTGGTGATGGAGGAGATGATGAGGTAGCGCAGGGGACTGCGGCTGTCGCCCACCGCCTGCAAAATGCCCATACAGGCGTTGTAGACGATCATAAAGAGGCTGCCCATGAAGTACAATCGGAAATATTGGATGGACTGGGGCAGCGTCCTCCGGCGTCCGCATCCACACACCAGGATCTGGGGGGTCAGGAAGATGCCCACCAGCGTCAGCAAAACGCCGCAGACCATGGCGAAGGCCAGATCGGTATGCACCGCCGCCTCCAGCCGATCATAGCACTTGGCGCCGAAATAGCGGCTGATGATGACGCCGGCCCCCACAAACAGGCCCATAAAAAGCCCGTCATCATAAAGATGAGGTTCCTGCTGCTGGACACCGCCGCCAGAGCGTCCTTGCCCACAAATTTTCCCACGATGACGCTGTCCGCCGTGTTATACAACTGCTGACAGAGATTGCCTAAAAACAGCGGCAGGGCGAAATACGCCAGTTGCTTCCAAATGACGCCCTGCGTCATGTCCACGCTCTGGTTTCTGCTCTTCAATTCAGGACCCCTCTCCTTTGGATAAAATTTCTTTATCGTCTGTTTATTATACCGCCGCTTTTTTTTCAAAGGTCAAGAGACTGCGACACATCCCCGCACATTGTATACAACCGACGCACAGTGCCGCTTTTCCTCCGTTTTCGCCGCTTTGCCGGATTTGGAAGCCTTTTTCTCCTCTTTCCGGCATATCCCCGCATTGACAAATTTCCCTTACGCCGTATAATAATTATAATCAGTACATGAATCACTCCCACGGAACAAAAAACGGAGCTATTGTATGAACCAGATCTATGTGGTCGGGCATCGGAACCCCGACACGGATTCCATCGTGGCTGCCATGTCCTACGCCGCCCTGCGGAACGCTCTGGGCGACCGGGACTACGTAGCGGCCTATCTGGGCCACGTCAGCGATGAGACCCAGCGCCTGCTGGACCTCTTCGGTTTCCAGCCCCTCAGCTGATCCAGAACGTCCGCACGCAGGTGTCAGATCTGGATTACGACACACCTCCCGCCCTGAACGCCACCGTCACCATGGACCGGGCCTGGCATGTGATGCGGGAGCAGCGCATTTCCGCCGTCCCCGTGGTGAATGACGATGGCACTCTGTATGGGACTCTGTCCGCAGGTGACATCGCCACCTACAGCATGAACACCATCAGTGAGCCCGTGTGGAGGCCCTGCCTCTGTTCAACCTCCTGAGCGTCATCGAGGGCCGTGTCCTCAACGACACCGGTGATCTGGTGGATTCCGTCACCGGCGATGTGGTCATCGCCCTGCCTCAAAGCTGCGAGAATCTGCTGTGGAACGGCAAGGACCACATCGTCCTGTGCGGCGACCAGCCGGATATGATCCGCCGTGCGCTGGAAACCAACGTGTGCTGCCTGATCCTCTGCCAGACGGAGGTGGATCAGGAGCTGCTGGCCGACGCCAGGAACACCTGCATCATCTCCAGTCCCTACGATGCCAGCCGGGTGGCCCGTCTCATCTATCAGGCCATCCCCATCTCCCGCCCTTGCCACACTGACGACATCGTCTGCTTCCATCTGTCGGACTATATTGACGACGTGCGGGAGGTGGTGCTGAAGAGCCGCTATCGCTGCTACCCGGTGCTGGACCAGGACGAAAAGGTCGTTGGCACCCTGTCCCGGTATCACCTGCTGCGCCCCGGCGCAAGCGGTGTGGTGCTGGCGGACCACAATGAGAAGGCCCAGTCCGTGCAGGGTCTGGATCAGGCGGAGATCCTGGAGATCATCGACCACCACCGTCTGGCGGATATCCAGACCACTCAGCCCATCCGGGTCCGCAACGAGCCGGTGGGCAGCACAAATACCATCATCGCCGCCATGTATCAGGAGCACGGTGTCATCCCCTCCCCGGCCATGGCCGGGCTTATGGCGGCGGCCATTCTGTCCGACACCGTCATGTTCAAGTCCCCCACCTGCACCCAGCGCGACCGCAGTATGGCCGAGCGCATGGCGCGCATCGCCAACGTCTCCCTCAACGAACTGGGCAAGCTCCTCTTCGACAGCAGCTTCGACGGCAAATCCGCCGAAGCTCTGCTGCACAGCGACTTCAAGGAGTTCCACATTGCTGAGCAGAATCTGGGTGTGGGGCAGATCACCTGTCTGGATTCCGAGGATATGCTCCAGCCCGGGAGGAGTTTCTGGAGGCCATGCGCCACGATCAGGAGGAGCACCACTACGACATGGTGATCCTGATGCTGACGGACGTGCTGATGGAGGGTACGCAGCTGCTGTATGTGGGCAGCGATGACGTCATCCGCAACGCCTTCTCCGCCGAGCCCAAGGACAACAGCCTGTTCCTGCCCAAGGTCATGAGCCGGAAAAAGCAGATCATCCCATGCTCACCGCCCTCTGGGGCTGATATCCCGCACTTCACACAAGGACAGGCTCCCGCCTGTCGCTTGTTTTTCTCCATATCGTGCTATACTGACACAAATCACCCACGGAGGTATCGCCTATGCACATCACCGTATATCTGGGTGCCAGCTGCGGCACCGACCCCCATCTGGCGCAGGCCGTCCGGGAACTGGGAGCATGGATCGGTGCCGCAGGCCACACGCTGGTCTACGGCGGCTCCAAAACCGGCCTCATGGGACTGCTGGCCCAGAGCGCGCTGATGCATGGCGCAGGTGCCGGTGGTGCGGCGGGGCAGGATCTTGGCCCGCTCGGAGATATAACGGCGCAGCTTGGCGGCGTCCTTATAGTCGATGCACTCCACCTTGTCCACGCAGAAGGCGCAGACCTTGCGGCGCTTGCGGCCGCGAGGGCCCCGGTTATCACGATCCATAGGCATGAGAGAAACCTCCTTTTCAGACCATATCGGTCAAAGTATCACGGGTGTCCCCTCTCAGAAGGGCAGCTCCCCGTCGTCATCAGAAAGCTCGGCAAACTGGTCGCCCATGTCGGGGGCGCCGAAGCCGGAGGGGGCGGGAGAACGCCCGCCGGAAGGGGCGGAATAGCCCCCGCTGTACGGGCCGGCGGATTCCGCGTCCCGCTTGGAGTCACCGAAATAGACGTTATCGGCCACGACCTCGGCACTGCGGCGCTTGCCGCCGTCCTTGTCGGTCCAGTCCCGGATCTGCAGGCGGCCCTCCACCACGGCCATGCGGCCCTTGGTGAAGTATTTGAGCTGACAAACTCGGCGGTGCCGCGCCAGGCAACCACATCAATGAAATCGGTGGTGCGGTCGCCGGTCTGGGCCTTGTCCTTAAAGTCCCGGTCCACTGCCAGAGAGAAGGAGGCCGACAGCCGTCCCGGTCTGGCAGTGTGCCGGAGCTCGGGGTCACGGGTCAGACGACCCATGAGGATGATCTTGTTGAGCATAGTGCCCGCCCCCTCACTGGTCCTTGCAGACGATCGCGCTGGTGAAGCTCATCAGCACATAGTAACCCTCGGTCTTGTAGTCGATGGCGTAAGCAAGACGACGCTTGCCCCACTCGTCCACGACCACATCGGAGCCGTGCTGCTCAGCCAGAGCCTGGAACTTTGCCACGATAGCGGCAACAGCCTCCTCACCCTGTGCAGGGTCGATAATGTAAACGACCTCATAGTTGGCGGAAATCTTAGCCATACTTTTGCACCTCCTTTTGGACTTATGGCCCTCACGCTCCGGTGAGAGCAAGGATTTGCCCGCATACGCAGGCCTAATCATTATACCGGATATCCGCCAAAAGTCAAGAAGTTTTTGGGAATATTCCGTGGAAAATTCCCTCTTTTTGCCCTTCCGGCAGAAAGGGCTTGAAATTACCGGAGGAATCCTTTAGAATAAGGTGTCAAATCATCCCTTCGGTGCATGAAAACGCCGGGAAAGGAACCTCCATGGAGCACATCACCAGCCGTCACATATCCGCAGGTTGGCCGGCTCCGCCGCCTACCGGTGGGAGACGGGGAATTCCTCTGCGACAGTCCCAAGCTGTTGAAGGAAGCCCTGCTGTGGCAGGCGGAGATCACCGCCGTGGTGACCATCTCCCCCTGCCCCGGCTTCCGGAGCACATCCGGCAGGTGCAGGTGCCGGAGGACGTCATGGCCTCCATCTCCCGGTAAAGACCCCACAGGGGGTGCTTTTTCACCTGCCGCCTGCCTCAGGCTCCCCTGCCCCGGTCCCTCACCGGCCGGCGGTATGTGCTGCTGGACGGGGTGCAGGACCCCGGCAACGTAGGCACCATCCTGCGGACGCTGGACGCCTTCGACGCCGACGGCCTGCTGCTCACCGGTGGCTGCGCCGACCCCTACGGCTGGAAGGCGGTGCGCTCGTCCATGGGGGCCGTAGTTCCGCCGCCCCATCTATTCCGGCACACCGGAGGAACTGGCGGCCCTGCTGCACCGCAGCGGCCTGCCCTGTACGGGGCCGCCCTGCGGGAGGACACCGTGGACGCCCGACAGGCGGACTACACCCGCTGCACGCTGGCCATCGGCAGCGAGGGCCGTGGCCTGAGCCGGGAGGTACTGGACCTGTGCGGCCAAACCATCCGCATCCCATGTCGGACCGCTGCGAATCTCTGAATGCGGCCATTGCCGCAGCGGTGTTGCTGTGGGAAAGCTGGCGATAAGGAGGGATCTCACATGGCTGCTCTGAAAATACTGGGTATGGCTCACCACCCTGCCGGGCTGACCAACCGCAGCAAGCTTCTGCTTCTGGAGCATTTCCCTCGCCGGAGGACATATACTACGCCCAGCCGGAGGATCTCCCTCCGGTGGAGGGGCTGTCCTCCCCTCTCAGGCGGCGCTGCTGTCGGACAAGTCCACAGACCGGGGCGAGGCCGTGCTGGCCCGCTGCGCCAGGGGGATATCTTCCTGCTGACCATGCAGGACGCCCTCTACCCGACCGGCTGCGGAACATCTATGACCCGCCGGTGCTGCTGTACGGACGGGGCGGATGCCCCTGTTCGACGAGGAGGCCGTCTCCGTGGTGGGTACGGATCGTACCCCCTATGGCATCTCCGCCGCCGAGGAGCTGGGCTACCAGCTGGCGAAGGAGGGTGCCGTGGTGGTGTCGGGCCTTGCCAAGGGCATCGACGGAGCCTCCCACCGGGGCGCTCTGCGGGCCGGCGGCTTTACGGCGGCCGTGCTGGGCGGCGGGGTGGACGTGGTCTATCCCGCGGAGAACCGGCGGCTCTATGAGGACATTGCCGCCACCGGCGTGCTGCTGAGCGAGTACCCGCCGGGAACGGAGCCTGTGGGCAGCCACTTCCCGTCCGCAACCGCATCCTCAGCGGCCTGAGTCTGGCGGTGCTGGTGGTGGAGGCCCCGGAGCGCAGCGGCGCGCTCATCACCGCCAATACGGCGCTCGAGCAGGGACGCGACGTGTTCGCGGTCCCCGGCCCCATCGACGCCCCCCCAACAGCCGGGGCAGCAACCGCCTCATCCGGGACGGCGCAGGACTTGTGACCTGCGGCTGGGACATTCTGGAGGGGTACCGGGCCGGTTCCCCCACCGGCTGCGCCCCTCGTCGGAGAATCTTCCTCCGGTGCCGGAGCAGGACAGTCTCCCCGCTCAAAGGGCGGAGAATCGTCCACGGCGCCGGCGGAAAAACTCCCCGCCCTGCCGGTACTGGACCTGACGGACGGCGGGTCTGACGGACGATCAGATCCGCATCCTACAGGTGCTGACCACCGATGCCCCTCTGCTCACCGATGACGTGGCGGAGCGGGCCGACCTGCCATTCGGCGGGTGCTGTCAGCCCCTGACGGTATTAGAGATCGACGGGATATGCCACGCGCACGGGCACGGCGCTTCGTCCGCACGGTGGAGATCCGGTTGTAAAAGGAAGGATAAGAACATGGCAAAAAAAGCAGCCCGAAAATCTGGTGATCGTGGAGTCCCCTGCCAAGGCCAAGACCATCAGCCACCGACCCGACCGGGGGGAGGCCATCAGCTGGCACCTGAAGGAGCTGCTGGATCTCAGCGACGAAAAAGCCAAGCGAGTCACTTTCTTGAGATCACCCGCAAGGTGGTCACCGAGAGCATCCACCACCCCACATCGACCAGAATCTGGTGGATGCCCAGCAGGCCCGGCGTATTCTGGACCGCATCGTGGGCTATGAGGCTGTCCCCCTGCTGTGGAAAAAAGATCCGGCGAGGGCCTGTCGGCAGGCCGGGTGCAGTCGGTGGCCATGCGTCTGGTGGCAGACCGGGAGAAGGAGATCAAGGACTTCATCCCCCAGGAGTACTGGACGCTGGACGCCCTGCTGAAAAACGAGGCGGCGTCCCCTTCCGCCCAGATATTACGGCAAGGACGGCAAAAAAATGAGCTGAAATCTCAGGAGGAGGTCAGCGCCATTCAGGCGGAGGTCAGGACCTGCCTTTCGCCGTCAAGAGCGTGAAGCGCACGGATAAGAGCGCTCCCCTGCCCCCCCTTTACCACCTCCACCCTGCAGCAGGATGCCTCCCGCAAGCTGAACATGACCCCTCGGCGCACCATGTCCATCGCTCAGCAGCTATATGAGGGCGTGGAGATCACCGGCGAGGGCACTGTGGGTCTCATTACCTACATGCGTACCGACTCCCTGCGCATCTCCGACGAGGCGCAGGCGGCCCAGGAGTCATCTGTCAGGGCCGGTACGGCGCAGGCCTACTATCCCCAAGCCCCCCCAGTATAAGACCAAAAGGGGCTCAGGACGCCCACGAGGCCATCCGCCCCAGCACGTGGATCTGGACGCCCGGAGCAGGGAAAGAGCGATCTTACCAGCGAGCAGTATCGGCTGTACCGCCTGATCTGGAGCCGTTTTCTGCGCCAGCCAGATGTCCAACGCCGTCTATGACAGCGTCTCGTGATATCTGGGCGCCGGGCCCAGCTTTCCGTGCCAGCGCCAGCAGCTGTGAAGTTCGCCGGCTATACCGCCGTATACGAGGAGAGCCGGACGACGGAGAAGGAAGGAAAAGGCCCCCGCCCTGCCCCCGCTGGCACAGGGCGGGTGGTGACGCTGACGGGCTTTGACCCGGCCCAGCACTTCACCCAGCCCCGCCCGGTTACCGACGCCTCCCTCATCCGGGCCATGGAGGAAAACGGCATCGGCCGCCCTCCACCTATGCTCCCACGGTGTCCACCATTCTGGACCGGGGAGTACGTCATCAAGGACGGCAAAGTACCGAAAATGACGCCGCTGGGCGACGTGGTCAACGGCTGATGTGCGACCGCTTCAAGGACATCGTGGACGTGAAGTCCACCGCCCACATGGAGGAGGAGCTGGATGAGGTGGAGTCCGGCAAGCTCCCGTGGAAGCAGCTGCTGCGCCAGTTCTACAGTGGCTTCGAGTCCAATCTCCATCAGGTGGAGAAGGACATGGAGGGTGTTTATCGAAGGTCCCCGACGAGGTCACCGGAGAAGTGTGACCTCTGCGGCAGGAACATGGTCATCAAGTCCGGCCGGTTCGGCCGGTTCCTGGCCTGCCCCCGGCTACCGAGTGCAAGTTCACCGCCTCTGGTGGTGGAGATGCCGGGCCGCTGCCCCGTGTGCGGCGGCCGGCTCATGAAGCGCACCGGCATCAGCAAGAAATCCGGCAAGCAGTATAACTATTACTGCTGCGAAAAGTTCCCACCTGCTCCTTCGTCACCTTCGACGTACCTGTGAAGGACGACTGCCCTGTCTGCGGCCACACCATGTTCAAAAAATCCGGCCGGGGGTTCAAGCGTCCCTTCTGCATCAACCCGGCGTGCGAAATTTCCTGCCGGAGGATCAGCGAGGCAATCCCAAGCGGACTGCTGCGTCCGATGGGACGGAAAGCGGGACAAATGGTACCGCAGCGGACGGTCAACCGACGTCCGAAACTGGCCAAACGGAGGCATCTGACAAGCCCGCCGCCAAGAAAACCACCACAGCTAAGAAAACCGCGGCAAAGAAAAGCACCGCTAAAACCGGCGACCAAAACCGCCGCCAAAAAATCCACGGCCAAGACGGCGGCCAAAAACCTCCTCTGCCCCTAGCCACGGAGGAGACTCCACCGTGACGAAGGCCGCTGCGAAAAAAGCAGCGACCACCGCAGAGGGTGCCGCCGAAGCATCCACGGCGGCGGAGAGGCCGCAGCCAAAAAAGCGACGGCTTCCAGAAGGGCGGCCGAGAGGCTACCACCATAAAAAGCCGCAACTACCAAAGAAAGCAACGACGGCCAAGAAGACCGCCGCTACTAAGAAAGCTACCACGTCTGCCCGCCAAGAAGGCTGACGCTGAAACGGAGAATAAATGGAGCCTGTAACTGTGATCGGCGCCGGTCTGGCCGGCTCAGATATGTTGGCAGCTGGCCCGGCAGGGGGCATCCCCGTGACCCTGCGGGAGATGAAGCCAGAAGATGACCCCCGCCCATGACCCCATGGTTTGCGGAGCTTTGCTGCTCCAACTCCCTACAGGGAGCGGGGCTGGAAGAATGCCGTGGGCCTGCTGAAGGAGGAGCTGCGGCGACTGGACAGCCTGATCCTCCCTGCGCCGACGCCACCGCCGTCCCCGCCGGAGGCACTGGCGGTGGACCGGGAGGGTTTGCCCGGATGGTGACGGAGGAGCTCCGGAACCACCCGCTCATCACCGTGGTCTCCGGCGAGGTAACGGAGCTGCCGGAGGGGCAGTGGTGGTGGCCTCCGGGCCGCTGACCTCCGACGCTCTGGCAGAACATCTGCTGCCCCTGCTGGGGATGGACAGCAGCCACCTGAACTTCTTCGACGCTGCGCTCCCTGCTGGTGAGCTTTGACAGCGTGGATATGGACAGTGCCTACTTCGCCTCCCGCTACGATAAGGGTACGCCGGACTACATCAACTGCCCCCTGTGCGAGGAGGAGTATCTGTGGCCTTCTGGAAGGCATTGACCACCGCCCAGGAGGCGGAGGTGCACGGCTTCGAGGATGGGCAGGTCTTTGAGGCTGCATGCCCGTGGAGGTCATGGCCCCGCCGGGGTGAGCAGACCCTGTGCTACGGGCCGCTGAAGCCAAAGGGCCTCCGCGACCCAAAAACGGGGCGGGAGCCCTACGCCGTGGTACAGCTCCGCCGGGACAATGCCGACGGCACGGTCTACAATCTGGTGGGCTTCCAGACCCATCTGAGGTTCCCGGAGCAGCGGCGGGTATTCACCATGATCCCCGCCCTGAGGGACGCCAGTTCGTGCGATACGGGGTGATGCACCGGAACACCTATCTGGACTCCCCCCGGCTGCTGGACCGGTACTACCGGCTGAAAAAAGAACCCCGCATCGCATTTGCCGGGCAGATGACCGGCGTGGAGGGCTACGTGGAGTCCGCCGCCAGCGGCTTTCTGGTGGTCGTGGAGCGGCCCGCCGCCTGAAGGGCCAGCCCCATCGACTTCCCGCAGAAACGGCCATCGGCGCGCTGGCACACGTCCTGTTATCCAACGACCGTGAAGAATTTTCCAGCCTATGAATATCAACTTCGGCATCATCCCGCCTCTTGACCACTTCGTCAAGGGCAAGCGAAATAAAAAGCCGAGATCTCCCAGCGCTCGCTGGCCATCATCGACGGAGCCCGGAAGGAGGAGATCCTGTCATGAAGCATCATCATCGACGCCATGGGCGGCGACAATGCCCCTGGAAATCGTCAAGGGCGCGCTATCCGGTCAAGAACTGGGCGTGGACGTCGACCTCGCCGGCGGTGGACCACCGCTATTTTGCAGGCGCTGGAGGCCTGCGGCGAAAAGACATCGCTGCCCCAGGGGCATGGAGATCGTCCACACCACTGAGACGGTGGAGATGTGTGACGCCCCCGCCACGGTGTTCCGCCGGAAGAAGGACACCTCCATGGGCGTGGGACTGACCATGCTGAAAAACGGCAGGGGCCGACGCCATGGTCTCCGCCGGCAGCACCGGCGCTCTGCTCACCGGCGCTACCCTCATCGTCCAAGCGCATCCGGGGCATCCGTCGGGCGGCCATGGCCCCGTTCCCACCACCACCGGTCAGGCGGTACTCATCGACTGCGGCGCCAACGCCGAGTGTACCCCGGAATATCTGGTACAGTTCGCCTATCTGGGCAGCTTACGCCCACCGGGTGCTTGGGGTAGAGCGCCCCGTGTGGGACTGCTGAACATCGGCACCGAGGACAGCAAGGGCACCGATCTCCAGAAGGAGACCCTGCGCTGGCTGAGGAGGCCCACACGGCGGGACATCTGAACTTCATCGGCAACATTGAGGCCAAGGAGGCCATCAGGGCGGGTGGATGTCATCGTCTGCGACGGCTTCTCCGGCAATGTGCTGCTGAAAACCATGGAGGGCGTAGGCTCTTTCGCCGGACGCGCCCTGAAAGCCATGTTCAAGAAGAACCTGCTGACCAAGCTGGCAGCTCTGTGCGTCATGCCGGGGGCTCAACGCCTTCAAGGCCGCTGGACCCCAATAAGGTGGGCGGTACCGCCTTCATCGGTATCTCCCGACCGGTCATCAAGGCCCACGGCTCCTCCAACGCCGAGGCTATCGAAAACGCCATGGGGCAGGCGGTGCAGGTGGCCCGCAGCGGCATTATCAGGGATATCGAGGAAAATGTGGCTGATGAAGGTGGAACGGGAATAAACTCCACTTCGAGAAAATATTCACAGAAAAGGTGTTGACACACGGCGGTAATTGCCGTATTATCTTTCAGAGCGATACCCGAAAGGAGGGGAATCATCTTATGACGATGGAAGACATCTTCAAGACGATGCAGGATTTGATCGCTGAACAGTTTGCCATTGATGCTGACGAGATCAGCATGGACAGCTCCTTTGTGGATGATCTGGGCGCTGACTCTGTGGATCTGGTGGAGCTGGTAATGGCCATGGAAGAAGAATTCAACGTCGGTGAGATCGACGAGGACGACCTGACCGGGCTGAAAACCGTCGGTGACTGCGTTCGTTATCTGTACAATAAGATGAGCTGACACGACCGTGAAGAAAGAACGCCCCGTTGGAGTTTGTCCACGGGGCTTTCTTTTCCGGACGGAAAGGAGTTATGCAATGCGTACTTTAGAGGAGCGTCTGGGCTATACCTTCCGGGATCGGAAGCGGCTGGAGGGCGCTTTATATCACAGCTCCTACGCCAATGAGCACCGCAGCTTGGGCATTCATAGCAATGAGCGGCTGGAGTTTCTGGGGGACGCCGTGCTGGGTCTGGTGACGGCGGACTATCTGTTCCGCAAGCACCCGGATCTGCCGGAGGGGGACTTGACCCGCATCCGGGCCGCACTGGTCTGCGAGGAGAGTCTGCACGAGGTGGCCCAGAGTCTCGACTTGGGATCCTATCTGAAGCTGGGCAAGGGCGAGGAGGCCGGCGGAGGCCGGCAGCGGGCGTCCATTCTGGCGGACGCCACGGAGTCCGTTTTTGCCGCCGTGTATCTGGACGGCGGGTTGGAGGCAGCCCGTGCGCTCATTCACCGGGTCCTGCTGGATAAGGAGCGGGAGACGGATGTGGAGGAGCGCCGCCGGGACTACAAGACGGAGCTGCAGGAGCTGGTGCAGCGGCGCAGCAACCAGACGCTGCAATATGAATTGGTCTCCGCCAGCGGTCCGGACCACGCCAAGGTATTCACCTCCCGTGTGCTGCTGAACGGGCAGCCCATTGGGAAGGGTCAGGGCCACAGCAAGAAGGAGGCGGAGCAGGCCGCCGCCCACGCCGGTCTGACCACCCTGATCCGGGGGTGAGGGCGGCCATGGGCAGATATCATGCGATCCTGTTTGACATGGACGGCACCCTGCTGGACGACGAGACAGACTCAAAATCTGTTATCCGCAAGGGTGTGTGGGTTCGAGTCCCACCACCGGCACCAGACCCATTTAACAGCTCGTAAACCCTTGATTTATCGGGGTTTGCGGGCTTTTCTTTATGCTTTGCACCTCTTATGTAGTGTCCCTCGCACATCAGTAAATTTGCCATTTTCGGGCTGGCATTTTTGGAGGGACATAGAGGCTTATTTTTAGACATTGGAACATGAGCGTTAGGGGGATATACACCCAAAATCGCATTGGCAGACGCAACCTTTGAAGTGAAATTCAAGTGCGTATAGATGTTGGAAGTCGTCGCAATGTCGCTGTGTCCCAACCACTCCTGAATTTCTTTCAAGCTGACACCGTTTGCATACAAAAGGCTTGCGCAGCTATGCCGCAAATCGTGGAAACGAATCTTCCGCATACCGTTCTTTTGCAGAATCAGCGGAAAATGTTGTGTGATATAGCCGGGTTTTACAAGCTCACCGATCTCGTTGACATAGATATAACCGGTGTATTTCCTGCAATAAGATTTTCCGCACAGCTTTCGGTTTAGTTCCTGCTGTGCTTTCAGACGGTGCAGCAATTCTTCGAACGGCGGGACAAGCGGCAGACTGCGGTAGCTGGATTTCGTCTTTGTCCGATCCTTTTGGATGATTTTGCTTTTGCCATCTATGGTCACCTGTGTGACGGTATGCCGGATAGTAATGGTTTTCTTTTTGAAGTCGATCGCGTCCCACTTTAAGCCAACCGCTTCACTTCGGCGCAGACCGTAAAATGCGCCGAGGATAACGCCAAGCTCTATGGGGTCGCCTTTGACGATCTCAAAAAGGCGGTTTAGTTCATCTTCTTCGTAAACGCTGCCGATAAACTGTTCCTTTTTCGGTCGCTCAATGCGATCTGCAGGGTTTGTGTCAATCAAACCAAGCTTGAAAGCGTGCTGTAAGGCTTTACGGATATTTGCATGACGATGTATGACCGTGTTTGCGGAAACACCTCGCACCATCAATTCGTAGGTGTAATAATCCTGTATGTGTTTTGGCGTACCTCGCACAGCGTCAGTCCGGGGTGGTGTTCCTCAAAGTACGGAATGATTTTGCTTTTTATCGCCATAGAATACGCCCCGTAGGTGGTTTCCTCCACATTCTTTTTCGATCATTTCCAGCCAGTCAAGCAGAAATGCAGTGAAAAGGATCGTGCCCGCAGGGGCTTTGCCTGTGCTTCGTTCGATCGCTCTTGCCTCTAATTCGGCTTCCTTTGCGGCACGAGCTTCGGAAAGCATTTTTTCGGCACGCTTTTTGTTTCCCTTTACGGTTAGACCCGTGGATTTCGACGGCGTGTGCCGTTTGCCGTATTCATCCACATAATTCAGCACGATATGATAGTACCCGTTTTTCTCTCGCAGATGTCCTGCTACCATAATAAAACCTCCTTTGAGTGGTGCAGCATAGATTCATCTGCCATTGACATTTATCATTGTAGCAGAAAGAACCCAATAGGCCAAATGTGCAAACGAGGTTTTACGCATTAGATTTATCTATCAATTCCAAGTATTCCAGAATGTTGAGCTTCGGGATTCGATAACTGCGCCCGACAATAAAACTCTTGATTTCGCCGGATTTCAAAAGCCGATATGCCGTTTTATCGCAGATGCCACCGAGCATTTCACACATCTGCTCGACATTGACTACATCGGTATATTCGGTAAAACAACAGTTGATAGGCTGTCTGTGATTCCATAGGCAACCCTCCTTAACGGTTCTTCGGGATAATCTCGTAGTCATATCCTTTTTCTGCGTTGATTACAGTAGGTGCAGGTATCTTTCTCGGTCTGCTGCGGGTCAATCCGGCGTAAAGAATAACGCCCGTACCGTAGAAATTGTCGGCACAAGCGCTGCAAAGGCAAAGGATTAACTTTTTCGGTACGCTGTCGATCAGACCGATACTGACAGCCAGAGCGTGATTGATACCGTGTATATGCTTTTCGGACAAGTGACCGATAAAGTCACCCAAGCGGCGTTTATCCACGGTTCGCAGTTGCTCCAAAAGGACGATAGAGGGCAATTCAAGCCGTTTTCGGCGTCGATGTAGTAGTGGGTAGGTAATTTCGGCTTTGCGTCCTTTTTGCTTGTGATAGGAGCGATAATAACCGTAGGACTATGCTTGTTGCCGACATCGTTTTGGATAATGACAACGGGACGGTAACCCTCTTGTTCCGAGCCGATCCCTTGTCCTAAGTCAGCGTAATACATATCACCTCGTAGATATGTTTGATTCATAATGTTTGACCTCCTTTGAAAATTTTAGGCGGTTAGGCCGCCTATGTAGAGGTCAAGGGCAGAACAGAATTAAGGTCGGGAAGATACAAACATTTCTCCGTTTCAGTAGACCCGTCCAACCGTTTGACCTTGTATAGAGAAACAATCCTATTTGTCCTCGACACCCCGGATCGCTATGGGAAGTCATCAAACGGCTGGCGGCTCACCAGCTCCACGGGAATCTCACCCCCGGTAGGTTCTCTGTCGGCTGCTCTCATTGCCTGCGACGGCTCACACACAAAAATGCTGCTCGCTCGGACTGTGACTAACAGGAGTATCATTAGCCCTATTGCTTATCATCGCCGTACCGGGAGCCTCCCGATATTTATAGCCGGCTGATTATCGCTCCTTGTCGGAAAACAGAAAGCCAAAGACCGTATAATCAAAATAGGTGTAATCTCGTTGCTTCTGTTTTCCGCAAATCGTGGCGCAGCCGCTAATGTGGCTTATGCTCATCACAATAGCAATAGGAATGTGTTTGATGAATGGGTATTTAGTTGTAAAAGAGCAAACCCATTCACCGCACAAAACGAGGAAAACAGGCAGAGAGTTTTCGTACCTCTCCACCTGTTTCCTCACTAAAAGCCTATTCAAACACAGGGACTATTTCAAAATTTTTTTAATTTATTCAGGGCAGTATAGATAGATTCCTGTACTGTCTGATATTTGCACCCCTCCTTATCTGCGATTTGGGAGTATGTAAGTCCTTTGAAATAATACAGTATGAGCCTGCGCCGTTGTGTTTCGGGCAGTTTGTTTATAGCGTTGTGCAACGCCTCATACCGCATATTGCGAAGAACCGCATCCTCAACCGATTCCGGGAGCAAACGCCCGGTCATATAAAGTAGCCTCGGTAAGTTCCGAATGCTCGTAGTGCCTGTCCCATTCATTGAGAAAGAAAGGTCGTCCAATTCAAAGCGGTTCAGCACCTTCGAACAACTCTTTTGTTATCTGTAACTCCCGTAACGCGTTTTGGACGCTTCTCGTCCATGGTCGTTTACCTCCGATCAATCTGAAATTTGAGAAATTCAGATTGACGGAGGCGGTGAACGGCAACGTGGTAACGGGGTTTTGCTATATACAAAAACGCACCTGCATAACGGCAAAAATCGCCGTAACACAAGTGCATTATAGTTTATGTCATATAAAATATGGTCTGTGGGTTCAGGGTAAGAGCCATAATATCCCGATGCAAAATTTAGACTTTTTTTGACCGTGTACCATCGGGGCATAGGCGGTCTAAATCATACAATCATATTCGCTGCTTATAATCAGCAGCGAAGCGTTGGCGGCAGTCCAGCGCATAAAAAATCCCTCCAAACCAAAACGCTGAATTGGAGGGATAGGCACAGCAACACACCCCGCCAAAACCTCGTTTTTTTATTTGTCAGGGCTGTTATTCTATTCAGTTCAACAATTTACGAACTGCCCGTTCATTTATAATTGAATTACCATGCCATTATCAACATGACATAATTAGGTACAATTATATGTGGAGGTGAACCGACAGTGCATAAAGAACCTGAAACGCTTGAGAAATCCTTAAAACTGCTCGTATGCGTGCCGATATTACAATGGAAACGCTGGCGGAAAGAGTTGATATTACCGAGCGATACTTATATCGGATTGAGAACGAGGGAAAGAAACCCAGTTTTGATGTCCTCTATAAACTCATCCGGGAACTTGCAATACCAGCGGATTCTTCTATATATGCTCTATCTGTATCGTTATCATACCTTACCTTTTTGGTATTTATTCCACAATATGTTGTTGTTGCTATACCAAACGCTACCGATGATAAGCAAACTATTAAATAATGAATACTATTATCAACGAGCAAATTCTCTCAATGAAGCAACTTTGCAAACAACCGTATGATTACAATCATCATTGGATGAATAATATAAATCAGAGAGATGTTCTAAGCCATATAATGCGTTTACCCTTAAAATGCAGGATTGAAAAGGAAATACATACACGGCAACAAAAAATATATACATACTGTCATGCCGTTGCAGATTACAAAAAGTGTAGTGTAGAGCTTCTATAAACATCAAAAACAAAACTAATACTAAATCCGCAAATACTTTTTTCTAAATTCAATTTTGTGACGATTATCAGCTATAAGCCTCCAAGTACAAAGAAAATAGGGGCGAAGAAAATACCGTTTTCTTGTATGGTTTTGAGATTTGAAAATCAAATTATAAAATCCGTCTAAAATACCGATTTTTTCGGATAATCCATAATAGCTATCACCAAACAGACCGATAAAATAGAGAATTCCTGTCACGATCAAGGCTGCCCCATAGTCAAACTTTCTGACCAAATACCACGCAATAGCGGCGCCAACTATAGATGCAGGCAGATACCACAAATGATATAAAGTACCGTCGAAAACAATGTCCTTGATAATGTTTGGCAAAAAGGTTGTCCATTCTGAAATAACCGTTATATATGTTGATAGGTATGTATATCAGCATAGCTACTCCATAAATAAGAGCAGTCTTTTTCACGAACATCCATAATTTACTGTTGTTATAAGCATATCTTGAAATCAGAAAGAACCCGGATGTCATAAAAAGAATGGAACAGCAACACGAGCTATAATTCGTGTCAACATAAAGTCGCCTGTTTCGCTGAAAGAACCAAGCGGGGAAGTGTGTATTGCAATTATCAATAGTGCGGCGATAAACCTGAAATAGTCAATGCCCGTATAGTTCTTGTTCATTGTTCTTCCTCCATACGGTGACAATAAAACCGTCTATGTTATTTCCTGATATTTGGTTAACATAGTTTCCTTCTATATTGATTGTAGTTTCATTGTTGTTTGCAGGAACATAATATATTTCAATCTCGGTTTCACAAACTGCGGTGAATATAAGCCTGCTATTATCCCGATAATTTTTATAAATTCTGCATATTCTTCAAGGGAAAAAAACTTGCTCTGTAATTATTTTTGAATGTGGATATCCTACATATCGAAAATGCCAAGGTTCATGTGAAATTCCTGTTATACTTTCTTTATCCTTGGCATAGCGCTCAATAAAACCGTAATCGGGTGCTGCCTGCCTAAATTCTTCACAAATACCGCCATACGGGAAATCAGGACGGATAAAATCTATGTCCGGCTTGTTCAGTCCTAAATCAATCGCAAGTCCTGTTTGATGTTCGCTGTGATTTGGCAAAGCAACATACTTTCGTGTAAACTCCTCTCCGTTATCTTTAAGAGAAGTATTATATATATTTACTTGTTCCTCTAAGGTTCGATATCCGCTTACAGGAACAATAGCGTTCCCCTGATGAAATCTTTTGGAATATAAGCTGTAATGCGTTGGCAGCTTCACGGCTCAAAAGGGTTTCTTCATAGCGGCTGTTAAGAGAAACATAAAACTTTCTGCTGTTATCTCTCTGTACGGATGCCGAGCGTTTACAAGCAGCAGATCACCTTGATATATTTGTTCTTTTCTTAGAGTTACTGTTTTCATCATTCCACATACAGACTTATCAGCTTGTCCAACATATCCGCAAAGGACAGACCGATACCTTTCATCATATTTGGATAGCGACTGTGGGAGGTAAGTCCCGGTATGGTATTCACTTCATTAAAAATGATCTCATTGGAAGGTGTATAAAACATATCTACCCTCGCAAAGCCGGAACAGCCCAAAGCCTTATATATCGCCACCGCTGTTTCCTGTACCCGTTTTTCTTCTTTTGGAGAAAGTCTTGCAGGCATATGGATTTTGAAGTTTTTTAAGGTATATTTTTCTGTATAGTCAAAGAAACCGTTTGACAGTTCAATTTCATCTATTCGTCCAACCGTCAGGTTGTCGATACCGAGTATGGCGCAGCCTACCTCAAATCCACCTATTGCTTCTTCAACGATGACTTCTGTATCGTGTTCAAAGGCTGATTCTATGGCGGTATTTATTTCTGCTTGCTCAGTTACTTTTGTAATACCAAAAGACGAGCCTGCACGAACCGGTTTTACGAAAAGCGGATAGGAAAGCTCTGTTTCGATTTTTTTCAAAGCCGTATTCTTTTCAGAGCGTTTGAAAGTTACCGATTTCGGAACTTTTACTCCGGCAAGGCTTACGAGCTTGTGCGCTCTGTCCTTATCCATACAGAGAGCCGAAGCAAGCGTATTGCAGCCGATCACAGGAATACCCGAAAGTTCAAACATTCCTTGAAGTGTGCCATCCTCTCCGTTTTTGCCGTGTAAAATTGGGAAAACCAAATCTATATGAACAGCAGTGTATTGATCCTCGTCAAATTCCCAAATGCCCTTTTTGAGAGTGACTTACAGATACGGTCACAGGATAGAGATTGTCCCGATCCCCGCTCCAAGTATTATTTGCTATGTTCTCATACCGACCTTTGTAGTGATACCAGTCCCCGTTTCGAGTGATTCCTATGGGGATAATGTCATACTTATCATGATTGATATTTTCAAAAACAGAAAATGCCGATTGTAATGACACCTCATACTCTGTTGAATTGCCTCCAAAAATAACTGCTATTTTTTCTTTTGCATTTTACACACCTCTTTCTTCAATTTTTATATCATCGGGTAGCTTATAGGTTATTTCGCATTGATTGACATACAATTCTTTTTCCGTCTGCCTACCAGTCATTTTGTCTTTTTTCTGTACGACAAACAGAAGCTATTTGATATATTTTTTCCTCTCGCTTGAAATAGGAAACAGACGAATTAAAAACCGTATATTCAATATTTACGGAACTTTGCGACAAAATTCGACCATACATATATTTATCATCAAAGCTAATCTCAATCTGGAAAGTATTGTCCGTATCGTTGCGGATTTTAAATCTAACCACCCTTCGTAGATTGTCGCATCAGTTCCGCAGGGTAAATCTTCGGTTGTTGACGGGAAAGACTCAACTGCGTGTCCGTGTCGCTCAATAATAGTAAGCGGCGTGTGTAAAAAAGCCAAAATAGCATATTACTCAATTGACACAAACCTCCACCGTAAGAGCCGACAATCTTTCCATTAACAAGATTTAATCCGTCCTTATATTTCTCGTAACGGTCTGCCCATCTGTACAAGCTGCCAAAATGAAAATGTTTCTTTTGGCTCAATAATCACCTTATTGATTGTTCTTGCGGCAAGTTTAAGATTATGTACCTTGTTAATTTGATATTTCATATCAAATCCACTGTTTTCATTCAGCATAAGTGATGAAGTTTCAAATACCGTATTAGGCAATAGTGCCTCAGATTTATTTTTTTGGCGTATTTGTTTCCGTCTATCAGCATTTCTAAATAGAACAGTTTTTTCATCGAAAAGGTATAAGATTTAGTGAATGTTCTAGCAAGTACAGCTTTGCCGTTTATCAGGCAAGTAATTACCCAGTCTAAAAAGGTCGCAGTACTGATAACTAAACACAAACGACAAACAGGAAATAAAGCAATTTGCCTTAATAACGGCATCCTTTTTTCATAATAAATAAATTGAAGATAGCAACTGCCAAAATCGCCATACCAATTATTCCTGATGAGAGAAAGTGTCGAGAAGTTCTTGTATTATGAGCATAAATAGATCTCCTAGAACAAAAAAGCATCAATGGTTTTAATTCATTATACCAAAACCATTGATGCTTTTTTTGTTCTATATACAGATTTTCTTACTTTTTTCCTACAAAAGAGGGAGTATCACTTCAAATTCTATTGTCTCATCCTTTACCTCGGCTGTTATCGTGCCATTATGAAGCTTTCAACAATTTCCTTCGCAATAGTGAAGATCTAACCCAGCGCCCCCGCTTCTGAACTGCGTGCAGTATCAAGCCGATAAAACTGCTCAAAATGCGTTCAAGTTTTCCTTCGAATTGTGTTGCTGCAGTTAGTAAACTTAATATTCAAGTTATTTTCGTCTTGCTTCACAGCAATATAAATAGTATGTTGTCAAACTGTAATTAACAGCGTTCCTTAATAAATTATCAAATACTGCTGCATCTTATTCGCATCAATTTTAATCATTATATTAGGTGGTATATCAAGTTCACATTTTCAAATTCTTTTTCCAAAAAGCATAGCTTAAACTCATATAAAATTTGCTCAAGCATACGAGTTAAATTTATTTACTATACTCAAGTGTGATGCTGATAAATTAAACCGTAATTTCAAAACTCATTTATTAAATCTTCAGAAGTCTTTCTCTGCTTTTTTCTAATGATATTGATAGATACTTTTCTCTAAGTTCTGATATTTGATTTTAGTCACGTAGCAATGTTAAATACCCAATTACTGATGTGCGGCGTTTTTCAAATCATGAGCAAGATATATACAACAAAGGTCATTTTTTTCGTTGCTCTGCCAGTTCAGCCGCCAATTTTTGTTGTTGAATAGTATGCTTTATATAATTCATTTTTCCTGTTGCGACAAGCTCTGATGATAGAACGACATCTCCTGAGTTCTCATCAATCAATGTGTTCATCCCTTTATTGATTTCAATAAAGTATTTGTAAACCCTCTTAAATATATCTTCAATACTATCAGAAACACTATTGCAATAGCTAATAGTATGTATAAATCCGTTATAGTTTCTGAATACTGCCTGATAAATATGTAATGCTTGAAGATAATCCTTAACAAAAAGTTGATAAACTCTTACGGCAATTTGGTAAAATTTCCGTGTAATACAAAAGGTATATAATGCATATATACGGCAACAACGGCAACGAGCATGATAACAACTGTTCTAACAATAATTTGTCTGCAATTTAAATTCATTGCCCATTTTTACTTTTTGTTATTCCTATTTTTCAATGGTATATCCCACTCCCACACAGTTTTTATAAATTTTGGATTTTGCAGGCTTTTAAGTTTCTCTCAATCTCCCGATATGAGCTATAACAGTATTATTATTATCAAGGTACTGCTCGCCCCAAACATTTTCAAACAATTCTTCAGACGGTATAACTTTTCCTCTGTTCTCACATAAGTACCAGAGGATAGAAAACTCAATCGGAGTTAATGCAATCTCTTTTCCATATAATGTACATTTGTGGTGTTTTTGTTTATAATAAGTCCTCTTACATCGTATTCGTCAATCGGAATTTCTTTTACCTCAACATTAGTGGCATTATTATAACGAACATAACGCCGAAGCTGTGTTTTACCCTTGCCACAACCTCTAAAGGATTAAAAGGTTTTGTTATGTAATCATCGCTCCTATAGTAAGCCCCATAATTTTATCAGTATCCTCAACTTTGCCGTCAAATTATAATAAAAAAATACTGTTTCTCTGATTTTTTGACAAATATGAAATCCATCAACATCTGGAAGCATTACATCTAAAATTGCCAAATCCATTTTTTGCGTTTCAATACATTCCAGCATCCATATTATAAAACTTTATGTACCGTGTAACCATCATTTTTAGATATACCTCTATTAGATCGGCATCTCTTTTCATCGTCTACTATTAAAATTTTTCACTCATTTTATTCTTCGCTCCTTAATTTCCGGCACAGCTTCCATAATATAGCCAAAGTCACCTTTAGATATTCGCATATATCAAGCAAAACAGGAAGTGTGACATTTTCGTTTTTCCCAAGTTTGCAAAAGTGCTTTTGCTTGCACCAACCGCCACTCTTAATTGACTTTTTTTTCATTCCTCTATCTATAAGCATTTTCCATAACTTATTGTAGCTAACCCTCATATTTGCACCTCCGTAATTTGTTCCATTTCATTATAGCACTTTTTTACTGCATATACAATCCTTTAGTCTGCATTTCTGTACTAAAATTATTTATGTACCTTGTCGCCCAAAAGAGCGACAAGGTTTATCAATTTAATAAGCAGGGATACCGTAGTTACAGATAACACTGCTTTAATTCGATTATGGGTCTTATTTCCGCAATCAATAAAAGGCTTTTTTCAGCACTGTTTTCTTTAATATTAACCATACTGCTCAAAGAAGGAAAAAATATATTTAAGTATTGTAATATCCATTCATAGGAAGTGAAATATCTTATAGTCGGCATTTTCACATCGTTTAATAAGAAGCCACAAATCCATACAATATAATGGAAGATATATTGGCAAGGTGGTGAGCTTTATGGACGAGAGAAACAACGATTTTGATTTCGATTTTATGCCGATAGGACAGGCGATTAAGAAAGCCCGTGAAGCAAAAGGAATGACGAGAGAGCAGCTTTCTGAAATAATCGGCTACGCCCCCAGACACATTCAATCTATCGAAAATGAGGGAAAATATCCAAGCATCGAGCTGTTTATCCAACTTATTCAAATGTTTGATGTCTCAAGGATGAGTATATTTCCTAACAAA
>VOFB01003043.1_pt1 | contig 26280 bp, 46 predicted proteins | sample 5384141 | NCBI WGS metagenome assembly VOFB01 (sample SAMN12384721, study PRJNA508395) | human gut metagenome | isolation source: healthy gut A | host: Homo sapiens | reverse complement strand
CTATAATGTCCACGCGCCGCTCCAGCTCTTTTTCAAGTCCGCATCCTAAATCGAAAAAAAGCCGTCCAAATTAACGCGCCCGCCCGCGATAAGCTCAGTTAGCGCCAGCAACTGGGCTGCAAATCATACTGCGTCTTAATCCGTCCGGTACGCGCTAAAAACGCTCCAAATCCTCGTTCAGCATCAGCTTAAGCCAGCGCGAGCAATATACCGACAGATACCTTTTTGCAATATCCTCGCAGAGCACGCCGCACACTAATTCAGGCATTTGTACATAAGCGCCGGTTTTATCCTGCATATTGATAAAAAGAAAGCTGCGATCAGCCTCATGGTATTCCTCAAATTGTATCCGCTCGTCCAGATAATTGAGCGCAAGCGTATCCTTTAATTTATCCAGAGCGCTCTCCCATGGACGGCAGACCGAAAACCAAATTTCAGACATAAATTCACCTCAATATCTCAACTTATTATGCCCTTCTTATTTTCTTTTGATATTGAGAATATTTGGAATTAAATATACATGTAATAATGGCATTGTATATTGCCGTTAAATACGCGGCGCTTTTTACCGCGCGCTTTCCGAATATACGCTCAAATTCCCCCATCGGGCGTTATAACGCCCAATTTCAAACCATTAAGCAATGGACGCACGCTAAAAGCCATATCTCTATAAGCTGCTCTTGCGGAATTTATATCCGCCAGCCTCTGGCCATATGGAGGATTCGTAACCATAACTCCAGTAGCCGCGGTAAAATCAGCTACAGGCCTCTCTAAAAAAGCGTATGCTTTCCGCCACTCCTGCACGCTGCGCATGAAAACTGGCTATCTCCAGCATATCCCTTAGATATATCCGAAGCAATTATTAAATCCTTCTCAATTTTACCGCTGCTTGCCTTAGCCCGCTCCCGCTCCCTGTCCCATGCCTTTTTATCGCTTCCCAACCAGTTCTCACATTCAAAGCTCCTGTTTATCCCAGGAGATATATTATTAGCTATAAGCGCGCCCTCTATGGCTATTGTGCCCGAGCCGCAGAACGGATCGTACAAACGCCCGGATTTATAGCCTATTATCTCCAAAAAGAGCGGCGGCAGTAGTCTCTTAGGGGCGCAGGAGCATTTTTAATTCTGTAGCCTCTCTTATGCAGCCCGGCGCCGCAGGCATCCAGGGCTATAACCGCATAATTATTCTGAATACTTACAAAACTGAATACGCTTCGCCCGTCTCTTCAAATATATTCTGCCTGTATTTAGTTTGAAGCTTTTTAATTATGCCTTTTTAACTATACTTTGAATATCCGGAACACTCATAAGCTGGGAACGCGAGCATGCAGCAGAAACATTTATGCGGCCCCGCCGCGATATTATTTCCTGCCAGGGCGCGGAATAGACTAAATCAAACAAAGCGTCAAAGCTGTCCGCACGGCCGCTTATTATATGACGATATATTCTGTCCGCACTCCTAAGGCCTATGCAGGCGCGAGCCAATAACGCTTCCTCTCCGGAAAAAAACACCCTATTCTCCCGGATGGAAGCGTTTATTCCCAGCTGACGCAATTCCTGAGCCGCTATTCCTTCCAGAGCGAACGCAGCCGATGCAAAATATTCCATGATTTTTCACCCGTTCCTTTATTATTCCGCCGGCAACAATAGCTGCCGCAAGTCCGGAAATAGGATATACAAAGCGCACCAGACCCGACAGGCTTAAAAAGCTCATTCCATAAGCGGCCGCGGCGGCAGCATATATAACAATTCTGCCCTTTCTCCCTTGCCATAGGCATAAAATTATACAGAGAAGTAATGAAAGTAGAAAATATCGCGCCCCACAGCGTTAAGGCATACAGCCACGTCATAACGCTTCCCAGACGCCTAACCGCGTTAAGCACAGGCAATTCACCCAAATACCCGCAAGCGGCTATAGAAGTATGAAAGGCAGCAGAATCACAGCCATATAAGGCACAGCGCAATAGCCGCGCATGAAACTCTGCGGGTCTTAGCGCGGATATTTGCTCCCAACAGAGCCCCAGAGACATGCCCACGTTATAGAATGCGTATATGCTGCCGCTCGCCAGCGCCCCAGGCGAGGGAGCCGTCAAAGCTGTCCTCCCCAAAAGGCGTTGGGCGTAAAATCCCTAAAGCACGGCAAAAATTATAATAAGAGCACTATTACTTTGCAGACGCCCGCTATGCCCTCTACTCCCTTAATTACTACAGCCGTTCCCAAAATAAGGGTTATAAGCGCTCCAGCCCAGCCCGAAATTGGCAAAAACTCCTCGCATAGAGCCGAAGCTCCAGCAAGCATGGCTCCTGATGATACAACCGCTCCCATTACAATACCGGCATACAGCACGCCGCCCGCTCTTGAAATAAAAAAGGCACAGGCCCTTTATATCTCCCTCTGAGCGCTCCGCAGCATAAGACGCAATAAGCGAATAAAATGCGCAAATTAATATTACCGCCAGTATAATCGCTGGAAACGCAAATTTCCCCATAGAAGTAAAATAAACCACTATTTCAGCGCCCGAAGCCATACCCGCTCCCACTACAGCTCCTATAAACGCAGCGGCGCATGCCAGCGCCTTTTTAATTCTCCAGCCATGCCCTTATCCCCTTGCTTTTTTACAGCATATGCTTTAGGGTGGACATTATGGCTTAAAAAAGAAAAGCTATTCTTTTTTAAGCCGGAGCTGGTTACGGCTCCCTGCGCGCCTGCGCTGCTGTATTAACAAGCTGGCCGTTAAAATAAAATCTAAAAGAACAGCCTAAAAACTTCGCAGCCTCCTCAGCAAAGCGCATACGCGAAAGGTAAATTTGAAAGAAATCGGTAAGGGAGGAAATCATCCATGTGCGTCGTACTTTATTATCCTTTCCCTGACTGTCCACAGACAAATTATTCTGCTTAATCGCATAATTAACCCGGTCATGAATATCGTTATAATCGTATTTTCCCCTGCGCACCCTTGTCCTGTGAGCGTCAATTTTATCAGCTATTAAATAGCGGCGCTTATAGGAGCTTATGGGCTTACCAACCTGCTCCTCGTGATTCCCTATCGCTCCCGCTATCTGTACTATTTCATGCATTGGCATTCCCATATTTGACAGGATAGGTATAATAAGAGCCGCCCCGGTTATTCCATGGTTGACTCGATTGATTAAATTACCAACATCGTGCAGCCAGCCGGTTATCGCAGCTAATTCTACTGTGCGCTCCTCATATCCCAATTCACGCAGAATATTTGCCGCTGTCCGGCTGACAAAGCCTACGTGCCGGGGTCCGTGCTCAGTATATCCCATAACCTCCAGCGCGCGGTTAGCTCCGTTTACAAGGTCTGTAATATCCGGATTTTCGCATATATCCTTTAAGGTAATTAATTTTTTCTCCATCGCATATCCTATTTCAGTCCGTTTCAGACGGCTGGCCTTTCCCTAAATTGGTTTTTATAAAACGCCGGCGTTCAATTAATGCCAGCGTCGGGAGATTTCATCATCTCATAATACGGGTCGCCCTCAAACTGTCTGTCCCTCGCCGTTTCTCCGCCCAGCGCCTCTATTGCATTGCAGATTTCCACATAATCTATATAATTTATATCCCTGCTGTATTCCAAAGCCTTAAGGTCATCCAAGCAGCGCTTAATACCGCTTTCCGCCATCATGGCCGCAATAAAAGCAGTATTCTCCGAAGCCTCAATAATTGATGCAGCCCGTCATAGAGACGGTAATCCGCCTTTATATGCACAAGCGCATTCATAAGCAATTCCCTGGCCCATACGCTGCGGGCATTTTCCAAAAGGCGGGACAGTATATCGTTAAAGAACTCTTTAGGCGCTTCAGATAAGGCTTCCGCCGCCGCTTCGGCAATCTCGTTTTTCCTCACGGCTTTGAGAAAGCAGAGCCATATAATCGGCATACGGCAGGCTGGTTTCATCTCGGCCAGAAGATTTATAATAGTAATAACCGCAGGCGTGCTCAGCATACCGGCACGGTATAATTCATAAAGCCCCTTTTCGCCTTCACGGCCCTTTCTGACTATAGCCTAGCAAACTAAATCAGGGACTTCGCCGCATTCGGCATACTGCATAAAAAGCTCATTAACTGCTTAATATCCATTTTATCCAGCTCCGCCCTCTCCTTGGCGGCCCATTCGTCATAAAGGGAATGAAGCTTTTCCTCTATCTGCTCAGGCTTAGTATACCTTTCCCTATTAAGCTCATACCAATTATCAAAATATTCCCTAAACTGCGCGTCATAATCAATCAGTCTGCTCATTTTTATCATTGCTCCCATCCAACAGAGAAATTATTTCCTTTATCTTTTTCCCCCGCTTATATTATATACCTGCGAAAGCTCGCCGATATCAAATTCTTCCGAATGCTCCCGGCAAAGCATAATTTCCAAAGCCGCGTTTATTTCGTTCAAATCATTTATCTGCCTGCCCTGCATAAGCTTATATACAATAGCTATATTTAGCTGCACGTCGGCTTCGCTGTATTTAGAAGCTATGCGCCTGGCGACTGTAAACAGCGCCGGTTTCCCATAAAGCCTTCTAAAGCTTTCGCCGGTCATAATATCGCCGCAGTTATTTACAGGCAGACCGCTTAAATCCAGGCCCGCCGCAGCCAGCGCGTCCAGAATCTCCTTTTTTGCGTATTACGTCCACCCTTTCGCCGCACAGGCATTTAGCTATAATGCTCAATACCCAGCGTTCCCCAAGCGGAAGCATGCAGATAAAGCGCTTGGTAATTTCCAGAGGCCCATAAAGCAACGCATATCTTATATAGGCTGGCAAAGGCTCGGGCAAAATACCGCCGTCCGCCGCCTCCAGCAGACGCTGATTCCATTCCTCGCGCATACCCGGAGGCAGCCCGTAAATATACAAAGCTTTTCCGGCCTTGACGTTTGAGAAAGCATTTCCCTGAATCCCGCCGCTTCGGGACTGCCTCCGTCCAGAAGATAAAGGCGGCCGAACATTTCAAACGCGCCCTTAATATCATGATTATTAAAATACGCCGCGCCTAGTGCGTAAACAAGCTGTATATTATAATCATCCTCGCAATAAAGCGCAAACAGCACTCTAATTGCAAGAGGCGCGTTATTAGCCCAGTCAAAGAAACGAAATAGCAGCTCCAGTTCTTTAGGATAGCATTCGTTTATATCGCTTATAAGCCCGGCAAAATAGTTTTCCCGAATTTCGTCCTCCATCTGGACTGCGGCTATATAGCCGTAAACCATAGCAAAAACTGAGCCTGCGTCCATATTAAGCAGCTTATAGGCATAATCCAACAAAAGCTCCCATTCGTTTTGATAATAGAGAACCAATATCATGGTCTCTAATGACGGAATGGTCTCGCCGTATTTTTCAGTATACTGCTTGAGCAAATCCAGGGACAGACGCTCTCCTCCGTCAGCCAGAGACATAAACCGAGCCTGCTCCAGCATCTGCTCCCCTTCAAAATCCACCAGTTCAGCCTGTTCTGATTCTTCTCCGGCTTCATCTTCCGATTCGCTTAAATCTGTCAAATAATTATAAGCGTCGGCAGAATACGGCCCGTCCGGACTGACGCTGACGCTCGCCCGCAAAAACTTAGCGGCGCTGAAATAATCTCCCAGTCCTAAATATGCTTCTCCCATTATGTAATATAATATGCCCTCCTGCCCAGGCTCAAGCTTTAAAACCGCGCCTGAGGCCGCATATTGCAGCGCCTCGGAATATCTGCCTACTTCATTCAGGGCAAAAGCCAGATCGGTCAGATAGAAAGGATTGTCCGGCTTTTTATTTACAGCTTCCTTAAGATAATAAACAGCATTTAGATAATCTCCCGAGTAAGCCGCCTTGCTTCCCCCGCTCATACATTCTTTCAGCGCTGTTTTTTTTACGCTGACTATATCTCCATATTATCACCCGAAAATTACTTCAGCTCGTCCGCTTTTTATGACATATTTTTTTCCGCAGAACTGACAGCACATCTCAATCTCATTTTGCGAAGCCAATTCGCTACGGTCCGCCGCCGGAAGCGCAAAAGCGCCTCCAGCATGCGTTCACGCGAACAGTCGCAATTATAATAAACTTCCTTTTCCTCCAGCGACCTTGCGCCTATTTCCCAAAACGAATCGTGAAGAAATTCTTCCAGGCTCAAATACATGCCCGCCAATTCGCTTACAGGCTTCATGCGGCAAAGCTGAGCCTCTATCTTTTCAAGCGCGTTTTTGGCTGCAACCAGGCAGAGGGGTGATTAAAATGCCTCCGGCAGAAAGTCACCTGCGCGCGCTCAAAGCCCACTCTAATAATACTGCCGAAGGCTGCTGCTCGCTTATATAATAATATCTGGCTATATCCTCCGCTATCTCTCCCGAAACCAGTTCGGATACGCCGGAATACGGCTCGCCCGAACCTGAATCGCGGGCTACAATCAAAGTGCCGTTCCGGCCAATTACTCCTCCTACATTCAATTTGCCGTCCGGCCTGAAGCCTGCACGGGCGTCGGGATTAGCCGCATAGCCCTTAAGCACTCCGCTGCTGGAGGCAACAGCTATAACACTCCCGGCCGGCCCGTCTCCCTTAAATGTAAGAAAGCCGCTCTTTTTCCCCTTTAAGGCGGCCGCATTAAACAGGCGCCCATTAAAGCGCGGCCCAACGCCGCAGTAACTTCAGGCGAAGCGTTGTGTATTTCACCAGCACGGGCGACTGTGTCCCGCGCGCTTATTATTTCTATGGACGCTTCACCGTCGCAAAGCAGTCCGCGCAATATTCCGTCTTTCATATTGTCCTCTTTTTTATGTAATTTGCCGACATTGCAGCCAAGCTTATTTATAGGCTATGAAAAGCATCCTCTCGCTTTCGGGCACGGCCGGCCTGTCGCTGTATCCGTCAAGGCATTCGATTTTTCAAAACCGCTTTTAATAGCATACCCTTTATTTCATTTAAGCCGTAGGCTCTCTGAAAATGTTTTTCGTCAAAGCGCTCGTAAAGACCTCCGGGCTGCTTTACAAAAAACGTCAGCTCCATGCCGCATATTCCGTCCTTAAATTCGCTCTGCCAAAAATATGTAATCTCATCCCTATCCTCGTAAAAAAGATTGCCGGGCAATCTTTCTTCCAGCTTGCAGACGCCGCTAATATCAAACGCCAGCGCGCCGTCCGTTTTTAAAAATCCGAAAGCGCGGTCAAAAAAGCGCTGCGCGTCCCTGCTGTCCGTAAGATAATTAACCCCGTCGCAAACGCAGGTTATAAGGTTCACCGGCCTGTGCAGGCTAAAATGAGCAATATCGCCCTCTATAAGGCTGACTCTTCTGCCCGCAAGCCGAAATCTCTCGGCAGCAACCTGGAGCATATCTTCAGAGATATCCATAGCGGTTACCTTAAAGCCCTGCTTTGAAAATTCCAGAACGGCAGCACTGCCCGTACCGCACGCTGCGTCAAAAACCTCCGCGCCTTTAGGCGGCGAGGTCTTTTAATAAAAATCCACCCAAGCCGCATACGGGACTTGACTCATAAGCACATCGTAAACCTGCGCAAATTCTGCGTACTGCATTTACTTATTGCCCTTCCCATTTTTAGGCTGTCCTGGCGCCATTCCCCGCCGCTCCGCCACATCATCTGTGGTAAAGGTTCTTTCTGAACCTATCGAAAACGCTTCCGCAGTATATCGTCTTAGCCAGGAAAAACAGGCTGAAGCCCATAATAAGCACTATAACCGAGGATATTTGATAGATAAGCGCCACTATAATTATAACCGCAGCCATGCATAACAGCACCAGTATATTGCGGGGAACCAGAATAAGCCCGAAAATAGCCGAATTCTTTAAAATTTTGCTTAATGGCAAATCGTAGGTAACCATTATAGGATAAATATATATGGAGGTCAAAAATACAAGAACGCTATATTGCTTATGCCTATCATAAATACATATCTTAAGGCGGACTCTCCATTTTCCACAAAATTATGGAACCAGAACCATATCGCATATATTAACACGCCTACCAGAAGATTTACAACCAAGCCCTTTTTCCAGCTCCGCTTAAATTCCTTGAAAAAATCTTTCACAGGCGAAGCCTGCTCTCCCCACGACCAGTTCCTCAAAACATAATGCACGCCCGCCTTAGCAGGGCCGGCTATAGCATAGAGCGGAATAAACATAAGCAGATAGGTGTTAAAAGCGCTTTTAAGCAAATTGGGTTCTATGCTTCCGTCCATGGCTGTTTTCTGCACTACTGCAAAATAGGAAAACAGACTGAAAATTATTAACGGAAGCAAAAAAATTACATAAAGCAGGTTGACTGTTATAAGCCCGGTAAGCGCAGCTTTACTACATCTAAAACAAGTCAAAACGATTCTTCGGCAAATCTGCCGTTGTAAAATCCTTTTTATCCGGCTTGCCGTTTATCAGTCTATCAAATAATTTACCCATTCTTCAAAATACCGCCTCTCAGCAATTATTAATTTTCAATAATCCTAATATAAAGCTCAAGCCCATATAAAAGCGCACTCTCATCAAAATCAAACTTTGCGCTGTGCAGAGACTCGCTGCCTGAACAGCCCAAAAACATAAACAGCGCCTCACAGGCTTTCTGATAAAAGGAGAAATCCTCAGCTATCATAAGAGGAAATTTCCTCCAGCGCATCCGTCTCAAGCAGCTTAACAACGCCCACAGCTAAAGAAGAAGGATTAACCACAGCCGGATAGCGAACATGCTCTATAAATTCAGCTTTAGCTCCGCTTGAAGAAGCCGCAGCTGTTATTTTATCAATTATTCTATTCTTAAGCCCCGCATATGTATCCTCCTCAAAGGTACGCATAGTGCATTCCATAAGCGCTTCTCCTGCCACTATGTTCCGTCTCGTGCCCGCAGAAAGCCTGCCTACGGTTATAAGCGCGCATATATCGGGCGGCAGGGTGCGCGTAAGAATATTCTGAATAGCCAGATAGCATTCGGAAGCAACCGCTAAGGCGTCTATTCCCTTATACGGCGCGGCGCCATGGGCGGAACGGCCGGTAATTTTAATATCAAATTCGCATGCTCCCGCCATAAGCGGACCAGAAACCACAGCAATTTTGCCAATTTCCATTTCTGGCATAAGATGATAGCCATACAGCCTGTCCACTCTGGGATTCTCAAAACGCCGGCCTTAATCATGCGCACGGCTCCGCCCGTGCCCTCCTCGCCCGGCTGAAATATAAAGACAATATTATATTTAAGGCTGTCCCTATGCTCGCTGCACCACCTGGCCAAGCCCAAAAGCAGAGCCATATGACCGTCATGCCCGCAGGCATGCATTATCCCGGGGCGCTTGGAAGCATATGAGCAGTTATTCTGCTCGCTTATATAAAGAACGCGTCCATATCCGCCCTAAAGCCCAGGGTTTCAGACGCTCCCGGCGTTAAAATCACGCCTTTTACACCCGTTTCAGCCATAGACTGTATTTCGTCCAGCTTAAGCCCTTTTAAAAATTCAATAATGAATTCCTGCGTATCGTATTCGCGGTCGCTTAATTCAGGCTGAGTATGAAGCTGTCTGCGCAGCGAACGCATAAGCTCCTCATAATCTGATATTTCCTTTCGTAATTGCAGCATCTTTCACTCCATATAATTCTTTAACCCGTATTTTGTTATTTTTTAACTTATTTCTCAGAAAATATCAATTAAAATCTGACCCTTTAACCAACTCAATCTCCGTCGGGTATAAGGTTGAGCATTTTGTCTGTTTCGTCTACATTGACATAATTATTAGGAACAGTACCTACTATAATGGTCTCAGAAACGGTTATTTGAGTGCTTACGGTAACAGACGAGCTGGCCGTAGGCAATATTATTATAACTTCGGTATTAATAACCAACACTATTTTATGCCGAGTCTGATTAATTCCAGCGGCTGCAAATTCACTCTTATACTGGGTGCTCACATTGCCCGCCGGCTGTATTCTGACGTTTACCATAGGCCCCGTGCCCGAAAATAAATCGCTTCCCAGAACAGAACCCAAAGGAATGGATAGATCATGCGCGTCAGCTTTTTCCAATTCGTCCTGAATGGCAAGGGACGCGTTATAAGCTATTCCATTCATCCTTATAGAATCGGCGGAGATATGTAACATGCCCCTGGTCGTCCGTAGTAAGAGTAACCAAATCAGAATATTCCGATGAGCTGCCCATAACCCCCAACACGCATTCGTTAGCAAGCTGCGACACCATTTCCTTCACCTCAGCGCTGGCAACATTCATAAGCAGAGGCGATACCTGACGGTCGATTATAAAAAATACTGCAGCGATAATTATAACTGCGACTCCTACAATTATCCCTGTTCTTTTCAGTCTGCGTTTCATGTATAAGCCTCCTGTTTCGGTTTATGAACAATGAAAGAATTTTTTGGCTTTTAACCTTTGAAAAGATTGTGATATACTATTAATATATGCTATAATGCTTATAAACTTTAATCCCCAAAAAGGAGAAAACTCATGCCTCGAAAAAAAGGCGGTTCAAATAGATACCCACATTTAAACAAAAACAACAAACAAAACGAATATGAATTTCAGCCTGGCGAAGACGCTTTTATAGATGATGGCTTATCTGAAAATCAGGAAGAGATTTATATTGAGCATAATCTCCCTCATTCAGCATCGGCAAAGCCAAGAACAGAATCCCGTAACGGCATATCCGAGCAGGAAATTCCCGACGAGGTACCCATTGACGCTGAAAAATAACAATACGTCCTCACAGTAAGCCTGAAAATACAAGCGGCATTTATATACAGGACGAGCGAGAGGAAGGGTTTATCCAGGAACCATCTGCTTCAAAGCCATAACTTGAAAGCGCATACAGGAAGAATTAGGCAAACAGAGTCCAAAAAACCAAGAATAAAAAGGGAAATGAAGGAAGGCTCTCAAAACAGAAATATCTATTAGCGACCTTTTTCAGCAAGCGCACAAAACCGCGCAATTATTTTATAAATCTAATTTTTAAAACGTGCAAATATTTCGTGGTGCTTCTCCTGGTATGCGGCTTCAGCGGGTTAGGAGCAGTTCTCGGACTGGCCAGAGCATACGTTGAATCCCTGCCCGATATTGATTTTGGAAGCATAACCGATTTAGACCAGACCACTTACATTTACGATATCAACGGCGAGTTGCTGACCAGCCGGTATGGAAGTGAAAACCGTGAATGGGCTGATATAAAATCCCGGAAATGCTGCAAAATGCCTTTATTGCCATTGAGGACGTGCGTTTCAGACGTCATATAGGCGTTGATTTCAAGCGGCTTATAGGTTCCTTAATATGTCCAGCGATTCCATACAGGAGGCAGTACAATAACCCAGCAGCTTATAAAAACACTCTGCTATCTACTGAGCAGACCTATAAGCGCAAAATAAGAGGCATATCTGGCTATTCAGCTTGAGCAGCAATATTCCAAGGATGAAATACTGGAAGCGTATCTGAATACCATTCCTCTGGGCGGCAGCGTTTACGGCGTAAAACCGCCGCTATGGACTATTTTGGCAAGGAGCTTTCTGAGCTGACATTAAGAGAATGCGCCACTCTTGCTGGGATGACGCAGAATCCCTCCAGGTATAATCCCCGTCTAAATTACTATTCGCGCAATAAGCCTGAGCAAACAGATAACCGCGCCAACAATGTCTTAAATGAAATGTATGAGAACGGCTTTATAACCCTGGCTGAGTACGACGCGGCCATGGCCGACCAGCTCGTTGTGCTTGAAGAATCTCCCTTAAAGGACCAAAACGAAATGCTGGCCTTTGTAGAATACTGCATATATGACGTTATCACCCAGCTTCTTAAACAGGAGGGACTGGAAGATACCAGCGCAAACAGAAGCGCAATGGAATCCAAGATACGGACAGAGGGCTATAATATTTACACAACCATAGACCCTGAAAAGCAGAAGGCGGCCGAACAAGCGGTATACAACTATAAAAATATCCGTCTATGCGCTACAGCGAGGATAAATATACCATTCAGGGACGCAATCCCGACGGCAGCATTATAACCCTGGTTCAGCCGCAGGCGTCCTCCGTAGTCATAGATTACCGCACAGGCTATATAGTAGCTATGGTGGGCGGCCGTACCGCGCCGGTCAATCAAAAAGGAATATAACCGCGCATATCAGTCTACCATGCCGGTCGGCTCCTCTAAAAACCTATTACCGTCTACGGACCTGCGTTGATTTGGGCAAATCAGCCGGCACCATATATTACGATACGCGAGCCCCTATTGAAAATTGGGGTACTGAAAAGGGTATCCCTCTAATAACGGCGAATCGGGCTATACGGGTTCTGTAACAATGCGGTACGCCGTAGAAAAATCTCTTAATCACTGTAGCCGCGCAGGCGCTTATGTATGATGTTGGTATAGATACAGCTGTCAGCTATTTAAACGCTATGAATGTAAATCCGGATCATATAAACGCAGACGGGCCGGGTTGGCTCTGGGGACAAGCGGGCTTACACCCCTTGAGATGGCCGCATGCTTTGCAACTATAGCTAATATGGGAGAGTATTTGCAGCCTATATCCTTTACTAAAATAACAGATAATCAAGGCAACGTTATCTTGGATATGGTTGCGGAGCAGGAAAGCAAGCAGGTATATAAACCGTCCTCGGCCTATCAGGTTATAGATATGCTCTACAGCGCTCTTAACGGCGGCGGTTCGGCTCAGGGCGCCCTTATGGACGGACAGACTGTATGCGGAAAACAGGTACTAACAGCGATTACAGAGGCGTATATTTCGCAGGATTCACAGGATACTATGTCGGCTCGGTATGGATTGGCAGCGATGCTTACAAGCCTTTAAAAACGCGCAGGGCGGAACATATGCCGCCCCCCTTTGGAAGGATATAATGGAACCGTTGCACGAAGGACTGCCTAATAAAGCCGTAACCGACGTTACCATGGAGGAGCTCGGGATAGAAAAATTTAAATTCTGTAAATATTCGGGCAAGCTTGCTACCAGCGCCTGCCCTGAAACGGTAACCGATATAGGCGTAGCTGCCGACGTGCTCGCATCACCCTGCGACTGCCACCGTTCGGTCACCATTTGCCTGGATACCAACTGCATAGCCACAGATTACTGCCCAAATACAAAAACCGTTTCGGCATTAATACCGCCCACCTCAGGGCAGCTTGCAAATATATATTATAACTATCCAGAAATATACAGGGAGATATTACTCTGACAACGTACTGACAATTAATACTCATTGCTCCGTGCATACAGCGCAATGGCAGGGGGAGCAGGAACTTAAGGAGCAGCTTCATTTCAATGCGCAGAGGCTGATTCAGCGAAGCGAGCAATATGCTCCTCAAATAGAGGATGCGGCTGAGTACCAGCAGCTTTTAGCGCTGACTGAAGCTTTAAGAAGCGCATATAACAATTACGATACCGTAAGCTATGATTATTATCGAAGCTGTTATAACGACTTATATAACCTAATTATAAGTCTTGGCTTCCCTCTTGATTTCTAAAGCCAGTATAAAAGCCTCAGAGCCTTGCGCCCTGCGAACAGAATAATAAATAACCGCGGCGTTTGCGGCGAAGGGCCGCCAGTTGCTTTTACCCGGCCAGGCAGGCTCAAGCCTGCCAAACGCCGCGGTTATTTATTATTCTGCTCGCAGGGCGCAACGCAAATCCGCCTTCTGCTATTAGCCCTATTTAATGCCTATATCCCGCCTGTAATGCGCATTTTTAAAATGTATCTTATTTACGGCTGCATAAGCTTTTTCCCTGGCCTGGCCAATATCCCCCCCCTAAAGCAGTAACTCCGAGCACACGGCCGCCAGCTGTCACCAGCTTGCCTTCAACCAGCTTAGTACCCGCATGAAATACAAGAGCATCCTCAACCGGCAATCCGCTTATCTCAAAGCCAGTCTCATAGCTCTGCGGATACCCGCCTGAAGCCATAACCACACAGACAGCCGCTTTATCATTCCATTTTATTTCAGTTTGAGCCAGACGCCCGTCAATAACAGCCTCAAAAAATCTCATATAAATCACTTTGAAGCCTAGGAAGCACCACCTGAGTTTCAGGGGTCCCCAAAACGCGCGTTATACTCCAGCACTTTTACTCCTTTAGGAGTGAGCATCAATCAAATACAGCACGCCCCTTAAACGGACGTCCTTCGCTGTTCATAGCGTCTACCGTCGCCTGTAATATATGCTCCCCGAACAAACGCCTCATGCTCCTTAGTATAATGCATGCTTGGACTGAACGTTCCCATACCGCCCGTATTAAGGCCCTTATCATTATCCAGCGCGCTTATGATCCTGAGAGGAAACCATAGGCACAATAGTCTTTCCATCTGTAAAACACAATACAGATACCTCAGGTCCCGTCATATATTCCTCAATAACTACTCTGCTGCCTGCTTTGCCGAATTTCCGCCGCTAATCATAGAACGGACAGCCTCTACTGCCTGAGCTTTATCCTCGGCTATAATAACGCCCCTTGCCTAAAAGCCAGACCGTCTGCCTTAACAACTATAGGATAATCAGCCTGCTCAAGATATTTTATCGCTTCTTCCTCATTGTCAAAAACGTTAAAATCGGCCGTCGGTATACCATATTTTTTCATAAGCTGCTTGGAAAAACTCTTGCTGGCTTCTATCAAAAGCCGCTTCGGCCGTAGGGCCAAAAGCCCGTCTGCCTGCTTTTTCGAGCGCATTTACCATGCCCATAGCCAACGGGTCGTCCGGCGCCACTACTGTTAAATCTATATCCTTTTCCACCGCAAAGCGCACCATTGCCGGAATATCCGTAGCCTTTATTTTACGCATTCGGCCAGCTCGGCTATGCCTCCGTTGCCCGGCGCGCAATAAAAGCTTGTTACCTTTGGGCTTTGCGCAAGCTTCCATATAATAGCGTGTTCTCTCCCGCCCGAGCCTACAACTAAAACCTTCATGCAGCCTACACTCCTTAAAATAATAATTAATGCTTAAAATGTCTTATACCAGTAAATAGCATCGCTATTCCCGCTTCGTCCGCGGCATCTATGGACATCTGGTCGTTTCTGGAGCCGACGGGCTGAATAATACAGGTTATACCAGCCTGAGACGCCGCTTTTACGCAATCATCGAAGGGAAAGAATGCGTCTGAAGCCAGAGCCGCGCCCTTAACCTTTTGACCGGAATGCTCTATAGCCTGCTGGGTAGGCCAAATACGGTTTACCTGGCCAATGCCTAAGCCAAGAGACTGTCCGTCCTTAGCTATAGCTATACCGTTTGATTTAACATGCTTGACCAATTTCCAGGCAAACATCAAATCCTGCATCTCCTTCTGACTGGGAGCACACGCTTCGTCACTATCTTAAGCTCTCCGTCCAACAGCTTATCGTCATATTCCTGAACAAGCAGGCCGCCGTAAACCTTTTTAGTATTAAAGCCGCGGCGGGAAACCTTGCTTACGGTATCCAATTCCAGCAGCCTTATATTTTTTTCTTCTGGCTCAGAATTTCAAAAGCCTCGGACTCATACGAAGGCGCTATAATTATCTCAAGAAAAATCTCGCTCATTTTTTAGCAGTAGGCAAATCTACCGTCCTGTTCAAAGCCACTATACCGCCGAAGACAGAGACAGGATCCGCCTCATACGCCTTTGTATACGCCTCAAAAATGCTCTCTCCGGCACCCACTCCGCAGGGATTAGAATGTTTAACGGCTACAGCGGTAGGACCGTCAAATTCCGCCAGCAGTTCGAGCGCGCCGTTAGCATCGTTTATATTATTAAAGGAAAGCTCCTTGCCATGCAGCTGTTTGGCCTCTGTCAAAGCGCCGGTAAAATGCCCTATCTCCTTATAAAAGCAGCTTTCTGATGAGGGTTCTCCCCATAGCGCATCTGCTCAACCAATTCAAAAGTAGGGTATAGGTAGCCGTAAACTGCTCAGGCTGCACCTTAGCGCGCAGATACTGCGCTATAAGCGCGTCATATGCCGCCGTATGCTCAAAAACCGCCCAACAGAGTCGAAGCTTAGTCTCCCTGGCTTATTCCTCCAGCCTTAAGCTCCTTCAGCACAACTGCATAATCCTCAGGATTAACTATTACCGCCACATCCTGAAAATTCTTTGCAGCAGCCCGTATCATACTAGGTCCGCCGATATCTATATTTTCAATAGCTTCCTGGAAGGTCGTCCGGCTTAAGCACAGTCTGCTTAAAGGGATAGAGATTAACCGCGACTATATCAATGGTATTAATATTCATTTCCTCCAGGCAGCGCATATGCTCGCTATTGGAACGAATAGCCAAAATACCTGCGTGCACGCGCGGATGCAGAGTTTTTACCCGCCCATCCAGGCATTCAGGGAAGCCTGTTATTTCATCTATAGGAATAACAGGAATATTTTGCTCTCTCTGAGATGCTTGAGCGTTCCCCCCGTAGAAATTATCTCATAGCCCAGATTAACCAGTTCGCGGGCAAAATCCGCTATGCCCGTCTTATCCGACACGCTTATAAGCGCTCTTTTTCTTCATATTTATACCGCCTTTCCGTCTTTTTTATAGTTACTTTGCGTCCATTGACCTCAATTCTGTCCTCGCACATAAGTCGCACCGCTTCAGGCAGCAGTCTATGCTCTACCTCCAGCACTCTATTGGCCAGGCTCTGCGCGTCGTCCTCGTCCAGCACCTTAACGCTCTCCTGTAAAATGATAGGTCCCGTATCGGCGCCCTCGTCCACAAAATGCACAGTTGCTCCGGAAACCTTAGCGCCGTAATCCAACACTCCCTGGTGCACCCGGCTGCCATAAAAGCCCATGCCGCAGAATGAAGGAATTAGAAGGGTGTATATTAATTATCCTATTAGGATATTTTCTTATCACCGACGCACCCAAAATAGACAAATATCCCGCAAGCACGCAAAAATCAATCTGATATTTCTCCAGAATATCACAAAGCTTCTGCTCTAATTCCGGCTTAGTATACTGCCGCTTTTCATAAGCCCAGGTTTCTATTCCGGCATTCTGAGCACGGTTAAAGCATACGCGCCCGGCTTGTCCGGAAATAACCAGCACTACCCTGCCCTGTATCTGCCCGGCGTCTATCCTGTCCAGTATGGACTGCAAATCAGTCCCGCCGCCCGAAACAAATACGGCTATCCTTTTCAGCGGCATAGCTCTACGCCTCCCTCGCCCTGCACAACCTCACCAATAATATCCGCCTTTTCACCCATCTGCCCGGCGGCTTTCACTATTGAATCAGCCTCAGACGGCTCCATAGCCAGAACCATACCGATACCCATATTAAAAAAGTATTATAAAGCTGAGCCTGTTCCAGGCCGCTTAATTGAGCCAGCACGTTAAATACCGGAAGCACCTCATAGCTTCCTATATTTATACGCGCCTTTAAACCCTTTGGGAAGTATGCGGGGTATATTCTCTATAAAGCCGCCGCCCGTTATGTGAGCTATCCCCTTTATGCTATAGCTTTTCAGAAGCTCCAAAACGGTCTTAACGTAAATCCGGGTAGGCGTAAGCACCTCTTCGCCCACGCTTTTTAAGCTCGGCGCTGTATCTTGTCAAATCAGATGGATTTTCTCCAAAAGACGGCGTACTAATGAAAATCCGTTGCTGTGTATGCCCGAGCTTGCCAAGCCTACAAGCGCGTCCCCCGCCTTAATGGAGGAACCGTTAATAACCCTGCTTTTCTGGACAACCCCTACCGAAAATCCAGCTATATCATATTCATCGTCGCCGTAAAAACCCGGCATTTCCGCTGTTTCGCCGCCAATAAGCGCACAGCCCGCCTGGACGCACCCTCTGCGACGCCGCCTACTATATCGGCAATCTTATCCGGATGTATCCGTCCCGTAGCTATATAATCCAGAAAGAACAGCGGCTTGGCGCCCTGGCAGACTATATCGTTCACGCACATGGCCACAGCGTCTATCCCTACCGTGTCGTGCTTGTCCATAAGCATGGCGTATCTGAGCTTCGTGCCCACTCCGTCCGTGCCCGCAACCAGCACAGGCTCGTCGCAGTCCTCTTTATCCAGGGCAAAAAAAAGCCTCCAAAGCTGCCCAAATCGCCCAATACATTTTTGTTCATGGTTTTTTGAACGTGTTTTTTCATCAGGCTCACGGCGTCATAGCCGCGCTGAACGTCCACGCCAGCGTCTTTATAGCTTATCATTTAAAATTCCCCTTTTTCTATTTTAGAGCGCAGAATTTCATCGCTGCGCATTACCGATTCAGCCATATCCTTTTTTTTCTTTAAAAGCTTATCTCTAAGCCCGCTGTCCTTGAGCGCCAAAATCTGTATTGCCAGCAGCGCTGCATTCTCCGCGCCGTTTATAGCAACAGTAGCCACAGGTATGCCCGCAGGCATCTGCACAATGGATAAAAGCGAATCCAAGCCGTCCATAGTAGATGATTTTATAGGCAGCCCTATAACTGGAAGCACCGTATAAGCCGCCAGCACTCCGCCCAGATGCGCCGCCTTGCCCGCCGCCGCTATTATAACCTCTATTCCATCTTTTTCTGCGTTTAAAACAAAATTATGAGCCTCATCGGGCGTCCTATGCGCGCTTATAACGCGGACTACGCTCTCTACGCCGAAATCGTTAAGCTTTTCAACGGTTTTTGACTACGTCGAAATCGCTTTGACTGCCCATTACTACAGCAACCTTAGACATATAAGCATACCTCCTGTTTTTCTCAAATAATTTTAACCCAACAAATAATTTCAGTCAAACAAATGCTGAATATTATTTAATATTTTATATTTAATGTTCGTTTCTTTTGGGACGCGCATATTCAGTTCTTGACCGTCTCCAGCACCATCTGCTATACTAAAAAAAAACGAAAGGATTTTTATATATGCTTAAAATATGGGCCAAAACTATTAAGGACAATAAACCGACGGCGCAGTACACCGTTCCCATAGACCCCGAAGCTTCCAGTCAGGAACAGCTTTCCGAGGCCTTGCGCGAAATATGCTATGCTCTGGATTTATCCAATCCCATAATTCAGAATAAGCACATACGGGATATGGAGCAATACCGACTCACCCGCTTTTGCCTGAAAGCTTTATAGAACCGGTGGATTTTGACCGGCTGGAACTAAACATCTTTGACGACGCGCCTAAGACAAAAAATAACCGCAAAGCCTGAAAAGGACTCTGCGGTTATATAAGAAAAAAGTATCCGGCGCAGGCTGCAGCTCGTCATATTGTACCAATAAAGCCAGCACAGCGCAAAAAAATCAGCCCTATAATTCAAAGCTGCATTACATAATTAATCATTTCAACGCCCCTGCGAGGGAACCCTGCTGTTCCTTAACAAGCGTATACCCTCTCTTTCAAAAAACGGGCGCGCAGTAATGGAAGCATGCACAATAAGCGTCTTTACTCCCTGCTCCCGCGCCTTCTTTTCTAAAGCTGAAGCCAGCCTAGAGGGCTATACCCCGACGCTTAAAATCAACGCGCACATATAATCTATTGAAATAGCCGTCTGCAGCCAAATCGGCAAAACCCGCTATTTCACCGTTCTCCCCTCGGCTACAAGCGTGTGAATTTATGCAAAGCGAGCTGTTCCATTGCGCGGCGTCCTGATTTTGGGGCGCCCATGCGTCCAGCTGAGCCGGAGAATAATCTGCCGCATTAACCATATGAACGGTATTATAAAACAGCTTTAAAATCTGTTCTATATCCTCCGGAAGATATTCTCTCAGCGTCATAACGCTTTATTTCATCTCCTGGCCGCCAGTTACGTTTATCGCCTGCCCCGTCATATATGAAGCCATATCGCTTTGCAAGGAATACCATAACGTTTGCTACGTCCTCGTATTCGCAGCTTCCCCAAAGAGCACCTGGGAAAGATATTTCTGGCGTATGGCCTCCTCAGTCGTGCCCTGATTGGCGGCATACTGCTTAAACAAGCTGTTTACCCAAAGAGGAGAATTAAGCAGATTGCCCGGACAAATGCTGTTCACGCGGATATTATGAGGCGCAAATTCAAGCGCAAGAGATTGTGTCAGGCCAATTCCTCCGAATTTTGAAGCGGCGTATGCGCAGTTCTTGAAAGAGCCCTTTTTTGCCCGACTTGCTGTTAATCTGTATTATGCAGCCGCTCTTCTGCTCGTACATATAACCAACCACAGCCTTAACGGTATTAAAATATCCGTTCAGATTGACATCCACCACCTTTAGCGAATTTAGCCGCGGGAAATTCACGAATATCGCCCGACATAACTATGGCGGCGTTGGCAACCAATATATCTATCCGGCCGTATTTATCAACGGCAGCCTTAGCCATAGCCTCGCAATCCTCATATTTAGTTACATCCACAGCTACAGCTATAGCCTCCTTAAGCTGCGAAGCCACCTTCTGCGCACCCTCGTAATTTAAATCGGCCACTACTACCTTGCAGCCCTCGTCCGAAAGGCGAATGGCGAGCGCTTCGCCCAGGCCCTGGCTTGCGCCCGTTATAACGGCGACCTTGTCTTTCAGCATAATATTGCTCATTTTTCCTTCCTCCAATTGCATATGTATTTTCTAAGGTATCTTATATACCTCCAAAGGCGTGTTTGTCAAGCAAAATGTGCCTGAATCCGCGCCCGGCTATTCAGCCTGAAAAACAGCTCCTCCGAGCCGGTTTGATTCTCCTCAGGCAGCTCTTCAACCGTGCGCAGCTTTTTCTGTATCTGCTCGGTACGGTTTTTGGCCTCGCCTATGGTCTTAGAGGCCTGCTCCAGCCTTTCGCTGGTCTTATCCAGCAAATCTCCGAACTTGCCGAAATCCTTTTAACATTACTTAATATTTTCCATACCTCCCCCGAGCGCTTTTTGTATGGCAAGCGTCTTAAAGCCCATTTGCAGGCTGTTAAGAAATGCGCCCAGAGTAGCCGGACCCATTATCGTTACACGGCAGTCCCTTTGAAGCTGCTCGCAGAGTACGGCGTCCTTGGTTACTTCTGCATACAAGCCCTCAGTAGGCAGATACATAATGCCAAAATCCGTCGTATGCGGAGGAACAATATACTTATCCCGTATATCCTGAGCAAAACGGCGCACAGACGCTTTGAGCCCCCTTTGCGCCGCCTCCACCGCCGCAGAATCAGCTCCCTCCGAGGCGTTCACTAATAAAAGATAATCCTCCATAGGAAATTTGCTGTCTACGGGCAGATATACCTGGCTCCCCTCCTCAGCTCCGGGCAAACAGATGGCATATTCCACAATATTGCTCCTGCGCGGCGAAACCTTTACATTATGCTTATACTGCTGGGGGAGTAAGAAGCTGCTCCAGCAGGCTGCCTAAGAAACCTCGCCCCAGGTGCCGCGGGTTTTAACGTTGGTGAGCACCTTTTTAAGGCCGCCTACATCCTCGGCCAGCTTTTTGCATCTCGCCCAGGCCTCTGTAAACGTCGGTAAGCTGTTTGCTGACAGTACCAAAGGATTCTCCCAGCCGCTTTTCCAAAGTGCCGGTAAGCTTTTCATCTACTGTTTCTCGCATCTTTTCCAGCTTCTGCGAATTGTCCTGCTGAAGAAGATTAAGCTTGTCCTCCACCGTTTTGCGTACATGCTCCAAATTCTTATCGTTTTTATCCAGAATTGATTCCAGCTTATTCTCCACCGTTGAACGCACATTTTCCAGATTCTTATCATTCTTAGCCGAAATGCTCTCCAGCTTAACGTCTATAATCTGTCTCATGTTTTCCAGACGCTTTTCATTATTCTCGGTAAGAGCGGATATGTTTTCCCTTACGGCGCTGTTATAGCGGTTCATGGACTGCTCCATACCATCGCGCAGAGTGCTTATTTTTTTGCTCAAAGCGATCGTTTAGACTGTTCAATTCACTTTCTCAGCTCCGACTCGGTAAGCCGGCCGGATATGCTTTTATACAGACCGTTTATACGAATAAGCGCCGCCAGAGAGCAAACCAGAGCCAGAACGGCAACCGCCAAAATCACATATTCCATTTTTATCCTCCGTACTTTTTCAGTTTAATCTACACCTATACCCACAAAAAGGTAATTATATATGGAAAGGTATTCCCTCAGGTAGTTATTAGGTATTAAATACCAGGCGCTTTCAGCGGGCAGCGCACAGGCGTCAAAGCCCAAATCCAGCGCTATGCGCCTTGCGCGGTATGCGTGAAATTTACTGGTTGCTATCGCTACATTATAATCCTCTCCCAGCATATCGTCCAATATTTCCTTGGAATATTTCAGGTTCTGAAATGTACTCTGGGAGCGTTCCTCAAGAATAATGCGTTCCTTTTCCAATCCCCGCGTCAAAAGATATTCCTGCATAACCGCCGCTTCGCTGGGACTGCTGCTTGAGCCCTTGCCGCCTGAAACCACTACTAATGCGTCCGGATATTCCAAGGCGTAAGCATAGGCCGCGTCCAGCCGATATTTAAGAGTAGGGCTTATCTCGCCGTTGCTGACTCCAGCCCCCAGAACTATTACTGCGTCCGCCTTTTCGGCCTGTGCCGGAACGCTGGCAATAAGCATAAGGCTGACGCCAAAGGTTATTAAAAACAGCGCGTAGCAGAGCATTATAAAATATTTCAGCACCCTGCCCCATTTGAGCCTGAAAAAGCGGCGCAAAGGAGCGTCCAACCCTCCCAGAAGCAAAAGAGGCAGACCTATAACGGCGGGAAGATACGCTCCTATATTGCCTGGAAGAATCATGCTGGCAAAAGAGCGTATCTGCGCTTAAAAGCGCGCCTATTACTATTAAAATTATATTTTTGGCCCTGCGCAGGCCCTTTTCATGCCTGATAAACCAGGCTCTTATCCTTATAAGCATAATTATTATCCCGTCAGTTTGCTTGAGTTAAAAGCGCTTTCATTATCAAAGGATACAGCCGCGCGGCCCAATCGAACATATATTCGCACAGCTTATACAGGCTGCTGGCAGAAAATATATCAAATATGGGCACGTCTATCTGCAATATAACATCCCTGTCCTCATCTATAAAGCATACCGGCCCGTCCTCCTGCGCGTTTATTATTTCCAGGGCTGAGAGCACGCCCGAGCTTGTCTTTATATTTATATAATTAAACATATACAGGCGCACCCCCGAATTATCCGGCGTTATCATAACGCCAAGACTGACGTTCGGCCCGTTTTCCAATTCCCGTTCCAGATAAATAATATCGTTATTTTTATCCTTCACGCTGTGATAGGTTATATCCAGCGAATTTAAATAGTATTCAAAGCGCGCCGCATTTTCGCCCGCATCCATCATTCAACCGCCCCCAGCACAGCTCGCCTAAAAGCAGCTCGTATTTTAAGGCGGACAGCATAACCGAAAGATAATTTAAAATACGCACAAGCCCCTCCGGCGCCGGCGAAAGGAAACCGAACACCCTATAATTTTGCACTACTTCTCTGCCGCAGAGAGACAGCCGCGCATACGGGAAACGTGCGTTAAACTGGTTAAGGGTTAATAAAATATTATCTAAATACAGCATTCTTTTAAGCTTGTATATGCCGCGGGCGGTAATTTTAATATCTCCCTCCGGTTCAAAGAAAAAGGTAATATCTATTGCCGCTCCATTCCCGCCTGAATAAGGCAATTGAATTTTGCTTCCTCCATCAGCGCATATTATCTCAAGATAATTCTTGTCATTTTTCTTCAGCAGCCGACAAAATTCGTCAGACAGCTTCAAACGCTATTGCCTCCCAGCTTCCTCCTCCTCAGGCTCCGGGCGTGCGGTATCGCCCCATTCCTCTTCTATTTTCTCCCGGACTGGCCGGACAGCGTCCATACGCTCCAAATATTCCAGGATTAAATCCTGCTTCTGCGCCATCTGCTCCAGTTCAGGCTTCAATTCGCTTAAGGCATCCTTTCTCAGCGCGGGCAGCGCTCTGTCGCAAAGACTGCAAAAGCGTTCCAGCGCCTTTAAGGCAGAGGAGTATATTCCGCTTTCTATAACAGAATACAGCAGAACAAGCAAAAGGTTACCCCAATAAGCAGCATAATATAAATAAAATTATCCGAATACAACGCCTCCAGCAGAGTAAGCCTTTCCCCCACCTTTATAAAAACCCATCCGAAAATGCCCAGAGCCAAGCCCAATACCAGCGTATACCACTTAAAGCAAATCATGCTTTCCCGCCTGCATGGAATGTCAAATATTCGGCTGTAGGTAAAATAATTGCGCACAGACGCAGGCCGCCTTGCCAGCATAGCCGCCTCTCATATTCCTGCCAAACCGCCTTATTGGCTTTACCATTCATTTCCCTGCCCAGACTGCTTACCAGTTCCATTTTTATTCCTTTATATTCGCCCACAAAGCGGCAAAGCAGCTTTATTCTTTTTAATTTGAGGGCACATCAGGCAGAATTGATATCTTATAAGCCAGTAAATAAAAACGGTCGTAAGCAAAGCAGCAGATATCCAAAAGAACATTTGAAGAGTAAGCAGTTCAAACAGTCGGTATATCCAGCTCTCAATCATTTTTTCTTTTCCTCTCTTTTCCGGATAATACCCCATCAGGGAACGCGTTTTACCCAGGCTGGACAAGCTGAAAGGGCGCTTCTTAATAATCCGCTCTCCGCCTCATTGTATCGTCTGAATATATTATATTATAAAATTCCGCAAAAAGCAACGCCGGCGCAGCCCGCCAAAACGCAGGCTGCAAAAAGATTATACCCAGACGCACCGCAGTTGTTGCAGTTTTATATAAAAAGATGTTAATATAGCGAAAACACTACATACACTCAGTTTTTAACAAAATGAAAAAATTACTTAAAAAATTCAAAGCCATATTACAGCAAATAAAAAAGCCTTATATAATGGCTACCCTAATATGCAAAAATAAGCAATTGAATTTAAGTTTTCGCTCAATGGTGAAAAAGAATGACTATCCTATTTCTTGATGATATAATGTTAATTAAAGCTAATGTTAAATTCGGATTTTGGAGGAACTTATGGAAAAATACGAAATAGTAGATATGGAAAAATTAGATAGGACCGATTACTTTTGTTACTTTATGAATGCAGGCACAACCATTGAATTTACAGTTAAAATTGACGTTGCTAAGTTAATTGAAAAATGCCATGAAGAACATTTGAATTTTCAAGCTATTATATTGCATCGGCTTTACAAAGCAATTAATAAAATAGATAATTTCAAATATGATATGCTCAACGATAAACTGATTAAATGGGATAAGATTGTTCCCACATTCTCTTCAATGAATAAGGATAGCAAACTATTCTTTACGCTTTATGCAGATATGCAAGAAAATGAAATTGATTTTAATATAGTATATAAGGATATCGTAAATAAATACGCTGCGAGTACGACGATAGTGCCGCAAGGAGAATTACCGCCAAATGTTTTTAATGTTTCTTGCATACCGTGGCTGCATTTTGAGCATTTTTCATCTAATTCAAAACCAATAGAAAATAAAATTGTCAAAATGATTACTTTGGGAAAATACGAGCAAGCAGATACCCGTTATATATTACCCGTCACTCTGCAAGCTTCCCACGCGATTGCAGACGGATATCATGCTTATTTATTTTTGAAAAGCTGCAAGAAGAATTATATAGGTAAACTCCTCTTTACAAAAGCAAAGATATGAAAATTATACAGGTAAAAGAAAGAACCGCCGCATTAATTGTTTCTATGAAAAAGAGTTGACAGATATGATTTTCAAAGCTAAAATTATTAAAAATAAAAATCTCCGCTGGGGGGAGCCTTATTCAGGGCTGAGAGTGCTTAAAATCAGCAGACCCCACGAACCTGTGTAGTTAATCCTACCGTAGGGAAGCGGCCGTGCTTTTTGAGTTATATTTCGCCGCGTTCCTGTTCTGGACGCGGCGCTTTTTTTAGCGGAGAATAGAAAGGATGTTTTGCATTGAAGAACTCGGTACTGAGCATTTCTGATTATTTTTCAGATATGTTCAAAAATTTAAAGAGGTAGATTATAAAAGCTGGATACTCTTCGGCGCGATATTGCTTCTGGGCGTTATAATATTTATAATAGCGCGCGCTAACGGCAAGGGCAAAAAGCTTACTACCGAGGGCATTGTAATAGGCGCGGTATGCATAGCTCTTTCCTTTATACTCTGCAATATACGCTTATTCAGAATGCCCAACGGAGGCAGCGTAACGCCCGCCTCTTCCCTGCCCATTTTCCTTTACGCCTATGCTTTCGGTCCCATCCCCGGCCTTGTATGCGCCTTTGCATACAGTATTCTGAATATTTTCAGCGACCCCTTATATACTGCACCCTGTACAGCTGCTTTTAGATTATCTGCTTCCCTTCACTCTTATGGGGCTTGCCGGCATTTTCCGCTTTAAAAAATCCTATGTCAATATAGCGGCCGGCA
>VOFB01004938.1_pt1 | contig 26282 bp, 35 predicted proteins | sample 5384141 | NCBI WGS metagenome assembly VOFB01 (sample SAMN12384721, study PRJNA508395) | human gut metagenome | isolation source: healthy gut A | host: Homo sapiens | reverse complement strand
TTTGGCAAAACGGGAATCGTCAATCTTTCCCGATACATTGTCCTCATACAGTCTCTCAAAGAGTGTGTCCAACTCCCGGTCACGGGCCAGCAGCCTCCAGCTCCCGCTTTTTGCGTACCGCGCTCATTTTCGGCTACCTTTGCCGAGCGGCCCACCATCGCTTTGATAAAGTCGTTTTCGTACTCGTTGGCGAAACAGGCCAGCCGATGCACCTCGTAGAGAACGACCTGCTCCAAGAAGTCCAGCCGAATATAGTGGGTCTTGAGCATTTACGCAGCCCCGAATTATGGTTTTGGCAACTGAAAAACTTGATGTCGTGGTTGTTCTGATTAAAGTGGAAGTTCAGATTGCCGCCGCACTCGGGACACTTCATCACGCCGGAAAAGGCGCTTGGCTCTTGGGTGACGGTGGGGCGCTTTGCGGCGCGTCCCTTTTGATGCGCCTGTACCTTTTCCCAAGTTGGCCGATCAATAATAGGCTCGTGAACATTGAGGAAGATGGCCCGGTTCTCCTCCGGGTTTTCAATCCGGCGCTTCATTTTATAGGATTTGGAGTAGCTCTTGAAGTTGATGACATCACCGCAATACTCCTGCGTGGTCAAAATTTTCTTGATCGTGGTATGGCCCCACTTTGTGGGCTCCAAGGTACTTTTGGAGCCGCCCCTGCTTGTACCCTGCTGCGCCAGTAGTAGGTTGGGGTTGACGATACCATCAGCTACCGAGAGCAGCGGCAGTTTCAGCCAGCCCGTACCCGTCCAGCGCCATGCGGTAGATACGGCGTACCACATCGGCGGCCACGGGGTCGATGACCCAAAACCGGGGATCGTCCGGGTTCTTTATATAGCCATAGGGCGGTGGCGGACAGCGGAATCCCGGCGTTACCTTTCATCTTATTGACGATCCGGCGCTTCTTGGAGATGTCCTTGGCGTAGTACTCATTCATTATGTTCTTGAACGGGGTGAAGTCATCCTCACCCTCGTCGCTGTCCACGCCATCGGACACGGCCACCAGCCGCACATCATGGAGCGGGAAAAACTCTTCGGTGAGCTTACCCACCTCAATGTAGTTCCGGCCCAACCGGGAGAGGTCTTTGACGAACACCGCCGAGATGTACCCGGCCTCGATTGCGGCGATCATCTTTTGAAAGCCGGGGCGCTTCATGGTCGTTCCCGTGATGCCATCATCCACAAAAAAAAACCGTGTCGGTGTACCCTTTGTCCTTTGGCGGCCTTTTGGAATTTTCTTTCTCTGGTTCTGGATGCTGTTGGACTCGCTGTCCATGTTATCGTCACGGCTCAGACGGCAGTAGAGAGCGGCTGTGCCGAGTTCGTGTTTTTTTTGCTTGACTGTTTCATATAAACCTCCTCTCTGGCAGTCAAGCAAGAGGTCATTCATCCTGACTATATTATACCTCGCCTGACCGCCCATGTTAAGGATGTCGATGGGGTTATACCGGCTCCAAGTCAGCCAGCATCAGCTTCAAAGGATGTCACGCATCAGCTCTCCCGTTTCCTTTGTAAACAGGCGTGACGATGAAGCGGATCTTTCCGATATGGTACACATATTCTTCCGCAGCGGGCTTTTCAGTCATGGCGTCCTCCTTTCACAGATGCAAAACACAATGCGCGTTCCCCGTCGTCCGCCGGGGAAAACAAACAGGCCAGCGCTCTGAGCGCTGGCCTGTGACTTATGACCTCGGGACGAAATGTCCCAAGGTGTTTTTTGAAAGGCAGGAGCGCCGCACCCGCTCCCGTTGGCCTGTCATAAGACAGCTCATATTCAATGCGGCGCTCCCTCACAGCGGATAGCGACGATTCGTCACGGAGCATCAACTACTTTGCTGCGGAGAAGTGAAAACTACCTCTCATATACCAAGGACAAAAATCGGGCAAATGGAAATACCTTTACAGAAGTTTTTTCAAATATTTTCTCATGGCTGCCTTACCGCTTTTGACGGAATGGCGGACGGCGCTCTTGTCCACGCCCTGCTCCCGAGCGATCTGGCGGTAGCTCTTGCCGAGGATCAGATGCGCCTCCACCCGGATGCCCTGCACCTCCGGCAGAGAATTGAGGGCGTTCCAGAGGTGGACGAACAGCTCCATACGATCCAGAAGTTCCTGCGGGGTCGGCTCATGCAGGCAGGCCGAGTATTCGATCCCATCGTCACAGTCGAGGGAATACTGCGCCTTGTTGCGGGTCGTGCGCCGCTGATGGGCTGCTTCATACAGCTTGTCCGCCTTCAGCTCGGCGGCCACTTCGTCGGAAACTTCGATGTATTCGTCATGGGTGTACCAAGCGTAAAAAGTCCTTCAGATTGATGGTCGTCATTTGTATTTCCTCTATTCGGTTCATGTGTGGGTGGGTGAACAGAATGGAGGAACGGCGGATCGGCAGCCGGGGCTGGCTGCTTTGGGACAAATTGTCCCAAGGTGCAGGCATATAAAAACGCCCGCACAGCATGACGCTATGCAGACGCAAGCAAATAAAATTCGTGTTACATGATGTTTAGTTTCACTTTCGAGGTCGGACTGCTCCGATGGAGGGGCTATGCTTTTTTTAGCTGGTGCAGATCATGAACGCTATGGAAAAGTAAAATGGACACGGCAGATTAACCTCCAATCGGCTACCGTGTCCCTGCAAGTCGTCATCAGTTTGTGCAAGCGCAAAGAAACGGCGGCTCTGAAATTCAAAGCCGCCGTTTCATATAGGCGTGTTGATGGGACTGCTGTACGACGGCTTTTTTTCTTTTGCCGTCGTGCAGCAGATTTGGCAGAGTTAGTGCAACGCTTTATTACAGGTTATAGTTAATTTATTCATACTTCTTTCCAACCACATATATAGGCAACAGCACACCGCAAAGGAACATAGCCAAGAAAACATATTTCCCTATGTTTCCCATACATCTGCTACAATGCTGCCCGCCACGATGTTGATAATCGGGAACAGTATCATACACAGGCACAAACTCAAGCGGAGAGTTCTCACAATATGTGGCCAGTTGCGATTATTGAATTTTACTCCCGGCACATTCATGCGGAATGGGCCATCATAAAAAATGTTTACACTGTTTTCATCATAAAAGCTTGATAACTTAGTGCGGACGAAGCAGCAAAAGTACGCGCCGAATACCGCGCTTAGAAGCGCAAGCGTTTCCAAGGTTTCCATGCAGGGCTGCGCCGTTGTATAGTTCAGAAATGTACCGATACAACAAATCAAAAGGGAAAATCCGTAAAAGACAATCCATTTGCTCTTTACATGATATGCCCTTTCAGGGCTTTCGTCCGCATAAGTGATTGCCGTCTTAACAATATCCTCAACCTTATCAGGTTTTAGTACATCATTGTTCGGCAATCTCTCACACATTAAAAGTTCCGTAACGGAAACATCCAACAGATTTGCCAGCGGGATCAATAGAACGGTATCGGGCAAGCTAACTCCGGTATCACATAGTTAAAGATATTGGTATCATTCAATCAATTTTGCCGATAAAGCGGTAGAAGATTTCTACCTCCTGTTCCCGGCTTCCGTCCTCACCTTTGACCGCTTCATGGACAACGATTTTTTCAATCAGCATATTCAAAAGTTCGGCGGTCAGTTCTGTTGGATTGACGCACTCTTTCATCAAGGCAATCCATTTTTCTGCGTCTACGGCGTTCTGGCTTTCAGTGGCGATAGCGGATTGAAGCTGTTCAATCTTTTCGTCCAGTTCAGCCTGTTCGCTTTGGTACTTCCCGGACAGCATAGAGAAGTTGTATTCCGTGATACGCCCCGCCGCCCAGTCCTCATACATCCGGGCAAACAAAGTATCGACTTCGGCTTTTCGCTTCTCTGCCTTTTTCAGTTCTGCGGCCTGCTTCTTTCTTGCGGCAGCCTGTCCCTTATCAGTGGCATTTAACAGCTGCTTCAAGAGCCGTTCTTCATCATGCTGTACCAGCCCCGACCAGTATTGCAGACGGGAGAGGACATAGGCATAAAGCACATCATAACGGATATAGTGCATGGAGCATTGGCGTGTGCCCTGCCCGTACTTGCTACAATGATAATGGCCGTAAGGCTTGCTGTTCTGCCTGTTCTCCCCATAGGACAGCGACCAGCCGCAATCCGCACATTTTACCAATCCGGAAAAAATCTGCGTTGTACCATCCTTGCACTTCCTGCGGCGGTTTGCTATCTGCTCCTGTACCTGCCGGAAAACCTGCTCGCTGATAATCGGCTCCTGCGTGTTCTCCACCCGCACCCATTCACTTTGGGGCTTGCGTACCCTCCGCTTGTTCTTAAAGGAAATGTTCGTTTCCCGGTAATGAATGGTATGGCCGATATAGGTTTCGTCTTTCATAATGCTCTTGACCTGGGCTATCGTCCATGCGTAGCTTTTTTCCTCCGGCGCACCCGCATAGATGTTTGCGAAAGTCCCGTCACGCTGGAAGTTGATAAATCCCGGCGTGGGAACCTTTTCCGCAATCAGTATTCTTGTGATACTGGCCGCCCCTCTGCCATGAATGGCAAGGTCAAAAATCTTCTCCACTATCCAGCGGGTTTCCTCGTCGATTATCAGCTTGTTTTTGATTTCCGGGTGTTTCCTGTACCCGATGGGAGCATAGGCGCCGATACGCTGTCCTGTGGCAAACTTTGCTTTGAAAGCGGCCTTTACCTTGCGGCTTGTATCTTTCGCAAACCATTCATTGAACAGGTTTTTGAACGGGACAAAATCGGAAAGCCCTTTCTCTGTGTCCTCATTCTCCGCAACGGCGATGTAGCGAACCCGTTTCTCCGGGAACAGAAATTCCAGATAGTAGTCCATCATCACATGTTCCCGCCCGAAACGGGACAGGTCTTTCGTGACAATGCAGTTTACTTTTCCGGCTTCCATATCGTCCATCATGCGCTGAAAATCCGGCCGTTCAAAGTTCGTCCCCGACCAGCCATCGTCCACATACTCACCGACTACATGAAGCCCCTGTTCCTTTGCGTACTGTTGCAGGATTGTCCGCTGTGTTTCAATGCTTACGCTGTCACCATAGTTTTCATCGTCCCGGCTCAATCTCATATAAAGCGCCGTGTTGTAAATCGTAGTATTGTAAGGTTGTTTCACCGTTAAAAATCCTCCTTCTAAAGAAACAACCCACGCTTACAATACTTTTGCTCTATGGCAATTATATCATAAGCGTGGGCGTGTTATCAATGATGGGCTATCAGGTTGAAGCGGCTTTTTCTGCGGTATGCCGCACCACATCTACAATCAGATCACCGAGGGGCTTCCCGCCTGCGGCGAAGTGTTCGGAGATTTTTATACGGTTGTTCCCACATACAAAATACTGCGTGCCGTTCTCTGCTTGTATGACCTGCCCTGTCCGGGGTGTGAAAATATCGCTTTCGCTTTTTGCCATCCAGTGTCCTCCATATTCAGTTTTCAAGGTACAATGCCGCACAAAGGCGGCGAAAATTTCTGCTTATATCTATCACCTTTCCTTTACCGTGTGCCGCTGCTGACGTTTCAGTTCCGCCAGTATATCCGGCGGGATACGGTCAACCAGCCGCTGTAAATTGTCCAGTTCGCTTTTCAGCTTTGCCCGTTCCATCGTATCTTTCATCTTTCCTTTTTCGCTGGCCTTTGCCCTTGCTTCCAACTTCTCATTCTCCGCCAACAGGTCATTGATTGTGACCTTGTACTTTTTCAACTGCCCGGAGAAGTTCTCCATCTGCGGGAACCACTTTTTCAGCATGGAGAGGGCTTCCTCTTTTTTCTTTCCGGCGTTCAGCGGGTTAATGCCGTCAAGGGCGGCTTCAATGGCTCTTGCCTGCCGGGAGAGGGAAACCGCCTGTTTGAAAATCCGGGTGGGGATATGCTTCCGGCCTGTCTTGCTGGCACTTTCCCCACGCTCCAAGTCGGGATATTTCTCCACCATATAGGCGTGAAAATCGTCCTGCCACTTCGTCAGGTTTGCCCGGTTGCCGATAATCTCCTTAGCGCACAGGCGGTTGTCCTTTGTCAGCGGAACAAAGGTCAAATGCAGGTGGGGCGTTTTCTCGTCCATGTGTACCACCGCCGACACGATATTTTCCCGTCCTACCCGGCCAATGAGGAAATCTGCCGCCCTTTGGAAGAACGCCTGTATCTCTTTTGGGGATTTCCCCTTGAAGAACTCCGGGCTGGCGGTTATCAGCGTATCGACAAACCGTGTGCTGTCTTTCCTCGTCCGGCATCCAGCCTGCTCGATACGGCTCTGAATGAAGTGGTAATAGCGTCCCTCCGGCTTGACGATATGGAAGTTGTATTTACTCCGGCTTGTGTCAATGTCGGGGTTGCTGGCGTATTGTTCTTTCTGTCTTTCGTGATGGGCTTCCAGCGGCCTTGCCGGGTTGCCCTTGTGCTTCTCAAACCGCAAAATTGCGTGTTGTGCCATTCTGCTCCTTTCCCCATTCCTTTCCTATCCGGGGTTTTCCACAGGGAAAATCCCGCCGGAATTATCTCTGATACGATAGGAATGGAATGGATATAAATAAATCATTTTAATCTTTGTATTTCTATATACCGTCCGGTTTTCGTACTTCAAGAGGGGCGGTTTCCGTACTTCATGGGTACGGTTTTCAGTCCTCCGGCGTACCAGAACGGGATTTCTTGAAGTCAGTGTTTGGAACCGCTTCATAGGATTTTGGGAAAATGCGGTTGGGTTTTCCACAGCCCTGCTTCTGGATCTCCACCAGTCCGGCGTATTGCAGTTCCCGCAGGGTGTTCACCGCTTTCTGCCGCCCACAGTGGAGCAGGTCAACCACTTCGCAGATAGGGTAATACAGGAAAATCCGTCCGCAGTCATCCGCCCACCCATTCTTGCGGGATAACTCTGTCCGGCGCAGGATAAAGGCGTACAGAACCTTTGCCTCGTTGGACAGGGGCTTGAATGTGGGGGCTTCAAAGAGGAAATTCGGGAGCCGGGTGAAGCTGAACGCCTTTTCCGGCTGATGGATATAGATGGTATTTGTCATAGTGCGTTTTGTGGACGGTTAGAAGCCCGTTTTCCGGGGCGGGCGATACTTTATACCACCTGCCCCGGTTTGGGGCTTGCGAAGCCTGATAAATCAAGGCTTTTTTCGCTCCTAACTGTCCACAGCAGACCTCCTTTTCCGTTCACTTTCTGTTTTCTGCCTGTGAACTCTGGCGGCACAGCCGGGGCAGTATTTTGCCCGGTTGGATTTGGGGACGAACACACCGCCGCAGACCGCACAGCGTTTCAAGTCCTTATCCCGGAAAATCTCCGCTTCCAGCGTCCCGTCCAGCGGCAAGACCGCCCAGCGGAACCACTTACAGCAGACCGAGAAAGAAACCGTCTGCGGGCAGGTGCAGGTGTCCCCATCGTCAAGGACAATGCAGTTGCCGTCCTCACAGCAACAGCACTCCCGGCGTATCAGGCTGGCCGCCTGTTTCCTCTGTGCCGGTGTCATGCGGTAAAGGGAACCGTCCGGCCTGCGTTCCAGCGGCGGCAAGTCTTTATAGGGGTTATTTCTCATGCGTTCCCTCCATTTTGCTTTCCGTTGCCGTTTTCCCCGAAAGGATTTCCAGCTTTGGCACGCTCCCCGCAGCTTCGGGACATTTTGTCCCGAAGTCCGGTTCCTTGCGGTGCTTCCCCAGCCGGGGTATTCCTTTTCGGACGGTCATTCTGTTTTCAAGGTGCTGTCCATCGATGAACTATCCTAAGTCTACACGAAAAAAATGCAATCCCCGGAATTTTGCGAGAATTGCATTTTGATGAAGTTTACACTTTGGAAATTGCATTTTTGCAATCATCCTGTATAATGGAAGTATGCGGAGGAGGTGCGTGTCTATGGCTTTACCCGGAACACCCGGACAGCGGATTTCCGATTTATGCAACGGAAACCATATCACACAAAAGGAACTTGCGGAGAAGATAGGCGTTTCCGCTTCCCAGTTGAGCCGCATTGTCAGCGGCGAAACGAGAACGGTCAGCAGTGATATTCTCATAGGTGTGGCAAAGGAATTTAAGGTATCGACAGACTACATACTGGGCTTGTCTACCGTGAGCGTCCGCAAAAGCTACGATATTTCTGAATTAGGCTTGTCCGAGGGAGCCGTGAGGGGGCTTGTGACGGGTGCTGTTGATGTGCAAATACTCAATCGCCTATTGGAACACAGGAATTTTCCTAAGCTGATAGATTTGATACGGATTTATTTTCAGGATACGGCGGCAAAGGGCATAACAGCAAGAAACCAGCTTATCGAGATAGCAACGGCTTCCCTGTCCGACCTGATGAAAGAACACCCGGAACACCGGGCGGAAGCAAAGCAGGATTTACAGCTTTTGAACGCCCAGAAGATGGGGGAACATGAAGCGGAGATTGAGAAAATCAAAAATGTGTTCCTTGCTATCCTGCGGGACATTAAGAAAGACATTGACAACGGGGAACAGCCGGGAGAAGCTGTGACCGCCGCTATGTTCCAAGCCATGCGGGACACTATGGCGGAGCAGAAACAAAACCCGCTTTCCATTGACGATGTAACAGCGATGATAGCCGGACAGATCGGACAGCTTGCGCCGATGGACAAAGAAACTGCCGACCTGTTCCAGCAGTTGGCGAAGAAGATGATTGAGCAGGCAGGAAAATAAAACATAAAATTCAAAGGAGATACTTATGGCAACAAAAATATTTGTTCACGGCTCAGGACACAAAGCAACAAGTTGGGAAAAAACAATTTCATACATGACAAACAACGAAGATATTGTATGTCCAAATTTATCCTCCATCCTTGAAGGGAAAGAGGCAAGCTACGAAAATCTATATTCTTCATTTGTAAAATATTGTAACGAATTTGACGGACAAATTCATTTATGCGGTCTTTCATTAGGTGGTATTTTGGCTCTGAATTTTGCTTTGGATTTCCCGCAAAAAGTGAAAACATTAGTTTTAATCGGAACGCCATATAAAGTCCCGAAAGTAGCATTTAGTTTTCAAAATATAATTTTCAGATTTTTACCAAAATCTATTTTTGAAACTATGGCATTTGATAAAAAGAACACATTTGCTTTAGGGGACACTATGAAGAATTTAGATTTCAGTGATAGGGTGAAAAATATTAAGTGCCCCACTTTAATTCTTTGCGGAAAGAAAGACAGTGCAAATATGAAATCAGCGGATTACTTATCACAAAGTATTAGAAGCGCAGAATTGAAAATTATTGAGAATACAGGCCATGTTGTCAATGAAGAAAATCCAAAAGCCTTAGCAGATATATTGAATGAATACTATTTGAAAAATTCTTAAACAATTCTGAAAGAAACTCGAAAACTACAAGCATAAAAGTTTAGAAAATAAATAGCAAAGCCAGCCGAGCCAGTCAATGGTCAAGATGAACGGCGCATTTCATGCGCCGCCGTTGACAGTCCCGCCCGTCTTTGCTAAAGGGTAATCAAGGCGGGAAAGCCCTAAAATGGTTTCACACCTATTTCAATAATTGGAGGAGATAAAAATGAGATCAGAAAAGGAAGTTTATGATATTGTTTTGAATTTTGCAAAAACAGACAAACGCATTCGCATGGTTACTTTGGAAGGATCTAGAACAAATACAAATATTCCGCCTGATGATTTTCAGGATTTTGATATTACTTTTTTTGTTACGGATATGGACAGCTTCACAAGTGATGATAAATGGCTAGATATATTTGGTGAAAGGTTGATTCTGCAAAAGCCGGAAGATATGGAATTATTTCCAGCTGTAGAAAAGGGATTTTCATATTTAATGCTGTTTACTGATGATGTTAAGATAGATTTAACTTTGCTGCCGCTGGAACTGATAGACGAGTATTTTACATGGGATAAACTGGTAAAGTTACTGTTGGATAAAGACAACCGTATCGTAAAGCCGCCAATACCAACGGATATAGACTACCACTTGCAGAAGCCTACTCAAAGAATGTTTGACGATTGCTGTAATGAATTTTGGAATACTACAACATATGTAGTAAAGGGCTTATGCCGCAAAGAAATTCTTTTTGCTATTGACCATATGAATGATATAGTACGAAAAGAATTGCTTCGCATGATTTCCTGGCTGATTGGTATCAAACAGGGATTTCATTTCAGTTTGGGAAAAAACTATAAATTTATGAAGCAATATGTCCCAGAGGAATTGTGGGAACGACTTATGTCCACTTATAATATGGATTCCTATCCCCATATGTGGGAATCCTTTGAACAATGTATGGCATTGTTCCGGGAGGTTTCGTCAGAAGTGGCATGCCAGTTGGATTACCAGTATCCACTATATGATGAAAAAATCAGTAATCATGTGATTCGGCAAAAGAAAAAATATGGCATTGAAGATGATAACAAATAAAATTTTTTCAATCGAAAAATTTATTTTGATTATTCAATTTTGAAAAACTGAATACCTCAAAATCAGAAAGAGCGCGGACAAGCACTTTGAGGGATTGGCCGCCTTGTCCACCCATTCAGTGGGACGGCGGGTGGCGGTCAAGGCCGGGTGTAAACCCGTTCATTTCAGCCTTGACGGTTGCCCGCTGTCCTGTTACTTTTCCGGGAGTGTGGCCACAACTTCGGGACACTTTGTCCACAAGTCGGAGCGTAGGACGAGGGACGGGGGCTTTCATATACGCCCTGTCTGCTGATGAAAACAGACCTGCGCTTGCGGCTCCACGCCACACAAGCACAGCCCTGTTTTCCTGCCGCCCCTCCCCGGCGGCAACGGCATTTTCACGGCAACGCCGACAGAGCGTATAACACACTACACTTTGCTTCGCAAAGTCGTGTGCCAAATGGGGGCGTTGCCCCCTTTTGGGAACCCCCCACAAGAAAAGGCGGTACGCTACCCCTCTACGGGGCGCATACCGCCTTTTCTTGTTATCCAGCCCTCCGGCTGTATCGGTTGAGCAAAAGTCAGCGTGGGAATGGTGTGGTATCTTTATCTAAGTGAATCCCCCGTTTCCCATTTGCTTACAGCCTTATCAGATATACAGAGTTGTTCTGACAACTCTTTTTGAGTGATTCCTTTTTCTTTGCGAAGTGCGGCGACAAATGCGCCAAATTTCTTCTTGTCAATATTGAACATTGATTTTGACCTCCTGTGATTGCTAAGAGCATTATCGCTCTAACGCTGCCATTTAGCAACCGAATGGCAAGCGAGTATATCATTTTGGATGTTGAATGATAGTAGAGTTGAGATATTTCTTTCGTGAAAGGTACACTATTGTTTATTTTATCATTACAGTATCACAAGTTCAACTGTGTACATGAAATGAAAAATGAGTACGAATGAAATGTAACACCGTTCAAATACTATCACCCGAAATGTAAAATTACATTAGGTGGTGATGACATGAAGAACGAAAAAAGCGAACGCAAATTTGATTTTCGTCCGATGGGGCTTGCAATCAAGAAAGCCCGCGAGAAGAAAGGCATGACACAGGAGCAATTGGCTGACATCATCGGGCGGGACACTCGTACTGTCATGTACCACGAAAACGACGGTCAACATCCGAGCTTAGATATTTTCTATCAACTGGCAACCATGTTCGACCTGTCAGTAGATGAATACTTCTACCCCGATATGGGAGCCGATGAAGCCGCAAAGAAGCGGATCAACATTCAACTTAATTCTCTCAACGAAAGCGAACTGCGGCTCGTTGAGGGTATTATCAATGCAATCATAGAAAACCGTGAAACGGAGGGAGCGTAAGAAACGGCGCTGCCTCCGTTTTTTCGTGGGGTTTCCGGGGTACGCACTAACGGCAAGCAGGGCAAGTGTAGCCACACTTGCTATTTTTGCATCCCGGCGGGCTGCAAAAACGCTTGTTGGGGAGCCTCCCCCAAACCCAGCTTTGGGACATTTTGTCCCAAAGTAATTTGTCTGCGTCACCGTGCGCTATCGCTCCTGTTCCTTTTTGCGCTGGTCGTCCGTGACGCCCAACAGATGGTCAATGTTGGCCTTGACCGCCACGGCCTGCCGCATTTCCTCCTGCGCCGAGCGGTACTCGGTATAGAGCGCCTTTTTCTGCGCCGCCAGTTGGCGGCGTTTTTCTTTTAGCTCTGCCATCTTGGGCAGCTTCTCACCGCCCAGCAGCTCTCCCATCATGGCCTTGGCTGCCCGGTAGTCCGCCAGCTCCGCCTCATGCTCGGCAAGGTATTTCCGGCTGTACTTGGCGGCCTTGTACCCGTCAAATACAGGGCGGGTCTTGGCGTACCGCACCACGGCTCCCATCAGCTCGGAGGTTGCGGACAGGTCAGCCTCCGTCCGCCGGAGCTGCTCGGTCAGGGCGTGAAAACGGGCAACTGCATCCTCGGCCTTGGCGCAGAGCTGGTCATACTCGGTGATATTCTGCTCCTGCATGAATTGAAGTGCCGCTGCCATCTGTTTGAGGTTGTAGACCTTTGCCTACCGTGCATAGGCCGCACCTTTGCCGGAGCGCAGGTGCTCCTGTATATCCACGATCAGATTGACACGGCGAGGGGCGGCAGGCGCAGGAACAGACTGCTCCGGGAGTGGGTGCTCCCCGGCGATGACGGCCTTGATGTCCTCGGGATCGTAGCCGTCCCCGAGGGTGGATGCCCGCAACCGGGTAGCCCGCTCCTGCCCCGGAACAAGAAAAGAAATCATACCGCCGCGCCCATGCTTGACCGTGAAGCCGGACGCCTCCATGAGCCGGAGGAAAGCATCAAAATCGGCAGGGTGTTTTGTGAGCGGCTCATTGATGGCGAGCCGTAGCTGCTCCTTGTATGAGGGCTGCCGCTCCGCCCCCAGCCATGCCCCGTAATGGAGAAAGCGTCCCTTGCTGTGCAGCTTGGGATTGGTGATGACGGACAGATCATTTTCAAGGCAAATGCGGTCAGAGAGCCGCCGCACCGCACGGCCAGAGCCGATGAAGTCCCGGAACTTCCGGGTGCAGTCCAGCGAGGTCGAGTTATAATAAATGTGATTATGGATGTGTGCCTTGTCCGTGTGAGTGGCAACGAAAAAAGCATACTTGCCCTTTGTCCAGCGCATCGCTGTTTCATAGCCGATGCGGTTGGCCTCCTCCGGCGTGATCTCCCCGGGCTTGAATGACTGGCGGATCTGATAGCAAAGCACATCCGCGTCCCGCCGCTGCTCCCGGCCTGTGGCGGCCTTGTACTTGGCCTTGCTTAAAAGGAACTCAGCATCGGCGGTCATGTGGTCGCAGCCGTAGGACGAGATCAATTCGCCGCCCTCGGTCTTGTCCGGGTTTTGCCCGTAGTCAAACCGTTCTTTCAAGGACTGCGCGATGGTTTCGCCCTTGCTGATTTTGTGCTTCTTGTAGTAGGTCGTGGCCGTAGGCAGCCCTCCTTCCGATATGACAAACGGCGGCTGTGGTCAGCCGCCGTCGTTTCAGCTTTGGGACATTTTGTCCCGAAGTATCAGCCGGTGATGAAATCACGCAGGGCAAACTTGGCCGAGTGCAGCTTGTCCACCAGCCACTCAGCGGTGGCGGGAACGCCAAAGGGAGAAACGAGGAACGCAAGGACGAGGAACACGATCCCGCCCACCGTTTGCCCGCCGATGAACAGGATCAGGGAGAGCAGCGTCAGCACAATGCAGCCCAGCTCGCACACGGCGGATGCCACACAGAACAGAAATGTGACCATAGCGGCCAGCAGGGACAGCGCCACCATCACGGGGGCGGCAAGGATTTTGAGAACGATCATAGCAGCTACCTCCATTAAAAAATCGGGTTAGTTTGTCCTTCTACCCATATTATACCGCTGGGGAAATAGGCACACAAGGATGTCTCCGCTCGATACCGAGATATTATGAAAAGCAGGGCGCAGTTGTTTATTAGTTACTGCACCCCGCCTCAATTCACTTTAACTCGCCTGTTTTTTTCGCAACAAACTTTTCAAATATCTTTTCTTTAGATTTCCGTTCTTTTTCAGCCAATAAAGAATCGAGTATCAATTCGATACCTGCCTTTATGTATGGGAACATCTCTCGACACTCTTCCTCACTCAACTCATGTATTCCCTTACTAACAATACCATATATGTTTTTATTAGCGACTAATACCTCTGGCAAATAGGGTTTTAGCACCTCAATCTTTTCATCGAACTTTAGGTGCATGAATTCTGTATTTGAGATTTCAAGATTTTCTGAAACCTCATTGTACTTATCAAAAACTAAGTTTTCTATAATTCGCCGGAGATAAACAAATGAGCCAATTCCAATTCCGTGAGCAAATAAACCTATCGACTTACTAAATTCGCGATACTGTGTGCCTAAAACGGGTTTGTATTTTGCAATTTCAGGTATTACCAAATCGGCGACGGACGGATATTGACCAATTTTGATTATCTTATCATCGGTGGTAATCAAATCGAAGATTATAAAATGTTGCCTATCTCGAGTGCAACGATAAGTCATCGCATACCGTTTGTTCAGATACCTTCTGAATTGTTCTTCTCGTTTTGGACGACGAACTTTCTGGTTTCCGTCATCAAAAACACTTATTCGCATTATTCCGGTATCTTCATGTACTTCGCTATTTGTATACTCAAAAACACGATTAGTTGCACAATGAACGCAAAAGCAGTCTATCGTATTTCCTGCATATTCGTCCTTAGTTAGACACTTCTCAATTTCATCTAAATCATCTACGGTAATATCTACGCTATCATAGAGGCCCTTGTTAACCAACAGTTCTTCAATTTTCCCCATTTCGCCTACCTCCTACGCCAATAAACTACTGTAATTGTAGCATAATTGTATAAACAAATCCACAAAAACATTGCATAATCGAGCTTTCACTGCTTGGGGACAAAATGTCCCGAAGTCGTGAAAGCCGGGGAACGGCACAAGGCCGCTCCCCGACAGGTCATAGGCTCACCACAGCTGACAGCTTTTTCAGCAGCTCGGACAGCGGCTCCCACAGGTCTGCATAGTCCTTTTGTAGCGCAGCGATCTCCGAGGGATAGATGCCGTAGGTGTTGGCATGGACGGCCACTTGGTTTAGGTTGTTGGCACACCGCCGCTGCAAGGCCACCAGCTCCCGGATGTCCGAGAGGTCAACATGGAGAACATAGCCGTTGAGTGCCATTTTCCGCATATAGGCTCCCATGTTGGAGATCCCAGCCTCGGTCATGCGGTCAGCGATCAATGCCTGTTCCTCCGGCGTCACCATCACATGAAGATGGACAGAGCGCCGCCGCTTTTTTGTCAACGCTCCTCACGCTCCCGGCTGCGGCGCTTGGGCGGGTGTTCCCGCACCTTGTCCAGCGGCTTTTCTGCCGGGGGCGGCACAGGCAGGTTATTGATGATGCCGTCGATCATGTTCCCATTCTGCTCCATCGCAAGCTCGGCGTTCCTGTTGGGATTGCGTTCCTGCTCCATAAATGTCCTCCTATCTGTCGCCCCGGTCAGGGGCATTTTTCTTTGGGGCAGATTGCCCACGGTCAGCCTCGGCCTGTTTTATGGCGGTTTTCATCTGCTCCCGGATCGAACGGGGTCTGTCGGGATTGTCGGGCGCAGGCCGCAGCTCATAGTCAGACGCCTGCCGCTTGGTCAATGGCCGTGTGTAGGTCAAATGCCCCCACGCCAGAAACGACCCATTTTCAACCGGGACGCGCTGATCGTAGTTGACGATCTCATCCGGGGCATTGTGGGGCGGTTTGGGGAATGTCCCGATGTCCACAGGCCGCTGGGTAGAGTAATACTTGTAAAGGCCGGGGGCCTCGGTCTGCTTGACACCGACATTGTAAAGGCGCTGGTACTCCTGCACCCGCGCCGCAAAGTCCTGTTCCAAAGCGGCACGGTCGCTGCCGTAATGCCCCCATTCATACTGCCGCTGGCCGTTCTTATCATCGTAACAGGCCCATGTGACATAGGGGGATGGAGCGGTGGGATGATGCCCCAGCGCAAAGCCCCTGCCATTTTCCAGCATGACGGCCTTGATGATCTCATAGCCTTGGTTTTTGTCCATATACCCTCCTCACCGTGATACATCCTTTTCCGCCCGTTTTGCAAAGGGCTGGAGCTGATAGGGGCTTTTGCCGTCCTCCGGGCGCAGGAAGTCCAGCCTTGCGGCGGCACGGATGGCGTTCTGATTGAGCTGCCGCTGCCATGCCCCTTGGCTGGGCGCCCATTTGAAGCCCTCGCTTTTGAGCGCCTGCCGGGTATCGACGTCCGGCTTATCCGCAAAAATGAGCTGCAAGCGGTTCTCCGCCTCATTGACCTTGGCCTCCCCACCGGGGAATGTCCAGCCCACAAACTCCGCCTTGTGGCTCAGCTCCTCGATGCGCTGGCGCACACGGCGGATATTGGCGTTATTGTTGGTGAGCAGATAGGACGGAACCGGAACGGGGTCTTTGCACCAGTCTTGGGACATGGCCGCCTTGACCTTTTCCACCTGCTCCGCCGTCAGCTCGGGGCAGCCCTCCAGCGTCTTGTGCTTGCGGTAGTAGGCATTGACCGCCTTCATCATGGCCTGCTGAGACTCCATTCCCTCCAGCTTTTTCGTGAGCTTTTCCACGGCAAGGTCATTGTCGGCGCTGATACCGCCCCGGCCTGTGGAGCGGATCTTGTCCAGCAGCTTTTCAATTTCTGCGTACTCGCCGTAGTTGCGATCCCGGGCGGCGTTCTGCTTGGCCTTTTTCGCCACAGGGAAATTGCCGCCCCCGGTGATCAGAATGGACGGCACACGGGCGTCAATGGCATTGCGCTCATTGAGGTTTTCCGCCAGCCTACGGGCGTAGCGGTCAACAAGGGCATCGATCTTATCATGGTACATGGGATCGACCTGCGCCTTCTGCTTCTCTGCCAGCGCATAGGCCTCATCCACCATCGCCCGGTAGCCCGCTGTGGCCGAGCCGGGGGCATAGTCGGAATAGCTGTTCATGGCCTTTGCCCGCTTTGCCGCCGCCTCGCTGATCTCATAGTATTTAGGCATAAGTCCTCCTTTGGGTCGGCACTTCGGAACACTTTGTCCCAAAGTGCCGCACTAAAAATGTTGACAGCATTTCACCGCAAACGGGGGCAGACGGGAAATCATACCGCCCACCCTCGCAGCGGTGCCGGAAAGTCTTGCAAACAGTGGGGTCCAGATGGCCTAATTGTCAACAGGCCAGCCCCGTTTTTTCTTCATGTGCGCCCGCTGCTGCTGGCGGTGTGCCTGCTTGGCGCAGGACGGGGAACAATACCGTGTCCGTCCGTCCGGGAGAAAGGCTCTGCCGCACACCGGGCAGGACCGTGTTTCCGGGGCAGGCCCTCCGACGGTCAGCGCCGCCTCCAGCACGGGATCAAGGGGCAGCACCGCCGCGCGGAAATAGCGGCAATAAGCGCCTGTCCAGCATTTCCCCAGCATATAGCAAGGATCGTCCATCGGCAGACAGCCAACGCTTTTGTCGTAGTTGGCGCACCATTTTGTCACAAGGGATCGGATCTCCGCCTTTTCCTGCCGGGTCAATTCACGGCTCAAATGCTCACCTCCCGTACAGCAGGTCACGGTAGCAGGAGACACAGGCGATGCCCCGCCAGTAGGGGCAACCATGACAGTGGGAGCCTTTGGGTGCCTGCGCAGGCGCGGGAGGTCTGGGCCGGGGCGGCGTCTGCATCATGGTCTCATAAGGACTGTTGGTAAATCTCATTCGTTATCCTCGCTTTCCATGTCGTCCCCGTCATCCCAAGGGGGACCGTCATCGTCATACTCGCCGCTGCCGTCGTATTCGGATTCGTAGGCATCCTCCGCAGCATCGGCGGCCTGCTGCTTTTTGGGTCGGTAGATCTTGAAATACCAAGCAGCACCGCCGCCAATGACCGCCACGGCCAGCGCCAGCAGGAGCGTTCTCCTAAACCTGCTTTCAGGCGCAGAGCGTTCAGCTTTTCCATTTGCTTCTTATTGAGATTGCAGACTTCAAGGTAATAAGTAATCGTTTCAACCGTTTCTGCATGGACGAGCCGGTGTACCAGTTTATTTATCAGCACCAGATTTTCGTAGCTGTCATTCCCACCGTATTTTTTCGGCTTGATGTGGTGGCAGTGTATTTCATCTGTTGTCAGAAATGGCATTCCCGTAACAGCACATTTTCCGTATTGTGCCGAGAATAGGGAAATCCGGTTATCAGCTAATTCAACGCTCCTGTTTCCTATAGGCTGTCGCATAAGTGCCAGCATCAGATTCACGTTGATTTTCAGATTATCGTGCAATCCCTTCCGCCCCGCTGGGGTGTAGCAGTTGATAGCCCTTTTTCGGCTTAGAGGGATGCTATGCCGGATATAGCTGATAGGATATACTGGTTCGTCCGTCCCTTTCACATAGCGTAGCGATTTAGACTTTCCATATTTCTGCGATTCAAAGACTGTTAATTTTCGGCCGTTTCTCACAAGTCTGCTTCCCTGGCTTTTTCCTTTCTTGGGTGGATTATATTTTTCGCCTGTGTGACCAGTTTTTGGCGCGCATGTTCAAGCTGTTTGTCACCTACATGAGATTTGATGACATATTTATCTGCTCTGCGAAACACCTTCATCTTGAACCCTAAGAACTCTGAATAGCGATGTTTTACATTCACTATCTTTGTTTTTGTTGGCGAAACCTCTAAATGCAGACGTTCCATTAACCATTGTGTGACTGCCTTCATCGTCCGTTCCGCTTCATCTTTCGTCCTGCAAAATATTCTGAAATCATCAGCGTAACGGACAATATACATCTCCTTTAGATTTGTCCTTCGCATAAACTTGTAGGCATTGGATTTATTGATACTGCCATTTGCGTTTATGGAGGTCTTGTATTTTGCCGTGACCGGATTATCCTGCCATTGGCTGTCAACCCATTGGTCTAATTCATTCAGCACGATATTCGCCAGAAGCGGGGAGATAATACCGCCTTGGGGTGTCCCTTTGGTCGGGTATTCCATTGCCCCATTTTCTAACCGTATTGGTGCTTTAAGAATCCGTTTCAGCACGAACAGGAGATTTTTGTCCCTGATTCCGAGCGACCATATCTGCTTTATCAGCTTGCTGTGGTCTACATTGTCAAAGAATCCTTTGACATCAAACTCAACGACATAGTGCAGTCTTGTATTCTGTATTAAGAACTCCGCTCTTGCGATGGCGTTTTCAGCAGACCTGTTTGGACGGAATCCATAACTGTTTTCGCTGAATTTCGCTTCACAAATCGGCTCCATGACCTGCTTGATACATTGTTGTACCAGCCGGTCCCAGACGCAGGGGATTCCCAGCGGCCTGGTTTTTGTTGGGTCGTAAGGTTTTGGTATTTCTTTTCTTCGGACAGGTTTCGGACGATACCCATGTGTACTGCCGATTGTAATGAAACGGACTGTATCAATAACCTCATCCGGCATCAGCTTTCCGATGTCATCGAATGTCACGCCATCTGTTCCCGGAGTTTTGCTTCCGTCATTTGACTTGATATTTCTATATGCCAGCAGGATATTTTCACGTTTTAAGATGATGCTCATCAAATTTGTGAAAGTCTCATTTTTACTGCTTTTCGCATACAGACCGTCAAACACTTCCTGCATTCCGTAATACTCAGCATGGCGCAGTCCGCTCATACATAATGATTTTTCGGCTTCCTCTTTTGGCATAAGGCATCACTCCCTTCTTTTGAATTGAGTGACTTTTTTGTCCTACTCGAATCCTTACTGCGATTGAATGATTGTTTCATATATGACTAATGACTTGAGGCCATCCCTCCGAATCCTTCTTTTTCGCGGGATTCATCGTAAGTCCGACCTCTGCTTTTCAGCACCGGTTCGGCAGCTTATTTTCTTCGTCTGCCTGCTTTACCACTATGGTAAAGCCCGATACCTTTCCTTGTTCCGATAATTCTATCTGTGCATATACCCTTAGGTCTCCGCTTTAGTCCTGTCAGCTTGGATGCGCCTTTAACACATCATGGTCGTTCATACATACGATTTTTACTAAACCACACTGACGGCGAATTAACGCCACCATACATTTCTATATGGCCTACCTTTAGACCTGTACATTCGCGGTTTTCGTCAGTGCTTCCGCACATTCTAACCATAGGTATTTTATAGAGCCCCGGCCTATAGGTGACACCGCCCACCTCTGGGCGGCTTTCGTGTGGCTGGTTGTTATCCAGCAATTCTTACGGTCACTCTCAGCCGACTTCACCGAGCTTCTGACCCATAGCGTTTCCGCTTTAAGCCAGTCGGAGTATTAGGCTGGCGTTTCAGGGCGTTACCCCATCATTCCACCAATCGAATTACCAGTTCACCTGTCTTTCTTTTCACCTCCAATCATTGGACAAGTGCCCAACCTTTTCAGTTGGGAACAAGTTGCACCATAAGGATAGCCAATGTACTTCTCTGCCTCGGTAATGAGCGCCGCAAAGGTTTCATCTTCCAGTGCGGAAGGCGGGATATCATAGGTGGTGGGCGGTTTGGTGTACTTGTCTACATAGCCGGAGCCTGGGAACAAATCTTCCCGGTTCCCCAGCGTCGCCATATAGACCGCATACAGAGAAAGCGTTTCTTCATCCATGATGTAGACCGGCACATGGGAAAGGTCGAAGTTTTCCAGCTTCACCTTGCAGATATAGTAGTTATACGGTACTTCCACGTCATAGTCGTTTCCAGGAAGATACCCCGCCAAACAGCAGGGCAACACAGGCGCCAATGCCGATCACCAACAGAACCGCCCGGCTATGATGCTTGATGTAGAGGAAAGTTTCCTTGAAGGCGTCCTTTGCTTTCTGCGCCGCACTTTTCGCCGTGGCCGCTGTGTTCTTTGCGGTTTTCTCTGCCTGCCGCAGCTCCTTTGCGTAGTTCCGCTTGATCCGCTGTTTCTGCAGAAAGCGAGATACCGGGTTAAAGCTGCCAATGCAGGATCATCATGCAGTGCCTTTTGGTAAAGGTATTCGGCGTTTGCCTTGATCGAAGCCCGCTCTGCCTTCGCCGCGTCACGCCAGGGCTTTGTGCGGTGATGGTGGACGGCGGCACGGACTTTGCCTTTTCCGTAGGCAAGCCCGCGTTCCGTCAACACCTCGCCCTTGTGTCCGGCCTCAACACCCACATTTTCCTGTTCCACCTCATGCACCTTCGCATGGGCGGCGTGGACGATCTCATGGACCGGCCGGGAAAGCGGATTGTGCCGCAGGCGTCCATTGGGGCGTTTCTCCACTTCTTCAAAGTGAAGCTGCGTTTTGCCTTTTCCGGCTGTCTCGTCAAAAACACGCTCGGTACGGAGAACTTTCTTTGTGGGGATAGCGGCCTTTGCCGCGTCCAGCCTGTCCGCCGCACGGTCGGAACGGTCGATGTACTTTCCAAGTGCGGGATCGGCACGTTCTTCCTCGGTAAATTGCAGACGGGAGGACGGGCGCTGCCTTGCGGCAGAACCATCCCGTACCGCCTGGGTGTCAGCCTTTTCCGCCTTTCGTGCGCTTTTCTTCTCATGGTGTTCCGCCGCACGCAGGGCAAGGTCAGCCGCAGCGCCAGCGGATTCTTCCGAAGAAGCGGACAGTTCCGTTTCCGGCTCCCGGCTGCTGATATGTTTCACCTCGCCCGTGGCAAGGTTTTCCGATACCGCACCGTCACGGGTCATTTTCTGCGTGATCTTATCGGTCACTTTCAGTTCCCTCATAGGCAGTCACCTTCCTTTCCATAAGGGCAAAAGTCGCCGCAGGTGCCATTCTCAATCATGGCGATATAGCGAAAAATGGGATAGGCCTGGGGCGGGCAGACCGCATTTCCCAATGTTTTCAGCCGCAGCGCCCGGTCATCCATGCGCTCGGTCATGCGGGGGATTCCTTCCGGTTCGGCGGCCCAGAGGATACGTCCGTCCAGATAGAATACCGCCGCCGACAGGCTGAGGCTCCAAATCGCCCCGTTTCGGTTCCGCTTGCGGAATATCCCGTTGTCCGACAGGTACACATCCAGGTTGGCAGCGTCCCGCGCCGTGGATTTGTCGGAGGCAAGGGGTGTGGGAAACATCAGCCGCGACGATAAAAAGTTCGCTGGCGCTGATGCCATGCGCCGACGCCGCAAGCTGGTAATACGAATGTGTGAACAGCGTATCCCGCTTTTGCCAGGTCAAAGATCGTTTTGTCGAGCCCCATATTGATGAAACCAGCAACATTTTCCCCAAGCACCCAACGGGGCCGCAGCTCGGTAATAACGCGGCACATTTCCGGCCACAGGTAGCGTTCATCCGCAAAGCCCTTCCGCTTTCCTGCGGTGGAGAAGGGCTGGCACGGGAATCCGCCGGAGAGGATGGTGACGGTTTCAAGTCCTGTTTTCTTCAAAAAACGCCTCCTTTGTAAAAGTTGTGATATCCCGGAACCTGGAACATCCGGCCATCGTGCGGAGAGGACGGAGTGCGGAAAATCCGCCCACTCGCATTGACAGACCGTTTCAAAGCCCGCCGCCTCTGCCGCAAGGTCCAGCCCGCCGATGCCGGAAAAGAGGCTGACATGGGTCAGGTTATTCATGGAGCATCCGCTCCCGGATGGATTTCTCCATTGTATCGTAGGCCCAGGGCGTATCATCCGTGGGTAGACCCCAACGCCTGCAAAGGCGCTTCATCCTGCGCTCATAGCCGGACACGCTTTTCTGGATTTTCAAAAGTGCCTTTTCGTCCGCAGCCTCCGCCAGTCTGCGGGTCAAACTGAAATGATAACAATAGAGATCATACAAATCACCGATCAGAAGCCGAAAACTTCCGCTACCAATCACATATTTTTCATCATTCATGCGCCGCGCCTCCTTTCCCGGTTTCACCAAGTTTTGTTGTCATAATGCTGTAAAGTTCATTGTCCTTCGGGAAGTCATCCACAAAAGGCAGGATCACATTGCCGAAGAAGATCAGCCCCTCGCCGGGGCCTGCGTTGCTGATATGCGCCGCCTGCTGGTTGGAGATATTCAGACGCTCGCAGAGGATTTTCCTGTCTCCGCTGGCCTGGTTCAGAAGGTACACAAAATCGCTGTTTTCAAAGATGTTCTCGATCTCCGGGGAGGAAAGCAGGTCCTTGATGTTCTGCGTGATCCCCGTGGGGATACCGCCCCATTTGCGAAAGCGTTTCCAAATCTCTACGCTCCAGGAACCAACCTCGCCGCGCAGCAGAAGGTGGAACTCGTCCACGAAGTACCAGGTGGATTTGCCCTGATCCCGGTTCTGGGAAACACGGTTCCACACCTGATCCTGGATCACCAGCATACCCAGGCTTTTGAGCTGCTTTCCCAGCTCCTTGATATCAAAGCAGACAATACGGTTGTTGATATCCACATTGGTACGGTGGTTAAAAACATTCAGGCTGCCATGCACATACAGTTCCAACGCTGCCGCGATCCGCTGCGCCTCCGGCTCCGGCTGCCGCTTGATCTCGTCATACAAATCTTCCAGCAGCGGCATATTCTCCGGGCGGGGGTCTGCAATATAGGGGCGGTACACGATCCGCACAGCACGGTCAATGACCGTCTTTTCCACTGGCTCCAGACCGTTCCGTCCGCCTGCCGCCAGTTCGCAGAACGACAGGATAAAGTCGGATTTCAGCGCCAGCGGGTTATCATCCTCGCTGTAATTGAGGTTGATATCCATAGGGTTCACATACTGCGTGCTGGTAGGTGAGATTTTTGATGACCTGTCCTTCCAGACGGTTCACCAGCGGAAAATATTCCGCCTCCGGGTCGCAGATCAGGATATCGTCCTTTGTGTTCAGGAACACACCCACGATGGAACGCTTTGCGGAAAAGCTCTTGCCGCTGCCGGGTGTGCCTAAGATCATGCCGTTGGGCGTTTTCAGCTTTTTGCGGTCGGCAAGGATCATGTTGCCGGAAGTGGCATTGAGCCCGTAGTAAAGAGCTTCGCCGCCGTGGAAAATCTCCTGTGTGGTGAAGGGAACGAGCGCCACGCTTGCCGCACGGAGCAGGTCATTCTCCAGCTTTTGCCCGCTGTCCGCAAAGTTCACCACCAGGAAGGTCATCAGGAACATTCGCTCATTTCTGCTTTGCAGGTCACGGAGGATGTTCTTTGCCTCGCCTGCGTAGGTGGCAAGATCGGTGGGGATGATATCCATATCGAAACCTTCCCGCACTGCCTTTTTCTGTGCGTCGATCTTCATACTGTCAATGTCAGTGATCTTCCGCTTGACCGTTTTGATCGCCTCGTTCTGATCAATGCTGCGGATATGGAGGCTGACAAGCAGCCCGTTGTCCGTATCCAGCAGTTCGGTGAGCATACGGTCATCCATTTCCGGTGCGCTGATCTGCAGAAAGGCACGGCACAGAATTTATCCGCCATCGTGAACTTCCTTGCTTCACCGAAGCGGAAAGAAGAAGGTGCGATAAAATCCTGGACCGACAGGCCGGAAGGGGCAAGCCAGCTCCATTCAAAGGCAAACCGTTCCCCGTCCGGGTGCAGGATGCCGTGGAGCATTTCCAGCCACTCCTTGCCGCCAAGCTCTTTTGCCAAAGCACCCATGACCTTGAAATGGTTGAGGGCGTCCATGACAATCCGGGAAAACCGTGCCCGTGCGGTTTTGCTGTCCCGTGCCTCGATGGTGAGGGTCAGATACTTTGTTTTGATAAGACCGTTGTTGCCCCGTTCAAGCTGCTTGCGGAGCATCTGCGTGTAAAGCTCACGGATATGGTCGAAGTGATCTCTCTGCGCCGCGATCTCGATACGCTTCACAAAATCCTCCCGGTTCATGCGGCGGCTCACAAGGGAGAGCTGCATTCCGATAGAAGCGTCATGGGCGTTATACATATCGCAGAGGGCTTCAAAGATCGCCGTCTGGTCGTCAGGCTTTGCAAGCTGATAATTCACATCCTCGAACTCGATACACTTCGACCAGGTGTGGTCGTCCAGCTTGCACAGGCCGTCCGGGTACATCTGGCGGAACGGTAAGGTGTCCTGTGCGGAATGTACCTTGCCGTCGCCTCTGGCGGTTTCCAGGATACGGCTGATCTCACGCTTTTCTGCGGCGGTCAGCTTTACCGCGGGTTTTGCCGCCTGCCGTGCCTGCGGCTCTGGCTTTCGCTTTCTGAACAATGGCTTTCACCTCCTTTTCCGCCTGGGCCTGCCGCTCCAGGGCTGCGTAGAAATTGTTTGTCTGGTAAGGCCGCTCTTTCGTCCGCAGGAACATACAGCGGATGACCTGTCCGGCCACCACTTCCAGGGGTTGGCCGTGCCGCTCATACATGGCAAGCAGAAAGAACGGGAGCATGACGATAATCATGCAGAACGCGGCGGCGCTGTTGCTGGCCGTGCGTCTGCAAAAAAAAAAAGCGGTACTCCGATGAGTGCCGCCGCTCCGAAACATATAAGCTGCCGTTTGGTAAGCCCAAACAGCACTTTGGATTTTACTTTCGTCAAATCCTTTGGAATGGTTACATACGCCAATTTATCAAGCCTCCTTAATGCGCTCCGAACAGGCTCTTAGAGAGGCTGCCGGTCTTGAACAGGGCGAAGCACAGCAGGACCGTGTAGCCCATGCAGGCCCATATCGCGCCTGAGATATTTCCGTCCGTGGCGATACTCTGTACCAAAACAGAGTAGATTCCCACGCACACCATGATTAGAAATGCCTGGAACGCCAATGCAAACAGGGATTTCAAGTAGTTCTGTCCTGTATGGCTCCAATCCCGGTTCGTCATAGTGGCAAGCGGGATCGGTCGGAACCACAGCCCGAACAGTTCTCCCGTACCCAGGGCTTCAAGCTGCGCCTCCATATCCGTGATAACGCTGCTGATATCAATGGAGGTATTCCCGATGATGACGCCTGCGCTGCTGTTCACAACGCTTTGCCCGACATCGAAGATACCCATGACGATATTCTAAGTTGGCAAACCTGTCCAGAATCAGACGGGATATGGACGGGCAGCCGCCCACCGTAGAAGTCATCCGCCTTGTCGCAGAGCAGGTTGAAAAGCTGACTATACATGAGGGCGGCCACGAAATTGAAAGTGCTGTCCGTATCCGACAGGATCACAAACAGCGCCGTCTTTTGTCGCCCAGGGTATCCAGTTCCAGTTCGTCATATTCCATCAGGTCCCGCACTCCTTGATATCAAAGGGACAAGCCGGGCACCGCAGGAAATGGGATGGATTTAAGGTTTGCCCGCCGCCATCTTGAATTTGCGGTACTGCTTGACGGCGAAGTGCTCCGGCTCCCGTTCCGCCAACTGAGAAAAGAGCAGGTCCACCGGGCTTTGATAGTTCGTCGTCCTCTCTGGCTTCACTGGCATTGATAAGGTCCAGAAGTGATGAAGTTCTTTTTTCTTCCTCTCCGTGGCCTCGTACCAGATGTAGCCAAATCAGCGCGGAATAAT
>VOFB01002651.1_pt1 | contig 26343 bp, 42 predicted proteins | sample 5384141 | NCBI WGS metagenome assembly VOFB01 (sample SAMN12384721, study PRJNA508395) | human gut metagenome | isolation source: healthy gut A | host: Homo sapiens | reverse complement strand
ACTCTATTTGACTGCTGCCGGAATCAGCGGATCGGTATACTCGACAATGATATAGTCTCGGAGAGTAATCTTCAACGTCAGATTCTCTACGATACCCAATGTTTTAGGAGCCCTGAAGGTCGAAGTCGCTGCCCGGAAGCTTCAGGCTTTTAAATCCCTATACAGCTTCTTGTTTCCCTCTCCAACGGCTGACTTGGAAAACACTTTTATCATCGCTGCAAATACCTGATCTGGTAATAGACGCAACCGATAATCTGCCTTCCGTTACCTGATCGACGAAGCCTGCGTCCGATACGGTAAACCGTTCGTTTATGGAAGTATTTGTGAGTTTAAAGGTCAGGTTTCCGTTTTTAATTACCAGGAGGTCCTACTTACCGTGACCTTTACGAATACCATGATGCTATCGCTGAGTTTCAGCAACCACAAGGCGTCATCGGCGCATTACCGGGAGTCGTCGGTTCGATCCAGGCTAATGAAGCCATCAAGCTTATCCTGGGAAGCCAGGATACTCTTTTTTCCGGCAAATTACTGCTGATCGATCTGTTGAAAGGCAGTTTCCAAACCATGAACTTTATAAACTAAAAAGGGACTTGTTTCCAAGCCCCTTTTCTCCCCTTTTTCTCAAGTATTATTTCATATATAACTTCAGTTCGACAGGTTGTTCGCCCAGTTTTTACCTCCACTTCCTTCATCTTTCCGGCTTCATTTGCATATTTCACCGTATAGGTTTGATTTTTCTCTAACATAAAGGTGAGGCACATCATTCATATCCTGAGTCGGTCCGGCAGTACGCCCGCCTCCCATTTGCAATTTACCGCAAAATATCCAGATTGGCAGCCACCCGGTCCTCCGAGTTCTGTACACAGGCATTATCTGTAAACATCATAATTCTCAACGGAACATGGTTACCATCCGCAGAGATCGTTTCCAGATGCGATTTATATAGATCGGTATAGAAATCAGTTACATTCGCAGCAGGTACATAACGAATATTCTCTCATCCCATACCAAAGGGAAATAGGTTCCGGTCGGTTTTAAACGAAGAAGCATAAATAGCTTTCTGCTGATCGTTTTTTACCGCTTTCCCGGCATCGGCAAAAAACCAGGCATTGTTCAGTTGGACCGGGAAAATAAAATTCCGTAAAATACCAGTTTCCGTCTGCCCAAACCTCGGTCCAGTTATATTGCCCCGTTCGTCGTGCCAATGGGAGTACCGGCCACCCGTGAAGGAATTCCGACAGCCCGAAAGCATCCGTCAGCAAGATCGATAATCCGGTACAGGAAGCCATATGCTGCCGCATGGATTCGAACGGACTCTGATCCGGTTTTTCACGTTTGGTATTATAATCGACCAATACTTCATCCCGACATTCCGGTTGACCGAATCGATGGCTTCAAAAATCGTCTTACAATGCTGTACATACTTCCCGAAACGTTCGTAAAATTCCTTTCTCCACCCTTCACGGGTTTCATTCAGGCTGACATAGGCAGTACATCATTCAGAAAAACAGTATCGGGAATCTCTCTGGCCCAAACGTATTTTTCACGAGCCTGATAAGCATAGGCTGTATTCTCCAATAAAAAATCCGCTGTCAATTCCTTTAAAATCTCTTTCCGGCATATAAGCAATCAGGAAAGCCATCCCTTCCTTTTGGTTATCAGGAGCATTTTTTCAATGCCGCTGTCAATTCGGTTGCATTATCCCCGGCTTTTTACCAATGCCTGATCCAACAAGGCATGATATTTCTCAGGAATACCTGCATATTTATTCTCCGTACAAGCTAACAGACAGAGCATAAACAACCCTAGTACACACTTCATATTTTTGTAACATCGAAATTTATTTATGATCACTAAAATATTTCATAAACTGTGCTCTCTCATAGCGGGCAGCATTACCTGCATCGGCATAGGATAATCTTCCCCGGAATTCATCTATCGACTCAAAGCCTTTTTTTATCCATCCAGCTATTCAAAAATGATTCATCGTTACGGATCGTACCGATTCCCTGTTCATACATAGCCGAACATACCTGCACAGTAGTCGCCCCCGCCAGTAAAAGCTTCACAACAGCTTCTCCATTATGAACACCTGTTGAAGAAGAAAGTTGCAAAGTTTATCTTTCCCCGACAGAATTCCGGTCCAGCGCAAAGTTGTCCTCAAATCGGCCGGCATACTGAACACAGAAGCCGCTCCGACAGCTATCCGTTCGATATCGATATCCGGTTCGTAAAAGCGATTGAAAATAGTAACGGCATCCGCACCATAAGCTTTCAGCTTACTCACAAAAGCCGGCAAATTCGTAAAATAATGGCTGATCTTGACAATTACCGGAATTTTAACCACCTTTTTCACATGTTTAACGATATCGAAATACATGTTTTCAACCTCCACACTCTCAGCAAACTCATCCATCGGCAGGATAAAGGCATTCAACTCGAGCGCATCGGCACCGGCTTTTTCCAGTTCACTGGCAAAACTAATCCATTCCCGTCCGTAAGCAATTGATACTGGCGATAACAGGGATATTCACTTTATTTTTACTGCTTTCACCAAATCGATATGTTGCTGGACAGTATTAGCCCGAATATAGTTCTGGATATAATCGGCACTTTCAGGATAACTATTATCGGTCAATGCTTTAGATGCATCCATATTTATTTGTTCTTCAAATATAGATTTCAACACTATAGCTCCGGCCCCGCTTAAAAGCAATTTCTTCAATCTTACTGACCTCGGAAGTCAAACCACAGCTCCCGGCAATAATCGGACTCTTCAATTCCAATCCGATAAATTTTTGTCTTCAAATTTACCATAATCTCTATCGTTTATTATTTATTGTTATAATCTCTGGCTCCAAAAACCGCACTTCCTACCCTCACCATCGTACTTCCTTCTTCAACAGCGATCGGATAATCCCCGGACATCCCCATGGACAATTCCTTAAAACTTTCTTCCTCCTGGAAATACGTCGCTTTCAACAACCCGAATATCCGGTGAAGTTCCCGGAATTCCTTTCGGATCTGTTCACGGTCTTCGGTATAGGTTGCGATCCCCATGACCCCGACAATCCGGATATGCTCCAACACTTTAAACTCATCACTTTCAAGCAGCCTGCACGCCTCCTCCCAATCCAGACCGGATTTAGTCTCTTCTTCAGCAATATGAAATTCCAGCAGACAATCGATCATACGTTCGTTTTTCAACGCTTCACGATCGATTTTTGCAATAATTTCAGGCTATCCACGGAATGAATCAATTTCACAAAAGAAGCAATGTATTTTTACATTCTTCTCTTTGTAGCTGTCCGATCATATGCCATTCGATATCCTTGGGCAGTTGCCGGTATTTAGCAGCCATTTCCTGTGGCCGGTTTTCACCGAAAGCACGCTGTCCCCCTGCATAGCTTCTTCAATATACTCCACCGGTTTCGTCTTCGATACGGCAATCAGCCTGACCCCTTCCGGTAACGTTTTCACAATCTCTTCTATATTTTCCTTGATATTTAACATCATAGCGATAACTATAAAAAGTAGCGACAAAAATATCAAAATAAGACCCAAAATTAACAAACAACCTAGCACAAATATAGGATAAAATTATCTATATTTCTTTCCACTCTCGAAATTAATACGAGGAAAACCGGAGAACGATGTATTTTACAACAAGATTTTTTTGTTCTTATGCAACGTTTTTGTTTCTCCCATGCATCTTATTGACGAAAAAAGAAATCACGTGAATGGATGAAGTGTTACTGATTCAGGAATGCCTTAAAGGAAAGCGGAAAGCTCAGGGAGAACTGTACCGACGATACGCCGCTAAAATGATGGGCGTATGTATGCGCTATTCCCGCAACCGGGATATGGCACACGATCTGTTACAGGAAGGTTTTATAAAGGTATTTACGAATCTGAACGAATATAGCGGAAATGGGAGTTTCGAGGGGTGGATGCGGAAAATTTTTATTAATTGTGCCCTGGAAAAAATCCGTAGATCCAAAGTTTTCCCTCTGACCTTCCCCACTGAGGAGACAGAACAGGAAACTTCTTTCCCAATGCTTTAGAAGAAATATCGGCCCAGGAAATGCTGGATTTAATTCATCGTTTACCTCCGGGATATCAAACGATTTTCAACCTGTTTGCGATCGAAGGATTCTCACACAAGGAAATCGGAGCTATGCTCCGAATCACAGAAAAGGTACTTCCCGATCACAATATGCCAGGGCACGTTATACTTTACAACAAATGATAAAAAATTTATATTGACTATGGATAGAAGAGACCGATTTGAAGAATTGTTCCGGGAACGGTTGCATAATTGGGAATGTGAACCGGATTCAGAACAATGGAAAACCCCTCGCTGGTTTTCTTCCTCTACGACCTACCCGGTTTTCCACCAGATCCATACGCCGGACGGCAGCTATCGTAACCCTCCTTTTTACTCATGGGAGGCGGACTCTTATACGATCGTCTTATCCCGGAAACTACGACAGAAATAGTCCGAAAACAGAATACAACCTTTTTATTGTGGATCATATACAAATACCACAGCTTACCGGAACAGTTACGACGGATCAAATAGCCGATTCACTCCCTCCCTGTTCTCACTCGAAAACCTATCTACACAACTGGAAAACGATTTCAACGGATAAATATAAAAGTCAAGAAACTAAAATATTACCTATAGTCATTGCAAGTAAAGCTCTGGAAACAGATTTTTCACCGGTACTGATCGTCCGCAACACGAAAACCGAACCGGTAAAAAGTCCGAAAGGCCTCACGGAAATGGCATTTGGGCATGGGAGGAGGTAATTTTAATATAGCCGGTATTTCCAGCAACTCCGCCGGCTATCCCGATTATGCCTGTAACGATCATCTTCAGGGGAATACCCCCAAACCTCCTCTGACGAAGGCCGGAACATCCCTATTTCGACACGCACCCTGTTATCCGATCTGAAACCGGATAAAGTGAAGCATAGCTCTCCATCTCTTTCGGAATAAGTATATCCCGCACGTTGTCGGACCGTTGGAGTTTCAATACCGGACTTACCTATAGCTATTTACGCAACCAGTGGCGATATGAAAGTTCGGATTACGATGTATTGCGTCAAAGATTGCACATGCTGGGAATCCCGGCATCTTTCAGTTATCGCCTGACACATTGGGAACGTTTCTACTGTTATTGGTCTGCCGGTATTGTCTGTGAAGTTAATCTTTCAGGCAAAATCTATTCGGCCTATAAAAGTCAGCGTCGACGAATACCGGGTACGCTTTGGTCAGCGAACACACGAATAGGTATTGCCTACCCCATTATTCGCCATGTATCGGTCTATGCAGAAGGAGGATTTTTATGGAATCTGACCCCGGCCAGTGAAATACAAACGATTCGCTCGGAACAGTTTTTCAACCTCACGGGGCAAATCGGTTCCGTTTGAACTTTTAAATACAACTCATTATATGAAAGACCTTCGATTTCTCACCGTCAACCTGTCCGGAAAGGCCGACCTCAAAGAAAATCAAGGCATTTAAACAGTTTAATCATAAAAAAACAAACCATGAAAACATTACATTATCGCTGGAATCGTAGCCTGAACTGGATATTGACTACTTTATTAGGATTTTTAGGTTTCTCCTCCTGTGAGGATAACGGGGACGATCCCGGTAACATCATATGTATGTACGGTACGCCGACAGCTTCCTATACCATCAAAGGAAAAGTCACCGATCAGGCAGGTCAGGCGCTATCCGATATTCAGATTATCGTGTCCGATATGGAATTCAGTTACGAACCCCGTCCTGATTTTATCCCCGATACCCCCTATGGAAGCCACCCGGTCAACGATACGTTATACTCCGGAAAAGAAGGAGAATTCGAAACCCGGCAAGCAGCGTTCCCGATCGATACGGTGAAGTATAATTTAAAAATCAACCCCGACGAAAATAATCCGTACTACCAGGCCGATTCTCTGAAAGTAACCTTCCTTCGTAAAGATTTACAGGGAGGTGAAGGCTGGAATAGGGGAAATACAACACAAGAAGTAAAAATCATACTGACTCCTCAAAAGAACAAGATCATGAATAATTCCATCAGCCTCCGGAAACGCCTGGGCCTGGAACTCTTCCGACAAAAAGAACAGCTGATCCGGCAAAAACACGAATTACATACTCTTTTTTTTGGGAATGTACCCTTCGCTGTAATCTCGCTTGCCGGCATTGTGGCAGTGATTGCAAAGCGATTTCCGGGCAACCCGATATGCCAAAAGAAGACTTCTTAAAGGCTTTGGACAACATTACTCCACAGGTCGATCCCCACCGGGTTTTTATCATTTTCACGGGGTGGAGAACCTCTGATGCGCAAAGATCTGGAAGAGTGTGGCCGGGCATGTTATCGCCGGGGAATACCCCTGGGGATTGGTAACCAACGGTTTGTTATTATCCCGTCAGAGGCTGGACAGACTTTTACAAGCAGGCCTGCACAGCATTACCGTAAGTCTGGACGGACCGGAAGATGCCCACAACTGGTTACGCCGACATCCGGAAAGCTTTCGCCGGGCCAGTCAGGCTATCGGAATGCTGAGCCGGGAAAAAGAAATCGTATGGGATGTCGTCAGTTGTATCAATCAACAAAACATCGATACTCTCCCCGTTTTCAAAGAATATTTGATCGAACTAGAGTCGGACAATGGCGTATCTTTACCATCTTTCCCGCAGGCAGAGCAGCACAAGTGCCTGAATTACAACTATCTTCTTCCCAATTCAAAAAGTATTGGATTTTATCCGTCAAACCCGGCAAGAAGGTCGTATTCACGTCAATTTCGCTTGTGAAGGTTTTTTAGGTCCTTATGAAGCTGAAGTCCGTGACCAATTTTATCGTTGCCATGCCGGAATTTCTGTCGGATCTATCCGCATTAACGGAGCGATATCGGGTTGTCCCAGTATCCGGGCCAACTACGACCAAGGGAATATTTACCAGGATGATTTTATGGAAGTGTGGAACAACCGCTTCGAAAAATTCCGGAACCGGGAATGGGCCCGTCAGGGCGAATGTGCCGATTGCAACCTGTTCCGTTATTGCGAAGGAAATGGCATGCACCTACACGATGAATCCGGTAAGCTGATGACTTGCCATTATCACCGGCTATAGCTCACGGGCTATGGTAGGATTACCATAGCCCGTGAGCTATTTGGTTATATCTGCAAATCTTACTATTTTTGTCCAAATGACAGGACATGAAAATCATTCATACAGCAGACTGGGATATCGGGCAGACCTTTTTCGGCTATGACCGTTTTCAGGAACATCAGTATTTTTTAGATTGGCTGACAGATCAAATTACCACACAACAAATCGATGTGCTTCTTTATTTCAGGAGATATATTCGATGTAGCTAATCCTTCTGCTCAGGCACAACGTCAATTTTATCGGTTCCTACGCCGGGTAACAGAACAAAATCCGGGCTTACAAATCATCCTGATTGCAGGAAATCATTATTCTGCCAGTCGGCTCGAAACCCCGATTCCTTTACTCGAAGAAATGAACATACAAATTCGGGGTACAGTACGTAAAAAGAGCAGACGGCACAATCGATACGGAGGAATTAATCATCGAACTGAAAGACAGATCGGGGAAACGGCAAGGTTGGTGTCTGGCGGTACCCTATCTCCGACAGGGGAGACTATCCGGCAGTCGAGAGTGAAGGAGATCCTTATCAGGCAGGGGTTAAGGCCATGTACGACAAGCTGGTTGCCTGCGTCGAAGAACGCAGGCAAAAACAAGCCATCATTGCTATGGGACACCTGCAAGCCGCAGGAAGTCAGATTTCGAAGGTGATCAAAGTGAACGCCTGATCATCGGCGGACTCGAAGGGATTCCTTCCAGTGTCTTCCCTTCCCAAATCACTTACGGAGCTTTGGGCCATATCCACCGGAACAGCAGATTGCCAACCGCAACGAGATACGCTATGCCGGCAGTCCGTTACCCATGTCTTTTGCAGAAGAAAATTACCGCCACGGAGTGATCTTTTACTGATCGACAAGGAATACTTCTAAATCAGACTAAAATTATTTTTAATCCTTTTAGTCACTTTACTTCGTATCCCTAAACATCCGGCCCCCTTGGACGAAGTGTTGAATCGCCTCTCAGCTCCCGAAAAGAGAGAGACGATCATCCGGCCCCTTTCCTCGAAGTCAGGGTACTACTCACCGAACCGGAACCTGCTTTGCGCAATAAAGTGGAGGGAAGCCCTACGCACCAAACAGGTGCGTTTAACCCGGGTACTCCCCTTTTATCCGGATACAGTACAACTTACAAAAACGAGAATACGCTCACCACCGAAGAATTACTGGATCCCTGGAAGCTGTTGAACCGAGTATACGAAAGGCGATATCAAAAATCCTCTGCCCGAAAAGAATTGGCTCATTTATTCCGGGAAGTCATTGAAGAATCACAGCTGAAAATGGGAGAAAAACAATGAAAATATTACGTATACAAGGAAAAAATCTGGCATCTATTGCCGGAGAATTCGATATCGATTTTACGGCAGCTCCTCTGCGATCTGCCGGGATCTTCGCAATATGCGGTCCCACCGGTGCCGGAAAATCGACTATTCTGGATGCTATCTGTCTGGCCTTATTCAACAATATGCCCCCGCACCACCGGTATTGAAGGTACTAAAATGCCGGATGTCAGGACAAGAATTCATTCAACAGGAGATCGTCGTCAAATACTCCGCAGAGGTACTGCCGAAGCGATGGCTGCTGTAGAATTTATTGCTGTAGACGGAAAAAGTTATCGCTCGGTATGGCGGGTATGGCGAGCCAATAATAAAATAAGCGGGAAACTTCAACCTGCAGAACTCCGGGTATACCCCTTGGAGATCCGTCTCCTATCACTACAGGAATCAGTGAATCGGAGAATAAATTGATTCAACTCATCGGTCTGAATTATAATCAATTCACCCGTACCGTTTTATTGGCACAAAATGAATTTGCCCGATTCCTCAAAGCCCGGAAAGAAGAAAAGGCCGAAGTACTCGAAAAAACTGACCGGTACTGAAATCTATTCTGTTATCTCGAATACGGTCTATTCCAAAACGACAGCTATCCGCAATGAATGGAAAGAACTCTCCGCCCGTATGGGGAATATTCGCCTGCTTACCCAGGAAGAAATCGAGACATTACAGCAACAATCGGCCAAACTCCTGAAACACGAAAAGGCTCTTCAACAAAAAAAATGAAGAAATCCAACGTAAAATACGTTGGATAGAGCAATTAGAACAAATCAATCAATCTAAATCGGAAGCCCAGCCACCTTTCGGATGCCCAAAAGTACAAGCCGAAGCACAAGCCCAGTCAGTCTGGTTACAGCAGATGGAAAAGCATCGAAAGCAGCCGTCTTTTTTGGATTGAAAAAAATGAATGTACCACTCATTTAGTAAGCCAAACTGAATTATTACGACAAACAGAACAGGCGCTCTCCGATCTGAACGAAAAAGCCACGCAAACCCTTCAATCGGTGGAACGGCAAAAATCATTGGTAAACCAATATACAACCCAGTACAATAAGCTTAAACCGGAACTTTTAGAAGCCCGTCGTTTAGATATCGGAATTGTCAATGCCCGGCAGGTAGAACAAGAGAGCCGGAAAACTTTAACCGACCTGCAAGATAAAATCAAAGTGCATCAAAAATTCAGGATAGCAGATACTCCGTATTCTGCAACAGAGAGAATTAGACGATAAATTAAAAGAATGGTTCAGGAAAAACAGGCAACATGAACAAATGTGCCTGAACATAAAAGCTGATCGAAAGTTTTCTGGATACAGCTTATACCCAAAGGTTGCAGGTTATAGAAAATCAATCTTTATATACCTCTACTCTACAACAACTAACAGTAAGCCGGCAACAGCTGGAACTTCAACGCCGTGAGATCGAAACATCCATACAACGTCACAATGACCTCCTGCAGTTGCGCCAGCAACAACAAATATCGGTCAACCGGTTTCCCATAAGCGAACTTCGCAATCGTAAAGAACAACCCGCCTACAACGCGAAAGATTGCTTCAGGAAATTACCTTGACGGAAAAACTAGATAAGACCCGGCAAGAACTGAGAAAAAGGCAAGATAAACTGCAACAACAACAACAAAATTTACAAGCACTCAAAGTTCGCCTGACCGAATACAAAAAAGAAATCGAAATTGCAGAAATAAAATACACGACCATACGCCACACTTTGGAACAAGCCCGACTATCGGTTTCAGAAAATGTCGTTCGACTCCGGGCCCAACTGGAAGAAAATACCCTTGCCCGGTATGTGGCAGCAATCCCACCCTTATGCGGCACATCATCCTCTGGCCGACGGCTTGCTCGAAACACTCGAAAAAAAGAAGTCAGACAGCATGAAGCAGCATATAATCGGTTAAAACCGAAAATGCGCGTCTTGAAGCCGAACACCGGTACCTCGGAGAAGTATTACCCGTATTACAAAATGAAAATATGAATCGCAAGAAGAATGCGAAGAGATTCACCAGCAAATCAAGGAGCTTTATTCGGATAGGTCTGTTTCTAACGGACAAAATCGGATAAACCTAAGAGAACAACTGAATATCAGCCAAAAGAATTGGAAAGTATTTGTCTGAAAGAAAACGAATGGGAGCAACGGCAACATCAGTTAGAAAACGCTCCAAAAGAACTGGATAAAATACAAAACCAAAACAATGCCCTGCAAAAAACATTTCAGCAGACCCAGGAAAAGGTAGTCGGTCAAGCCACTGAACTATCTAAATTGCAAGAGATCATTGAAGGCCTGAAAGTCCAGCAAAATATTTCACTGGAAAAGGTCGCTCCTTTTTTATGCATGCACCTACCTGGCGACAACGCTGGGAAGATAACTACCCGGATCTCAAACAGGAACTGACCACAGCTGCTCAAAAATGGCAAACTAAAACGCTGCAATCGGCAGAAAATGAAAAACTATTGCTTCAATCGGTAGCTGAATACGAGGAGAATCAGAAAAACCTGGAATCCTTCCGCCAAAAGCGAAACAGAAGCCGCAGGGCTTTGAAAAAACGCTCTGAAGAGACTTTGTCTTTCATCCGGAAACGGGCCCGGCTTCTCCGCAGGTCAAACGGTCGATGAAACCGAACGTTATTGGCAAGAGTTAACAGAAAGGGCGACTCAGGAACTGGAAACAGCCATCCGGCAGAACAGCTTTCAGGCCAATCGGAACAACTAAAAGGAAAAATCACCAACTCCGTACCACCTGTGACCAATATCAAAAAGCGCCTGGAAAAAGCCACCGCAATTAGGCGAATGGCTGGAAAAATACAATCGGACAGCCCCTGCTCAGCTAACCGAAGCCACTCTCATTTCACTATTGCAAGTGGCACCTGAAAAAATCCGGGAAGAACGGGAAAAGACAAAAATCACCTCCGGGATAAGGTAACGACTGCTTTGGCCACTCTACGGGAACGTGAAAAACAATTAGCCGATCATTTACAATCGCCCGGCCGCCCCGATCCACAATCGGAATCACTTTCCTCTTTACAACGTCAATACACCGCGCATTACAAGAGGAATCCGAGCGTATCCTCCAACAAAAAACCGAAGTATTGGCAACTCTGCACACCCAGGAAGAAAACCAAAAACAAGCGGCCACCTTAAAGGATACCCTCGATGCGAAAACGAAATTATTAAACCAATGGAGCAAACTAGACGATCTAATCGGTTCACAGAGTGGCTATAAGTTTAAAAGAGATCGCCCAAAGGATATACGCTGGATATCCTGTTATCATACGCCAATATACAACTTCGGGAATTAACCTCCCGCTATCAGTTGCAGCGTATACCCGATGAGTTGGCCCTACAAGTCATCGATCACGATCTCTGCGATGAAGCCCGGTCGGTATTCTCTTTATCGGGAGGCGAATCCTTCTCATCTCTCTGGCTTTAGCCTTGGGCTTATCTTCCTTTTTCTTCACGGAATCATTTCGAAGAAAATCTCTTTATCGACGAAGGTTTCGGCACTTTAGACAGCGAAACCCTGCAAATTGTCATGGAAGCCCTGGAACGTCTCCGCTCACAAGGCCGGCAGGTGGGAATCATATCCCACGTACAGGAATTGACCGAACGTATTCCTGCCAAAATTTGTCTGGTAAAGACCGGCAACGGAAAGAGTAAAGTCGTTGTAGAATAAAAGAAACCCCTATGCCGGATATACAATATTCGGCATTATTTTTATCTTCGCGGGAGATAAGAAAAATGGTCAGATATTTTATTGAATTAGCTTATAACGGCAGCCGATACCACGGCTGGCAAATCCAGCCAGGGAGCATCGTCCGTGCAGGAAGAAATCAACCGGGCCCTCAGTACTTTGCTACGCCAGGACATATACGTCGTCGGCGCCGGTAGAACGGATACGGGTGTACACGCTTCATTTTTCGTCGCTCATTTCGATATCGAATGTGAACTTCCGGAGCCGCAACAGGTGGTCTATAAACTGAACGGATTACTGGATAAAGATATTGCAATCTACAAAATATACCGGGTACCTATGGATAAACATGCCCGTTTTTTCGGCTATTTCCCGTACCTATAAATATTATATCGATAAAACAAAGATCCGTTTACCTATCCATTTGCCTGGAAAGCTTATCCCCTGCCGGATATTCAGGCAATGAACGAAGCCTGCCGGGTGTTCGATTATACGGACTTTACCAGTTTTTCGAAACTTCATACCGACGTCAAAACCAATAATTGTATTATATATGAAGCTCAGTGGGAAGAGACCGATAACCAGCTGATTTTTACGGTAAAAGCCAACCGTTTTTGCGGAATATGGTAAGAGCGATTGTCGGTACGTTGATTGACGTGGGAAGAGGTAAACTGACCCCAGAAGATGTTCGCAAAATTAGAATCTAAAAACCGCTGTAATGCAGGTACTTCTGTTCCTGCACAGGCTCTATTTCTTTGTCATATTGAATATCCGAATAAAAACATATAAAATGAAAAAGATCATCTTTTTTATTTATAATAAGCAGTCTGATTTCTATTAAAGGAATAGGATTAACACTCTCTGGAGACCGAAGTCAGTATCTGACTTGTGCTCCCGGAAACGAATTATACTCTCTTTTCGGTCATACGGCCATCCGGATCAACGATCCCCGACACCAAATCGACAGGGTGTACAATTATGGCACTTTCGACTTCTCTACTCCCCATTTTTATTTAAAATATGCACGAGGCCTGCTTCCTTATGAGCTGACTGTTCAGAAATTCTCCCATTTCATATACAATTATCAGCTGGAAGAACGTACGGTCTACGCTCAAACTATCCGGCATGGATTCGCTGGAAAAAAACAACGGATTTTCGATCTGCTCGAAGAGAACCTGCTCCCGCAAAACCGCTATTATCTCTACAACTTTCTATTCGATAATTGTACCACCCGAAGCAGGGATATCTTATTAAAAAGTTTACCCGACAGTGTCGCCTGGAATATGCCGGATGTAAACAAAAATTTCTGGAATCTACTGGATGAGTACTTGCAAGCTTCCCTTGGGTACAATGGGGCATACATACGATCCTGGGGCAAAGGGGTAATCGTACGGCCACTACTTTTCAATATATGTTCTTGCCGGATTATCTGATGTATGGACTTAAAAATGCCCGATACGACGGACAATTGCTGGCCGAACCTGCCGAAGTTTTATATCAGGCTCCGGAAATGAACCTATCCAATTCCTGGTATGGGACTCCCTTTTCGTTTTTGCTCTAGGATGCCTGCTACTGATCCTACTTTTACAATATGTTAAAAGCCGGTCATTATTGAATGTCATTTCCTTATTTTTTTCTCCTTTTTCACAGGAATTGTAGGGATTTTGATTGTATTCTTAGGAGGTTTTACAGCACACCCCATCACTGCTCCAAACTGGAATATCCTATGGGCCAATCCGCTCAATTTATTTGTAATCCCTTTTATTTTCAGGAAAGCGCTTCCTCTATTCATCAGAAAATATCTGAAATTTATCTGCTATCCTGGCTATAGCTATACCGGTCTGGGCCATTGCTCAGCCAGCCGCACCCATGGCTTCTATCTCTTTGATTATCCTGATGATCTATCTGTGTTTCAGACTAAGAAATGAAAAAAGATAAAAAATACCCGCAAAACTATTGCAGATTTATAGAAATGCCCTATATTTGCACTCACAAACAGCACTGGTGGCATAGCTCAGTCGGTAGAGCAAAGGACTGAAAATCCTTGTGTCCCTGGTTCGATTCCAGGTGCTACCACATAAAAATAAAGTAGTTACGAAAGTGGCTGCTTTTCTTTTTACCCCTGTCTTTGGTCGTTTTAGGGGATCAATCGGAAAACCTGTATTTTTTATGTCATGCGTAAATTTTGCACAGTCTAAACAAGAAAAATTTAATATCTCTAATTCCCCTGAATACCCTTCTAAACTCTTTCACTTTGGCATTAAACGATTCCGCCGCCGCATTTGTACTCCTGTAGTCGAAATAATTCAAGATAGTTTGATAGTGATACTTAAATCGTTCTGGTCACGGTAGCGAAAACCTTGAAGTTGTTTTCCTCGACTTTCCTGTACCATTGAGCCAGTTTTTGTATAAGCGATGGCTACCTAGCAACGGAGTTACAGAAAACACTATTGGTATCCGATTTCGGCCCTTAACGAGCCATAACGAAAGACGATGTTAGAATGGTTATAAACTACGACTACACCAGTAAAGGCTCTTATACAGAACTTGCCGTTGGTTTGTTTACCTTTTCTTATTCCATGGGAGGTATTAACTTTGTCGATATGGCATACATAACCCATTCACACATTATTGACAACTGTTTGATATATACACGTACAACAACCCATAAGCTGATAAAGCTACCTTTATAACCTAAAGTAAGAGAGCTAATTTTTATTGGAGTGAGAGGAATTTTATATTAGAAAATTATTTATTACTTTAGAACGCATAAATAATATACGTATAAATGGAATTATATATATCAATCATCGGGGCAATAGTTGCTATTATCGTATCCGTTTTAGGGGCAATCTTAGCTAATAAAAATACAATAATCCTACAAACAAGAAAACTAAAAGAAGAACATTATATAGCATATATTGAAGCTCTCCATAATTATGCTGCCTCAGACATTAATGATAAAGATGCTTTAAAAAACTATGTTTATATGCGAGATAAACTATTACTAATAGCTAATGAAAAGGTTATTATCAAATTATTAGAATTTGAAGATAAGGGTGTAGGCAAAACCACTGATTTACATAATAAATACCTTACAGAGCTACTAAAAGCTATACGGAAAGATCTAAAATTAGGTTATAAATCTTTACCAATCTTATGTTTAAAGAAATAATTCATATTGACTGATAAAATAGAGGTTTACAAACCAAACTATCCTTTACTCTAATAATATACCACTTCCCTATTCGGGGAGGTGGCTATTTGATTAACTTATTCCTACTTACTTTTATTTTCCCAAAAGAAATAGTTAAATCAATTTCTTCCCATGATACGAACATTGCTATGATTTAGATATGAGTAATCTAAAAAGCGGACGAAAGGTCCGTCCCGGAGTTCCCAAAAAAAAACGGTTCCTGAAAAGAGGAACCGCTTTTATTCGTATTGAAATTTTTTATTTCAGAGCTTCGTTTACCTGTTTCATCAGATCTTTTACATCCTGATTTGCCGGATCTAAAGATTGAGCTTGTACCAGATAATCCTTTGCTTTTTTGAAGTCGTTCACCGCTTTAGCTTTCTCAGCATCATATTTTGCTTTATCGCTATTCGCTATCGGAGTTGCTGCCTGCAAAATCTTTGCTCCATTGTTAAAGTATAAACTAGCTAAGCTGGCCAGTCCCTGGGTTTTAAAACTCTTGGTTGTCAAATTCACCACTTTAGTATAATTTTCAGCAGCCTTCGCTTCATCACCTGCTTTTGGAATGTCTGTCCTTCCTTCATATAATAAGCAGCATACATGGTTTCCAACTTCATATTTCCCGGAAATGCTTTCATTCCATCCTGCAAAGTGGTCAACATTTCTGCAGTTTTATTCTGGCTTTTTTGTGCCTGTGCTTTTCCCAGATAAGAAGACGCACCTTTGTAGTTATTTTTGATAGACATATCAAAATATTTCTCAGCAGCTGCGTAATTCTTTATTTTAGTAGCACAGTAAGCCGTATTATAGACAGTTGCATTATCTTTATTGTTTACAATTTTCAGATAAGCTTCATATTGCTTGAAAGCCTCTGGATAATTTTTAGCTTTAACAGCTGCATTACCGGCATTTTTTTCTGTAGCCCCGGATCCTGAGCAAAAACACTTACCGTCAATAAAACACTTAAAATTAAAAATGCAATTCTTTCATAGTTCAGAATAATATTTAATAGTTATCATTTTATAATAGTTACAGCCCCTAAGGTAAAAATGTCTCTAAAAATTCAAAATCATTTTCAGATTTTTTACAAATGAGCTATTATTTTCACATGCAGGGTTACTTTTCTATTCATTCATAGAGCAAGGATAAAATTTTTTTCAATCCTTCTTCGTCTTCCTGATCGAAGGCATCAAACTTATCACTATCTATGTCCAGACAAGCAAAAAACCTTTCCTTCGGGATCACGAATAGGGATGACAATTTCACTTTTAGACATGGAATTGCAAGCAATATGACCGGGAAAGTCTTCAACATTCCCGACTATAACGGTCTTTTCAGAAGAAACAGCAGCCCAGCATACTCCGGTATGATGCCGTAATTTCTGGCAGGCCACAGGCCCCTGATAAGAACGGACGATCAGTTCGTCATCGATCAACGCATATACTCGGTCCAAAAAAATGTCTGCATTTTATGGTGCAAAACAGCTTCCATGGTCGCTAATCGTGCCCAAATATCTTCAGTGGTATGAATATAACCTTTAATTTGCTCATACAGCCGGTCATATTTGGCTAGTTTAGCACTTTTACCTGTATCGTTCATTAGGCCTCTTTTGTTAAACGTTCCAAAATATCCACTAAATGTTTCCACCATTTCCCCGACTGTTTCGATATCTACTTTCTCATCCGGGGAATGCACACCACGTAAGGTCGGGCCGAAGGAAATCATATCCATTCCGGGATATTTCTCCAAAAAACAGTCCACATTCCAATCCTGCATGGATAGATCTGACTACAGGTTCATAACCGAACAGTTGTTTATAAGATTCCACTGCAATTTTCAAAATAGCGGATTCCGGATTAGGTGCCCACCCCGGATATCCTTCTCCATGCTCCACTTCAGCACCGATCAAACGGAATACTGCAGCCACCATATGAGCAATATTCATCTTCTCCGAGTCGACATCACTTCTCTGGGAAGTAGTAATCAAGATCGTATCGTTTTCGATAAATTTCACTGCTGCAAGGTTAGTAGAAGTTTCTACCATTCCAGGCATCCGATAACTCATCGCGAATACACCATGAGGACAAGCATACAAGGCATTCAATAATTTATTGGTAAATTCCTGAGTCAATACCTCTCCAGGTAAATCGACAGATTCCAGTTCCAACTGTAGTCCCGGTTCTGTTATTTTCCAAACCTCCTCCATCTCAGCTGCATACATATTGAAGTCAACCCGGATATTTTCTTTCAGGACTTCATCGAAAACGATCACCGCATTAGCTTCCCGGGCTATGGCATTTCTCAGGTTTCCTCATTCCAAAGATGCAACCAACAGACCATACCGCTCATTCAAATCCCACAGAAAGCGATTCAATATCTTGATCGCATTGCCTCTCCCCTTTATTAATATCATCACCGGAATGTCCGCCCTGCAATCCTTTCACTTTAACCTGAACAGCAAATTTATGGGCAGGGTAAAACCATTTTCGGTAAGGCAAGCGAATAACGGTATCGATTCCACCGGCACATCCGATAAAAATTTCCCCTTCATCTTCCGAATCCAGATTCAATAATATCTTGCCCTGAAAAATCCAGGCTGTAAAGCAAAAGCCCCGGTCAATCCGGTTTCTTCGTCAACGGTAAACAGACATTCCAAAGGTCCGTGCTGAATATTTTCATCTGTCAAAACAGCCAATGCAGCAGCTATTCCAATACCATCGTCCGCTCCCAGTGTCGTACCTTTGGCTTTTACCCATTCACCGTCTATATAAGGTTTTATCGGATCTTTATCGAAGTCATGAACGGTATCTGCATTTTTCTCACAAACCATATCCATATGTGCTTGTAAAACCACACCCGGGGTTTGTTCTTTTCCCGGGTAGCCGGCTTCGTAATCAATACATTACCTGCTTCATCCTGACGAGCTTCCAGCTGATGTTTCTTAGCAAATTCCATCAACCAGGCAGCTATTTTTTCTTCTTTTTAGATGGGCAGGGGAATTTTACAGATCTCTTCGAAATAACTCCACACCAATTCGGGTTGTAATCCTTTAAAAATTTCCATTTTATTTGTTTTCATGGTTTATTTAACAACAACGGATATGACGTTAGCCCATCATATCCGTTAATTTCTTCAACACCCAAACACAAGATTTAATTTCCTGCGGACAATGGTAAAAAGTCAGGTCAGCATGTACCTGCTCTTCGATATTGGTCAAAACCTTTTTGGCCTCTATGCCTTTTCGGTCAGGACCACAAAATTATTCCGCTTATCTTCCTGACACATTTTCCGCTGCACAAACCCACGTTTCGTCAGGGTATTCAATAGTTTCGTCACATTGTATTTATCTTTCTGAAGCCTCTTGGAAATAGTTTGCTGATTCACGTGATCTTCCGCCCAGAGCACCTGTAATAATTCATATTGTTCCCTGCTCAAATCGAATCCGGCTTTCAAAAACTCACGATTTAAAGTTTTGGTATATCCCCGCTCAGCTTTACTGAGATAAGAGACTAATTCTCTGACATCATCCATAGTTTATGTTGCGTTTTATACTATACGCAAACATAAGCATTCTTTATATTTCACACCAAATCGGCCCTTTTTATCAACATATTTATTTCAGACAGGCTCCATTTTCATAATAATTCTCAGGAGTCAGGTAACGAAAATATACATCCGAATTCTGATATCCGGCGGCCATCAGACATTCATAAATGACTTTCGCAACTTCGTGTTGTACCTCCGGAGGCCGTTCAAAATAATCTACTTCTACATAAGGCCAATCATTACCGCTCTTAATGGTTACATCTTCGACCACGCTGGAATGAATCAGCTCGAACACGATATGTTCACGCGGGCATCCGATCGTCTCTTGTAGCCGGTCTGCCATCCGACGACTCACACCTGCCATCCGGGAAGCTTCTACAAAATGAAATTTAAAAAAGGCATAACAATAAAAGTTTTTAGTAGAATATGAATATTTAAATACCGCTGTTTTTAGTTGTTCGAAAAACCAGGGGAATCGTTTCTTTACCTTTCTCACCACTTCTGCCAGCGGCAAATCCATCTGTCCTCCGGCAGCATTCAAATGACCTCCCCATTGAAAAAGCCTTAGCCCATTCATTGACCGGCACATTTCCCTTAGAACGAAAAAGATAATTTTACCCTTTCCCTGCGTTCCGTGATTTGTACCGATACACAGACATTGTGAACAGAGAGCGGAATATTGACCAACCTTCCAAGTCTCCGTCTTTGTAATTATAGCGGTCTAATTCTTCCCGGGTAATCGGCATAATAGCCACCGGATATTGTCCATTCACCTCCAGTTTATTGAGTAAAAACATTTCCAATCAGACGCAGACGGGATAAATTGTTCATTTGATAAATCCGTTCATGGATATAAGCTTTGTCCAATCCTGCTTCCAACAGGTCTGCGATAATCCGATAGGTCTGCGGATGAGAAGAATTATGACTCAATCCTCCCGTATCGGTATTAATGCCGGTGTACAAAGCGCCGGCGATATCCGGAGTAACGATCTCCTTTCCCCAAATCTGTGACATGACGATATAGAGTAGTTCACAAGTCGAAGAAACCTGAGTATCGGAGATTACGTATTGTTGCGGATCGGGATCCGGATGATGGTCGATGATTACACGCCCGGCAGGAGAAGCCACCACCCAATTTTCAAGGTCACCTTCCCGGGCAACTGTATTGTGATCGAGCATAAAAATAAGGTCGGCATCGGCAAGTAGCGTTTACATTCTTCCGGTTTTTCCTGAAAAGAAATAGCCGAAGAGATATTTTTCAAAAAACGGAGATATTCCGGAATAAAATCACAGGTCAGGATATGCCATTCTATTCCCACTTGCTGCAACACTTCAGACAAAGCCGAACAAGAGCCTGCCGCATCACCATCTGCCGAAATATGAGGAATAATCACCGTTTTTAAAGTCCCCTGCCCTAATCGTTCTTTTAATCTCCTTATTTCATCCGCATTATTTTTCATAAACCAATTGTTTTTATTTTCCTATTATACAGGAATCTACCTTTATCTCTAAAAAAATAAGCTGCCCCCAAGGACAACTTACCAGCTAGTTATTCCCACGTGATAATTTACGATCTCACGGCTTCAAAGGTAATAAAACTAAATCTATTTTAAAATAGAATAACTCACGAGGCATAGCTCCTACCTCCGTGAGTTATAAAAAACAGTCATTAGGACTGGTTTATAGATTATTCCCACTCGATTGTTGCAGGTGGTTTTGAACTGATGTCATAAACAACACGGTTGATCCCCGGACATTATTTATAATCCGATTGGAAACCCGGGCCAGAAATTCATAAGGCAAGTGACACCAATCGGCGGTCATGCCATCTGTCGATTCAACTGCCCGAAAGCGCAACCACACTTTCATAAGTCCGCTCATCTCCCATCACACCGACACTCTGTACCGGTAGCAGCATCACTCCGGCCTGCCAGACTTTATTATACAATCCTTCTTCCTGAAGCATAGAAATAAAAATGTGATCGGCTTCTTGCAAAAAAGTCTTACTTTTCGGGAGTGATCTCGCCTAAGATCCGGATAGCCAAGCCCGGACCTGGGAAAGGATGACGTTGCAGGAATTTATCCGGCAAACCAAGACTTTTTTCCTACCCGGCGAACTTCATCTTTAAATAACAAACGGAGAGGTTCTACCAGTTTTTTAATTTCATATAATCGGGCAAACCTCCTACGTTGTGATGGGATTTAATAGTCTGTGAAGGTCCGTTTACCGAAAGCGATTCAATCACATCGGGATAGATCGTACCTTGTCCCAGCCATTTGGCATCTTCTATTTTAGAAGCTTCCTGATCGAAAACATCGATAAAAAGTACTTCCGATAATTTTCCGTTTCTTTTCAGGTTCGGTGACACCTGCCAGACGTCCTAAAAACAAATCTCCGGATTCCGCTCCGACCACATTCAGTCCTAACTCTTTTATAATTCTCCAGAACCGTTTTATATTCGTCTTTTCTCAGCAAACCATTATCAACAAAGATACAGGTCAGATTTTTTTTACCAACAGCCCGATGCAATAACATAGCTGCTACAGTAGAATCTACCCCACCGGATAATCCCAGAATCACCCGGTCGTCTCCCAATTTCTGTTTTAATTCAGCCACTGTCGTCTCTACAAAAGAATCAGGGGTCCAGTTCTGTGAACATCCGCAGATACCCACCACAAAGTTGCCAAAAGCGAACAAGTTCCCTCGGTACTATGATATACTTCAGGATGGAACTGAATACCGTAAGTAATCTCGTTCTCTACCTTAAAAGCGGCATTTTTCACATCTTTGGTACTGGCAATCACCTGACAGCCTGCCGGTAATTTTTCTATCGTATCTCCATGTGACATCCATACCTGTGAATTATCGCCGATACCTTTAAACAGCTTACTTGTTTTATCGACGAAAGCTAAATTCGCCCTGCCATATTCACGTTTGTTAGAAGCCTTTACCTCTCCTCCGAAATGATGAGCCAAATACTGAGCGCCAAAACACACTCCCAATAAAGGCAACTGACCTTTATCGCCGTCAGATCCGGCTGAGGAGCTTTATCATCCCTGACGGAAAAAGGACTTCCGGAAAGAATAACTCCTTTTACAGAGGAGTCGAGAGCCGGATAATGATTGTAAGGATAAATCTCACAATATACATTCAATTCCGGACTCTTCTCGCAATCAACTGGGTGTACTGCGATCCGAAGTCCAATATCAAAATTTTTTCCTGCATCTTATTTGTTTTGATTTGAGGTGCAAAGATAAAAATTAAAAGGTAAAAGGTAAAAAATATCTTTTCATAAATTTCAGGTTTAGAACTATTATTTAAACTGATAAGAATACTCTCAAATAAACAATTTCTTTTATATTTTTGGCCAATGAAAACCCCACCTCGGGATTTTCGTACAAATCGGTAATTAGAAACTATTATTTATGGATACAACACCTCGATATCGGTTAGGATTGGTGCTCAGCGGCGGTGGGCCCGGGGCTTCGCCCACATCGGAGTCGTACAAGCCATGTATGAAGCAGGCCTCCGTCCCGATATCATCTCGGGCACCAGTGCCGGCTCGATTGTCGGAGCCATGATTGCCGCCGGTCATACCCCCGAAGAATGTTTGAATTTTTCCTGGGAAAAAAAATTTTGCATTTTGCCCGTCCCACCATGTCGAAGAAAGGGATCATGATTATGAACGGTATGGAAGAACGGCTGGCAGAATTTCTGCATGTCAAGACTTTTGAAGAACTGAAAATTCCCCTGGTCATTACAGCCAGTGACATTAACGGAGCTGTACCCGTCCATTTTGAAAAGGAGAACTTCTCCCTGCATTATTGCTTCCTGCTCTATCCCGGTAGTCTTTACTCCCGGGAAATCGATCATGTCGATTATGTCGACGGAGGAGTCTTTATGAATCTTCCATGTACGTCCCATACGCAAGCGTTGCGAGCAAATTATAGCCGTCGAAATCAATTCGATCGATACTTCGGAAAAATCACCAACATGATCGGTATGGCTATCCGTTCTTTTCATCTGGGTCTGGACCGGAATACCGATATCGACCGGAATATGTGCGATGTATTCATATCCCCCCACAAATATGACCAAATACAGCATGTTCGATCTGGAACACATCAGAGAGATCTATGAAGAGGATATCTCACAGCCAAACGTATTCTAAAAATTCGATCTTACAGACCCGGCATCAGGTTTTGGCCTGATCGTCCGGTCAGCTTATCCTTTCAGCCTTTCCGTCAACGGACATCTGAGCTCTTTCAATTTCCGGTAGACATAAATAAAGGCTGGAATCAGAAAGAGATCGGCTGCCAGCCAGGCTGTCGGATCGCCGAAAACAAACTGCAATATAACCGTATACCGGTACGGCATAGATACTGACCAGTGTGCGTGCTATCATTTCGGAAACTCCGGAAAGCATAGCAAGATTGGTATATCCCGCTCCCTGAATGGTATATCGCAGAATACAGAGCAATCCCAGGAAAGGAAAGAAATAGGCAGATACGTGCAAAAACAACTCCGTATTTTTCAATATTTCCAGTTCGGTAGTATCTACAAAAAGTAAAGCCAATGTCCTCGCCCCCGACCATTAAAACGACAAAGGTCAGTAAGGCGTAAATCAGCATCATCACCCCACTGGCTTGATCCCTTGCCAGATACGTTTCGGCTTTACCTGCTCCGTAATTTTGTCCGCAATAAGTCGCCATAGCGATTCCCAAACTTTCAAAAAGGGACAGATAAAAAACATTTTGATCCGCATAGCAGAGGTAAAAAGCAGCCACACAAGCCGTTCCCAAGGCATTATTTGCACTTTTGAAGCATAATACTACCGATCGCAGTGATCGAAAACTGTAATCCCATCGGTACGCCGATATTTAATAAAGTCCTTGCCAGATGCAACTGAAATTTATGCTCTTTGGCTTCCCCTTTCCCAGTATCTGAAAATGCCTGTACATGTATACATAACACAATAAAGGCAGAAATTCCCTGAGAAAAAACAGTAGCGATCGCCGCTCCCAAAACTCCCCATTTCAATACCAGAATACAGAAAAGGTCCAGGATAATATTGAGTATAGTCGAAAGAGCAGAAACCAAAAACGGTGTCTTACTATCTCCCAATGCACGGATAATGCTGGATAGAAGATTGTACAGAAACGTACAGGGTACTCCGATAAAAGTCACCAGCAAGTAGGCATACGCACCCTCGAAGATATTCTCCGGTGTACGCATCATCTTTAGGATATCCGCACAATAAATACTGGTAATCAAAGCAATCATAACAGACATCACCAACGAAAGCTGCAAACTCACAGCCCACATAACGCCGCATCATGACATAATCACGGGCACCGAACTTCTGGGCCACCGGAATACCGAAACCACAACTACACCCATTACAGAAACCCAAAATCAGGAAAATCACGGAACTACTGGCTCCGACAGCAGCCAACGCATTTATTCCCAAGAATTTTCCGACAATAGCAGCATCTACCAACGAATAAGTCTGTTGAAGCAAATTGCCCAAAAGCAAGGGCATCGTAAAATTGAAAATAAGTGGCAGCGCGGGCCCTGCTGTCATCTCTGGAAGTTGCCATAACAATTTCAAATCAAATCATTGTATTTTTTCACCCATTTTCTCAACAGCGCCGCATTTCCTGCCAGTATAGAAATACCCCGGTTTCCCTGAATCTGCGGACGATGCCTCCGGCTTCCTGTACAATCAAAGGCTCCGGCACACATATCCCAGGGCTGTAATGCCAATTCCCAATATCCGTCAACCAACCGGCAGCGACGCGGCATAAATCATAAACAGCCGAGCCCATTCGTCTTATCCCCGGATGGAAGGCAGGATTGCAGCCAGATTTGCAGCATTATTATCCGATTTACATCTTTATCGTAAAGGAAATCCTGTTCCCAAAACAGAATGAGCCAAATCCTGTTTTTCAGCAACACGGATCACTTTTCCATTGTACCGGGCTCCTCTGTCCCTGATTGCCGTATACAACTCGCCGAGATACGGCGCATAAACAACCCCAGAATGGTTTTCTTCCCGGTATTGCAGCCCGATAGACACGCAAAATACGGGTAATCCCTGGCTATAATTATTCGTACCGTCCAAAGGATCGATCACCCACCGATACTCGGCAGTACCGGCACCGCTTTCTTCGCCAAGGACTGCATGCCCGGGATAGTGCTTCTGAATCTTATCCAACAGAAAAAGCTTCACTTTCTTTATCGGCTCTTGTTACCACATCGTACACATTCGATTTGGTTGTATACCCAAATCATTTCCCCTGAAATAGGAAAGCTGTATCTTTCCAACTTCTTTCGCCCAGGCTACCGCATATTCAATGCCTGATTTAAATCAATACTCATTTTAATTACTTCCATTAAAAACAAAAATCCTTTAACACCGTTCTATTTCTTTCAGCGCTTCACCAATTGATCCGGACAGGGAAGTACGTTTACTTCCACATTGTATACCTTCAATCTTTCTATTACCTCCTCTACTTTCATTCCCCTTACCAACATCGAAATTCCTTGCAGATTTCCGCTGCATCCTCCTTCGAAACAAACTTCCCGGATCACCCCATCCTCCACGGTCAAATCAATAGCTACCGAACAAACGAGCGACGATGGTATAAAATGAATCGATTTTTCATCGTTTAAAATTATTTATATTTCCAAGCTTTTCCACAACTACGGCACTTCCAGGCCGGCCGGAATAAGGGGAGAAAACCTTCTTCAAGGACTTTTCAGAGCTTCCTGCCAACATTCATGCCGGACGAGCAGCTTTACTCCACCGATTGCCTGTGCATGGATCCCCGTCCGGACCGTCAATTCATCCTGCATCGGGTTTTTCGATCCCTGGCAGATTCTAAAGCCTTAGCCATATAGGCTTCCCACTTGCGGATTTATAAAGGTTTGTACGATCACCCAACTGTCATTGTATAGAAAGTTTGTCAGTTAAAAAATCAATTTTTTATTCGAATTTTCCGGAACTTTCCAGGTTCATCCCTACTGATCTCTCAAGCAATCGGCAACATCGATCCACTTTCCTCCCTGCAATTGTCTAACGGTATGGAATCAGCTTCTTTCAGCGCCTGTAAAGCCTCCGCCCTGCCCGGCATTGGTCAAATCCGGACGGTGGGCATCAGAATTAACCAGTACCGGTATCCCCAAAGCACGAATAAAGGCAAAATGCCGGATATCCGGAAAAACCCTTTACGTAAAAAAGCTTTTAGTATTGATTTCCATCATGATACCTCTTCAGCAATCAGCGTAAAGTATTCCCTTCAACATATCGGTAAACCAGCCCTGCCGGAATAGATCCGGTTGACAAATCCCGGCATTATAAGAAATCTTATCGGCATGTCCGACAA
>VOFB01002260.1_pt1 | contig 26366 bp, 38 predicted proteins | sample 5384141 | NCBI WGS metagenome assembly VOFB01 (sample SAMN12384721, study PRJNA508395) | human gut metagenome | isolation source: healthy gut A | host: Homo sapiens | reverse complement strand
CACTTCCGGGATGGTGATCGTGCCTTCTGCACCCTCGGCGCTTGCAACGGCGTTGCCGTCCGCATCCAGCACCGTGACATGGACAGGCGCGCTGCCGGTGGTTTTGACCGCATACTGCACCGTGCCGTCCACGGCGGGCACTACGGTCACATCCTCAATGTACTCTTTAGGGGGTAGTGTAGAGCACCACCGGGCGGTGGATGCCCGCATAGTTGAAAAAGTCAAAGTTCGGGCGGTTCTGGGGTGCGGCGGCGCGCTTGGCGGCTTCCACGCTGGGGATGCCCGCGTTGTCCGAGCCAAAAAAGGCCAGTTGTCCATCCTCGTTGCCCACAGGCAGGGTGCTGTGGTTTACCCGGTTGTCACAGGCTACGGTCAGCAGTGCGGTCTCGCCGGGTTGCAGCAGAGCGGTGACGTCCGCTTCAAAGGGGGTAAAGCCGCCCTTGTGCTGCGCAATGAGCTGGCCGATCAGCCAGACCTTGGCCGTGTGGGTCACCGAGCCGAACCGCAGCACCACCCGCTGCCCAGTGCAGAAGGTGGGCAGCGTGAACTTGCCGCTGATACCACGCCCAGCCGTAGTGGCGGCGCAGGGCGGTGGTCTGGTCGTTCTGGTCGTTGTAGCTGGCGGGCACGGCGATGGGCTGAGCATCCGGCAGCGGCTTTGCGGGGTCGAACCGATTTTCCACGCAGTTGCCCAGCATAAACTCCCATGTGCCGTCAAGACTCAGCTTCAAGGCGAGCTTCATTCTGTTCAGGATATAACATAACGTTTTCCCTCTATTTCTGAAAAAATGCGGGGCGCGGGTACTGCCCACGCCCCGCTTACGGGTGATTTGTTTAGCCCTTGATGCCGGTGGATGCCACGCCCTGCACAAAAATATTTCTGCAGGGAGAGGAACACGATCAGCACCGGGATCAGTGCCACCACAGAGGCCGCCATGATCAAGCCGTACTCTGCAGAATACTGGGTGATGAACATACGCAGACCGATCTGGATTGTCTTGAGTTCGGTCTTGGTCAGATAGATCAGGGGGCCAAGGAAGTCGTTCCAGGTGTTCACAAAGGTGAAGATGGTCAGGGTGGACAGCGCGGGCAGGCTGAGCGGCAGCATGATGTGCCACCAGATGCCGTACTCGCTCAGGCCATCAATGCGGGCAGCCTCACACAGCTCGGTGGGCACGCCCTCGTAGAACTGCTTCATCAGGAACACGCCGAAGGCGCTGAAAGCCTGCAAACACATAATGGCCAGATGGGTGTTGTTCAGGTGCCACGAGCTCATCATCATGAACTGCGGCACCATGTAGGCCTGCCAAGGTACGGCAATGGTGGCAATGTAGCCGAGGAAGAGCACATTTTGCCCTTGAACTGCATCTTTGCAAAGGCGTAGGCTGCAAAGGAGGAGGTAAACAGCTGCAACAGGGTGACCACCACGGTGATCTTGACCGTGTTTTCACAAAGGTCAGCAGCGGGATCTGGGTCCAGATGTCCACATAGTTCTGCCAGCGGGGATTTTTGGGGATCCACTGGATGGGGAAGCCGAACACGTCCTTATTCAGCTTAAAGGAGGAGGACAGCATCCACAAAAAAGGCAGTAGCATACAAGCTGTGATGACGATGAGGAAGAAATAGATCAGGAACTTGGAGATGAAATTGCGGCGCTTCTGGGAAGCGTGGTCTTTAATAACAGCGGTTGCATGGTTCTTCCTCCTTTCTCAGTTATCGCCCTTGGAGCCGCGGAACTGGATGATGGTAACGATCAGCACCAGTACGAACAGCACCATGGCAATGGCACTTGCGTAGCCGTATTTCGGGGTATTGACGAAGGCCACATTATAGATGTAGTACACCAGCGTCATGGTAGCGGTGGGGCCGCCCTGCGTGATCATGTACATCTGGTCGTAGACCTTGAAGCCGGAGATGGTGAGCATGATGACCACAAAAAAGGTGGTGGGGCGCAGCTGCGGCAGGGTGATATGCCAGAACTGCTGCCAGCGGTTTGCACCGTCCAGCTCAGCGGCTTCGTTCAGATCCGGGTTGCAGCCCTGCAGGCCGGCCAGATAGATGACCATGTAGTAGCCCATGTTCTTCCACACGCTGAACAGGATGACCGTCAGCATGGCGGTGTCCTTGCCGGCAGCCCAGCGGGGCAGGTTTTCCACCGCCACGCCGAAGAACTGGTTCAGGATCATGTTGATGGGGCCCATGGAGGGGTTGAAGATCATGTTCCATACCGCTGCCACCGCAACCAGCGAGGCAACGTAGGGGAAGAACGCCACGGTGCGGAAGAAGTTGCGCAGCTTCACATTCTGGTTCAGCAGCACGGCCATCGCCAGTGAGCAGGCCAGCGTCAGCGGCACAGTGCCGATGACATAGACGATGGTGTTTTTCAGCGCCGCCTGAAAGATCTTATCGGTGGTGAAGAGCTTTACAAAGTTTTTCAGGCCGACAAATTCAATGGCGTGGCGGCCGTCCCATGCGCAGAAGGCCAGCGCAATGGCAAACACCATGGGCACCAGCGTAAACACGCAGAAGCCAATGAAGTTTGGCGCAATGAAGGAATACGCGATCAGAGAATCGCGGGTCGATTTTTTTAGCACTTTACGGGGAGTTTTATTCTGGACAGCAGCACTCGCCATAAAAGAGCCTCCTTTCCCGGAAGTATAACAGCTTACCAAAAAATGAGCGGGCGGGCGCTGTGCATACCCGCCCCGCTCGGACAGGGCTTTTTCCAATGTTGTCCACCGGAAAATGAATGGGGATCGAAAATGATGAAGAAGGAGAACCGCAACATTGCGGAAAACGCTTTATCAGCCGAGAACTGCGGGAACCTGATCGTTCATGTTCTGGATGCCCTCGTCCACGGTCTCGCTCATGGTCATAATAGCATCGTGCTCGGCGTTCAGAATGGTCTCGATATCAGATGCGTACTGGGTGTAGGGCATTTCCAGATAGACATTGCTGGTGGTCAGTGCATCCACAGAATTGCTGTCCTCAGGGAAGCCCTCGGTGGACTTGATGATCTCGGCGGTAGCATCGGAGCCGCAAGCCGGGAAGGTGCCGGTCTTGGCAATGGCCTGTGCGCCCTCCTCGGAGACACACCAGTTGATGAAGTCGGCAGCGGCCTCAGCCTTGGGAGAATCGGCGTTGATGGCCAGGCTGGTCACAGTGCCCAGCGTAGAACCGGCAGCTCTGCACCGGCGGGGTGCGGGTACTTGACGATGCCCCAGTTGAACTTGGTCTCAGCATCCTTCATGTAAGCTTCCAGCGTGGAGATAAACCAGCTTCCCATGTTGACCATTGCGCACTGCTGGTTCTCAAAGGCTGCGGAGTAGTGCAGAGAAGGATGTCTTGAGGTAGCCGTAGTCCATGCAGATGCCGTCCTTCTGCTGGGCAATGACCATATCGTAGGTGGGCTTCATGAAGTCGTAGGTGCCGTCGATGATGGTGTTTTTGCCGTCCAGAATGGAGAACAGAGAAGCGGCAGAGCGCCAGGTGTGGTAGTGGCAGCCATAGACCTTGGTGTCGCCGGAGCCGCTGGTCATCTTGCGGGCCAGAGCATCGTAATCTTCCATTGTCAGGTCATTGGAGGGATACTCCACACCGGCAGCATCAAACAGATCCTTGTTGTAGTACAGCACCCAGAAGTCGCTGCGGAAGGGCACGGCGTAGAAGTTGCCGTCGTCGGTGGTCAGCTGCTCGATGGTGCCGTTGAAATCGCCGGCATCGCGGGTCAGCACCTCATTCAGGGGCTTGAGGTAGTCCAGATTGATGAGGTTTGCGTAGCCGGGGATATCCTTGATGGTCACGATGTCCAGATCGGCGCTGCCGGCCAGCTGGGTGGCCAGAACGGTCATGTAATCGCTGGAGCCCAGATCCACCATCTCGATGGTAACATCCTTGTGGCTTGCCATGTAGCCGTCGGCCATGGCCTGCCAGTAGGGGTGGACTCCTTATCCCACACTGACCACTGCAGGGTAACAGGGCCTGCGGCTGCGGAAGCAGCGGTGGAACCGGCAGTGGAGGAAGCAGCGGTGGAGCTTGCAGAAGAGCCGCCACAGGCGCTCAGGGCAGCAGCAGCGCCGCAGGCAGCGGCAGCGGTAAGGAACGAACGACGAGAGATCTTTTTCATAAGTGTGTCCTCCTTCAGGGCAGTGTGTTTGTTCTGTGCAGCGGCCTCCCCGTGCTTGGGAGCCGCTCGCTTTTGTTGACACTAGGATACCGCACAAACGCAAAAACCGGAATGGAAAAATTCCGGGAAGAGTTGCAGTTTTCTGTATCTTTTAAAAAAAGATGTACTTTCTTACACTGGAGTCTGCACTTTCTTGTTCTCTTGCACAGTTTACATTCTCACCGAAAGAAAAAAAAGCGTATAAAGCGCACAATTTTCATGCAAAAAGCCGTTGACAAACAGCGTCGGAATCAGTACTGTATAAAGGAAAGAATGCAAAATATTACCGGAAAGGAGGCTCCGCTATGAAGAGCAGCCATCGCTTCCCTCTGCGGCGGCAGATCGTGTTGGGGATGCGCTTTTTTACCCCCCTTACCTCGCTGGCTGTGGGCGCGGCACTGTTCACCCTCTCCAACCAGTATGTGCGTGCCAACTCCTGCAGGCGGCGGAGTTCAACCTGCGGCTGGTGGCTACCTCCATCGAGACCAGTCTGGACAGCGCCGATGACCTTTTGAACTGGGCTTCCATCAACAGCACCGTGCGGCGGTACATCTCGCAGGAGGATATCAACGGCACCCAGACCATTGCCGCCTACGAAGCCATGCAGGAAAAATACTATTCCAGCACCCTGTATCGCCACATCCTCCGCTTCTTTGTTACCAATGAGAACGACCGGCACCTACAATTCGGCACGCTGAACGCCTCGGCGGCGCTCAACCGCACCAGCATAAAGCAGTTTCTCACCAAGGGTTACGGGATGCAGTTCACTACCGACCCGCTGCTGCCCGGCAGTCCGGGCTGCATTGCCCTCAGCCAGCCTGTCCGCTGCGGCAGGGGTACCCTGCACCGGGGCAGCACCTACCTTGCTCTGGATACTGCCACCATCACCGACCCGGCAGCGGGCTACAGCCTGACCGACGGCAGCGCGCTGTACTGGGAGACGGGCAGCCGCCTGTGGCAGATCGAAAATGGCAGCCTGACCGAGACCGAAAACCGGCTGCGGGAGGTAGACCTACACCCTGCGCACCGGCAAGCAATAACGGCATGACCGAGCAGACCGCGTGGCAGGGCAAGGTGCAGCTGAACGGCCAGAGCTACTATGTTGTCAAGGTTACACTGAACGGCCGCAGCGCGGCGCTGGTACAACTTTGCCCGCAAGCACCTTTTTTGCAGCACTACGGCGTGTACCTGTGGCTCATCGCCCTTGGCATAGCCATCATCTGGGGACTGAGCTTTTTGATGCAGCACTGGCTGGAGCGGGTCATCACCCGCCCGGTGGAGGCGCTGCAAAAGCGCATCGAAACCGTGGGCAGCGGCAACTTTGCCCCGGACCGCACGGTGGAGTGGAACAACGAGCTGGGCGACATCGGCCGCGGCATCAACCAGCTTGCCGAAAACGTAGACAGCCTGATGACCCGCCGCGTGGAGGACGAGCGCCGCAAGCAGGAGCTGGAATACCGGATGCTGCAAAACGAGGTGAACCCGCACTTTATCTACAACACCCTCAACAGCATCCGCTGGATGGCTACCATCCAGCACGCGCCCGGCATTGCCGAGATGGTCACCGCCTTTGCACGGCTGACCAAAAGCATCTCCAAGGGTACCCAGAAGCTGGTGCCCCTGCAGGAGGAGCTGGCATTGCTCAACGATTACTTTACCATCCAGCAGTACCGTTACGGCGGCGACTTAGAGATAGAGGTCTCCCGCATTGAAAGCGAGACCCTGTGCCGGGACTGTCTGATCCCCCGGTTCACCCTGCAGCCTCTGGTGGAAAATGCCATCTTCCATGGGTTAGAGCCCAAGGGCGGCCATGGCAGCGTACTGCTGGATATCTCCACCGACCTGGAAAACGGGGATGTGCTGCTGCGCATTACCGATGACGGCGTGGGTATGCCGCCGGAGCAGGTAGCTCACCTTCTGGACGAGCCCGCCGAGGAAGCCGAAAAGACTGAAAAAGTTCCGTCATGTCGGCCTGTGGAACGTAAACCGCCGCATCCGGTATTCCTTTGGCGAGAGCTATGGCCTGACCATTGAAAGTGAAGAGGACGTGGGCACCGAGGTCACCATCCGGCTGCCCTATCAGAAGAAAGGAGACAGCCATGCTGCGGATATTACTGGTGGATGACGAGCCGCTGGTGCTCATTGGCCTGCAGGGGATGCTGGAATGGGAAAAGCTGGGCTATACCGTCTGCGGCACCGCCCGCAACGGCAAAGCTGGCGCTGGAACTCATTGAGCGGGAAAAGCCGGATATCGTCATTGCCGACGTAAAAATGCCGGTGATGGACGGCCTTACCCTTGCCCGCACCTGCCGGGAGCGCAACGCCCTGCCCGCCTTTATTATGCTGACAAGCTTTGAAGAATTTGATTACATCAAGCAGGCCATGGGTGCCGGGGTGGTGGATTATCTGGTCAAGCTAGATCTGACCCCGAGAACCTGAAAAACGCTCTTGCCCGCGCCGCCGAAAAGGTAAAAAAGGAGCACACCCTTGCTGGGCGAAGTACCGGTGCAGGAAAACCTTGCCGAGAGTGCGCAGCTATCAGGAGCGGTTTTTCGTGCGGCTGTACGCCGGGCTGTTCCCGGACGAACAATCTTTGGAGCAGCCTTTGCAGCACATGGAGCTGAACCTTGCAAGCGACGCCTACCTTGTAGCCAGCTGCGAGATCATCGCCAACACCGCCCTTACCCCCGCCCAGCAGCTGAAGCTGAGTTTTTCCTGCGGGCGTATGCTGGAGACCACTCTGCAAAGCTATCTGCCCTGCTATGTGACCGGCGCGGATGCCTGCGCTGCAATGTGCTTTTTCTGCCTGACCGATGCCCAGTCGCCAAAAATACCGGACGGTACTGCGCCCGCTGCTGGAACGCGCCAGCCAGATTCTATACAACTACTTCACGGTACGGCTGCTCTGGGCGGTAGGACGCCCCACCGGCTCCCTGCTGGGGCTGGCGCGCTGCTGCCGGGAAAACGCCCACCTACAGCCCCTGCTCACGGTGGAGCAGCCCATCCAGTTCGTGGAGGTCAACGAGGGCGATGCCACCGCCGGGAAGATGCAGGTGGTGGCACAGGTGCAGGAGTATATCAAGAATCACCTTTCGGAAAACTGACACTGGCCGATGTGGCGGCTGTATTCAACTTTTCGCCCAACTACCTCAGTCAGCTTTTCGGAAAATACGGCGACAGCGGCTTTGTGGAGTACATCACCGAGACCCGCATTGCCGCGGCCAAGGAGATGCTGGAACAGGGTGATTTGAAGGTCTACGAAATTGCGGAAAAACTGGGCTACGAAAGCGCCTTCTATTTTTCCAAGGTATTCAAAAAAGGTCACGGGGCTCAGCCCGCGGGAATACCAGCAAAGTATTTAAAATCGGAGGCTTTTATGATACAGGAACAGCTTGCTCTCTGCCGGAATTTCTTCCCGACTACCGCCCCTTTCCCCCTGCCAAAGAGCACACCGCATGGCAGGGGCTGTACCCCTGCGGGCAAAGCAGCGCTTTTTGCAGGCGGGGGAAGCCGCGCTGCAAACGCCCATTGCGCCCCTGCCGCTCTCGCTCTGGCTGGATTTCACCCACACTGGGCGGCGCACCCCATGGGAGACGGCTTACTTTTTCCCGCCGGGCGCGGCTGTGCGCACTGGTATGCGCCGAGTGCGTAGAGCACAGCGGGCGCTTTCTGGATGCCATTGCCGGATACCGTATGGGCGCTCTGCGAGGAAAGCGCATGGCAGCTGCCTGCCCACAACAGCTATGTGCGGGACACCCCGCAGCTGCCCCTGCCGGACACCACCCGCCCCATCGTGGATTTATTTTTTTGCCGCCGAGACCGGCGCGCTTCTGGCGCTGACCCGGTATTTACTGCCCGATGAGCTGGACGCTGCTGCGCCGGGCATCACGGCGAGGATGGAGCGGGAGCTGGACGCCCGCATCCTGACGCCTTATTTTACAAGCCACTTCTGGTGGATGGGCAACGGTGCGGAGAGCCTATGTGTAACTGGACGAGCTGGTGCACTCAGAATGTGCTGCTCACCGTTTTTCTGCTGCCCACCTCGCAGGAACAGCGCTGCGCAGCGGTAAAACAGGCCGCGTATAGCCTCGACTGCTTTTTGAAGGACTACGGCGCGGACGGCTGCTGCAACGAGGGCGCAGTATTATCGCCACGCCGGGCTGACCCTGTGGGGCTGTCTTGAAATTTTATCTGCCGTAGCACCGCAGGCCTTCTGCGCCCTGTTCCATGAGCCTAAAATCAAAAATATTGCGGAGTACATCTGCAATGTCCATGTAGAAGGGCCTTACTACCTGAACTTTGGCGATTGCAGTCCCCTTGCCGGGCGGTGCGGTGCGCGGGAATACCGCTTTGGGCAGGCCGTTGGCAGCGATGCTTTGCAGGCACTTGCGGCGGCAGACTTCCGTGCCGATGCCGACCCCGACCACCTGCAGAACCCGGACGGCAGCACCCACATCAACCTGTGGTACCGGCTCATCACCGCCTTTGCAGAGCAGGAGCTGATGGAATGCGCTGCAATTCCCCAGCATCTACCTGCACGGTGTGGTACCCCAGTGTGGGCATTTACGCCGCACGGCAGGGTCGCTGGGTGTTGGGGCAAAGTTTGGCTCCAACGGCGACAGCCACAACCACAACGATACCGGCAGCATCACTGTGTATAAGGACGGCAGACCGTTCCTTATCGACATCGGGGTGGAAAGCTACACCAAAAAGACTTTCAGCCCCAGCGGTACGAGATCTGGACCATGCAGAGCGCGTGGCACAACCTGCCCACCTTTGACGGCGTGCAGCAGCTGCCCGGCGCGGAATACGCCGCCCGGGAGGTGCACCCACGGAAAACAGCATCACCGCCGAGCTGGCAGGCGCGTACCCGCCTATCCCAGGGCTTACCACCTACCGCCGCTGTGTATCGGTCAGTGAACAGGGCATCACCCTGCGGGACGAAACAGACTATCCCGGCACGGTGGATCTGACCCTGCTCACCGAGCAGCAGCCCGTCCCCACCGCAGATGGCTTTGCGGTGGGCACGCTGGGCGGCATCCGGTTTGACCCGGAAAAGCCGCTGGCAAGGTCACGGCGGTGCCCATCACCGACCCGCGCCTGCGCACCGCATGGCCGGAAACGATCTATAAGATCACCCTGCATTTCAAAAAAATGCTGAATGTCGTGAACTATACTAAGGAGAACCGCCATGGAAACCATCAAGCTGAAAATTCTGGACGAAGCCGGTCACACCCTGATGACCTGTGACGCCGACACCGCCGTATCCCTTGTTTACACCAACTGCTACAAGCCCGGCGACCGGGTGGCGCTGGAAATCGACCATCCCGGGCAATACTGCGTCATTCAGTTTGAGGACACCATGCCCGAAGCCCTTGTGTATGTGGTAAAGCGGGAGATCAACTTCCACATTCCCTTCGGGGAGCAGGCCATCACCTACTCGCCCAAAGCTTTGTGGGCAGCCGTCACGTCGTCCGCGCACGGCTGGCACTGCCGGAAGAGATTGCTGCACGGCGGAACTTAGCCTTCAACTGCTACGATGAGCACGGCGACACCGGCTTTTATCCCCACGCCAGTGCCAACGTGGAAACGCGCGGCGGTGAGGCGGTGTTTGCCGCCCGCAACGCCATCGACGGCATCTTTGAGAACAGCGCCCATGGGGAGTATCCCCTATCAGAGCTGGGGCATCAACCGGGACCCGAACGCAGCCCTGACGCTGGATTTTGGCCGCGAAGTACTGCTGGATGAACTGCGCATCACCGAGCGGGCAGATTTCCCGCACGACAACTACTGGGTAAAGGCCACGGTGGAATTTTCTGATGGCAGTCAGCTGGACATTCCGCTGGTAAAAAGCGCCAAACCCCAGAGCGTTGCCTTTGAGCCCAAGCGGGTGCGCAGCCTTGTGCTGAAAGACCTCATTCAGGCCGAGGGACCTCCCCCTTCCCGGCCCTGACCCAAATCGAAGCCTTTGGCACCGAGGTGAAATAAAATGAGCCTATACAATTCTCTCTATGAGCGGGAAGGGCATGGCATCAGCCCCAAACGAGCCGGAGAAAAAAGGCTTTGCGCGCTTCTGCCAGATGGTCGGCCGCGACCCCGGCCAGCTGCTGGGCACGAACCTGATGGTCTGCGTGCTCTGCCTGCCCGCCGCGCTGGGGATCTCGCTGGGCGTGACCCTGTTCTCCCTGCCGGTCACGGTGGTGTGCAGTCTCCTCACCGGTCTGCTGACCGGCCCTGCCATGGTGCTGCTGGCAGACTGCGCTCTGCGCAGCTTGCAGAACGACCCCTCCCAGTGGCTGCCCCGGGCAAAGCAGACCCTAACCGCCCATTGGAAAGCTGCCTGCGGCTTTGGCTGCATTGGCACACTGGTGCTGGGGCTGCTGTGCTTTGTATCGGCCTTTGTGTTTGAAGGCCGCGCAGCAGGGGTATTACCCCGGGCTTGCCATTCTCGTTTTTCTGGCGCTGGATTTTCTGGTGCTGGCGGTTCTGGCACGCTTTGCGCTGCCGTTCTGCCGCTGCAACTGCCCGCCCCGGACAGCTTGCTGCGCCGCGCGGGCAGACTGCTGCTTAACGCCCCGATTCGCTGCGTCCTGGCAGGTTCGTGATGCTGGCAGGCATCGGCGGCATGATTTTGCTGTTCCCGGTCAGCGTGTTCTGGGCGGTGCTGTTCGGTTTCTGGTTGCCCGGGCTTGCAGCCATGCAGACCCTGTTTCCCGTTTTGCGGCAGGAATACGGCGTAGAGGTGCGCAGCATTCGCACCCGGCAGCGCCGATAAGCTCCCTGACCGCACAGGAGCAGAAAAAGCGCTCCCACGTCAACTGGTGGTATTACAACTGGGGCATCGTAGCTGTGGCGGCTATGGTCATTGTGGTGCAGCGTATGTGGCACACGGCCTGCTGACTACCGTAGACCCCGGATTACACCGTGGCGGTAGTCACGGCGGAGGCCCCTGCCGGACGAGGCCGGTGCAGCGCCTGCAGACTGCGCTGGCAGACTATGCGGAGGACGCCAACGGCGACGGGGCTGTGGTGGTGCAGGTGAACAACTACACATGGAGCGCCGATGCCGCCCCCGAAAGTGACCGACATGAACGGTCAGATGGCCGGTGCCACCCAGATGAACACCGACCTTGCCAACGGCGAGAGCAAAATTTGGATTTTGGATGACCCAGAGGGCTTTGAGCAGGCTTATGGGGCGCTGAGCGAAAAGCTGTAACATCCAGTGCATCCTCGACACCGGTGCAGTTGATGGAAATTTGCGCCCATCCCGGAGCAGCAGCTCCACACAGCCGGTGCCCATGTTAAACTGACAGGCTCTTGCATCGTACTTCATAATCAATACGCTTATTCCGCCTTCCCTTCCAGCCTGTTTTTATACCCTTCGCCCCATGCCCGCATGGCATCCAGAACCGGTTTCAAACTATATCCCAATTCGGTCAGAGTATATTCCACCCGGGGCGGCACTTCAGCATAGACCTTCCGGGTCAGCAATCCGCTTTCCTCCATCTGCCGCAGCTGAGCGGTCAAAACCTTCTGGGTCACATGGCCGATGGACTTTTTCAGTTCTCCAAAACGCTTTGTGCCCAGCATCAGATCCCGGAGGATCAGCACCTTCCATTTATCGCTGATGAGGGTCAGGGTGGTCTCCACCGGGCAGGCCGGGAGTTCTTTGAGGATTTCCTTTTCCATAATTACCTCCAAGGGAATTTCAAGGGTCATCGTGCCGGATGCACGGATACCACACACCGCTTTACGGCATCATTATAGCTTTCAACAGCAAAAAAGCAAGCAGCATCGCAATAGTATCTTTCCGGTAACTACGCCACAATATTGTGCGTACTTCACAAGCCGCACAAAGCGCACTACAATAAAGCTGTCAGAGAAAAAAACAATGTATGGAGGTACATCCCATGAATAAAGTCGTAGAATTTCTGAACACAAACCCGGTGCAGTATCTGGCTACCGTCGGTCGTGACGGTAAGGCAAAGTGCCGCCCTTCATGTTTGCCGGTGAGCTGGACGGCAAGCTGTGGTTCTGCACCAACAACCAGAAGGATGTTTACAAGGACCTGCAGGCAAACCCCAACATCGAGATCTCCGTTTCCAGCCCGGAGTACGCATGGCTCCGTCTGCATGGCAAGGCTGTGTTTGAAAACAACATGACCGCCAAGGAGATGTGCATCGCAAACCCCATCGTGAAGAGCCAGTACGGCGAGGCTACCAACCCCATCTTTGAGGTGTTCTATCTGGAGGATGCCCACGGCATCATTGCAGACTTCTCCGGCAACCCTCCCTACGAGTTCTGATCTGAAAAAACAGCGCAGCAGTCTTCTGAACGGGTAGACTGCTGCGTTTTTATAGAAAGGTTTTGAAAGGCAGGCGAACACCATGAACCAGAGTGAGCGGCGAACGATCCTTATTCAGGTGCTTTTGAAAGAACACCCGGAGTATCGGGGACTGCGGATACCGGCAGACGCAGACACCCAGTGGCAGCTTCTGCGGGGCTTGCTGAATATCCGTGAACCACGGCGTATCGGCACAGACTTTCTGCAAATACAGGATGCGTACCTGCAAGAGGAAATCGCCGCAAAAGGCATCACCGATGCGGCTGACCTGACGCCCCTGCAGCCGGGGCTGTACCTCTGGCAGGGGGACATTACCACCCTGAAATGTGATGCCATCGTCAACGCTGCCAACAGCGACATGACCGGCTGCTACTGCCCGAACCACGGCTGTATCGACAACGCCATCCACACCTATGCCGGGGTGCAGCTGCGTCTTGCCTGTGCAGAGATCATGGACAGGCAGGGACACCCGGAACCCACCGGACAGGCAAAGCTCACGACCGCATTTAATCTGCCCTGCCGCTATGTGCTGCACACCGTGGGCCCCATCATCCATGGTCGGGTGACTCAGCAGGACCGGGCATTGCTGGCTTCCTGCTACCGCTCCTGTCTGGAACTGGCGGCAGAGAATAGCTTGGAAAGCGTGGCGTTCTGCTGTATTTCCACGGGAGAATTTCACTTTCCAAACCAGCTTGCAGCAGATTGCGGTGCAGACTGTGAAAGAATTTCTCAAAAAAGCAAACCAGTGTGAAGAAGGTGATCTTCAATGTATTCAAGGATTTGGACAAAGAAATCTACGAACGACTGCTCCGGACCGATTGATACGCTGCGGCAGGTTCTGAGCCATGCCGATGCAGTGGTCATCGGTGCAGGTGCAGGGCTTTCTACCTCGGCAGGTTTACCTATGACGGGGAGCGGTTCCGGGAATATTTCTCCGATTTTGCCAGCAAGTACGGCTTTACGGATATGTATTCCGGCGGCTTTTACCCCTACCCACCATGGAGGAATACTGGGCATACTGGAGCCGCTATATTTACATCAATCGCTATCAGGATGCACCCAAGCCGGTGTATCAAGGTCTGTTTTCTCTTGTGAAAGACAAGGACTACTTTGTACTGACCACCAACGTGGACCACTGCTTCCAGAAAGTAGGGTTCGACAAAAAGCGGCTTTTTTACACGCAGGGCGATTACGGCCTGTTCCAGTGCAGTGAGCCCTGCTGTCAGGAAACGTATGACAATGATAAGCTTATCCGGCAGATGGTGGAAGCGCAAGGGTATATCATTGCACCGGATGGTCAGCTGACCGTGCCGGAGAATACCATCCTGAAAACTTATATCCCCAATTTAATATAACATATTTACTTAGAGTTCCAGCTCGGCTCCCGAAGGAGTCGGAGCAAGTTTTTAACTTTCTGATCGCTACATAGCAAACCCAACCAAGGCCATCCCAGAAGGGATGGTCAGGTTCAGGTTGTTGCGTGGCGATTGCAGTATCCGTATAGATGGTCATCCCATTGATAATTTGTGTCCATCTGTCGTCTTTGTCGTTTCGCCGTTCGCTTCGTTGCAGATGAAAAAGATTCCGCCGGGCTTCAGCACCCGATAGACTTCTCTGAAATTCTGCACAAGTTCCGGCCAGAAATAGACCGTTTCAAAGGCGGTCACTACCTCAAACTGCTCCGCTTCAAACGGCAGCTCTGCCACACTTGCCTGCTGCACGGTACACCGTCCTGCCGCAATGGCGCCCGCATTGACCTTACGCGCTTTTTCTACGCTGACAGCCGAATAGTCGATGCCCTGCACCTCGCCGTTGGGGCACAGTTTCAACAGCGTTTTAATGTTCGCTCCACCGCCGCAGCCGCAGTCCAGCACCATGGCATCCGGGGCAGGCTGTAAAAAGCTCAGCCCCCATTCTGCCATTGCGCTGTGTCCAAAGTTCATCATTGCGACCATGATCTTTCCGCCAAAGCCTACGGGCTTTCGGGTGTTTTCAAAAAAGATGACATAACGCCACCCTCTTTCTGTTTACCGTTCACAATGCAATGCTTTTTACCAGATGCGCCCACTGCTCCGGGTGACAGGCCAGCAATTCATCGTGCCGAAAGTTAGATAAAGCTAATCTTCTGTTCTATAAAAAGCCGCTTCTCAGCGGTCCCTCTGCCAAAATAATACGCCCTGCTGTTGACCCTGTCAAGGAGTTTCAGGCATTTTCGGAGATTCCGAAAGAGATTTCGCTTTCGGCCCCCCAAACCATCACCCCAGTGCCACGTCCAGCACCATCATTACGCTGAAGCCCACCGCAAAAAACACCGTGCCAACGTTGGAGTGCTGCCCCTGCGACATTTCCGGGATCAGTTCCTCCACCACCACATACAGCATGGCTCCGGCAGCAAAGCTGAGCAGATAGGGCAAAGCAGGCACCACGATGCCTGCCGCCAGAATCGTCAACACTGCCCCGATGGGTTCTGCGATGCCGGACAGTACGCCGCCCCAGAACGCCCGGCGCTTTGGCATTCCTTCTGCCCGCAGGGGCATAGAAATGATGGCCCCCTCTGGGAAGTTTTGGATGGCGATCCCAAGGGAAAGTGCCAACGCTCCGGCTGCAGTGATCTGAGTAGTCCCGGCAAGATAGCCAGCATAGACCACCCCCACCGCCATGCCCTCCGGGATGTTGTGCAGCGTTACTGCCAGAACCATCATGGTGGTGCGTTGGAGTTGGCTTTTTGGCCCTTCGGCCTGCAAACTATTCTGGTGCAGATGCGGAATAAGATGATCCAGCAGCAGCAAAAACAGGATGCCCAGCCAGAAGCCCACCGCTGCAGGGAAAAACGCCAGCCTGCCCAGATCTGCGGCCTGCTCCATAGCCGGGATCAGCAAGCTCCACACCGATGCCGCCACCATGACTCCGGCGGCAAAGCCGGTGAGGGCGCGCTGGATGCCGTCACGCAAAGCGTTTTTCAAAAAGAACACACAGCCTGCCCCAAGGCTTGTACCCAGAAAGAAGGGATCAATACCCCCCAGAATGCGTCTTGTAGCATGTAGTACCTCCTTGCGGTTATTCATAACTAACTGCATAAAAAGTATACTGCGCTCCGGCAAAAAGGTCAAGGGCTTTGCGGTATAGAGGGTGCAGATCGTTTCCTGCATCGAAAAATTCACCTCTGCAAACTTTCCGGTTTCTACTTGACAACGCCCGGCGGGAGTGCTATTTTTACTTCGTGAAATTTGTTTTGCCTAACCATCTGAGGGTTTTTCCCCTGCATTTTTTTGCATCAGTTGTTAGACAAGGCTAACCGTTTTTTCAAAACCGAGATAGAGGTATGTTGCCATGAGATTGAAAAAGTATTTGCAGGTGTACTTGCGGCCGCTATGCTGGTATGCGCTGTGGCAGTCCCGGCCTTTGCTGCGGAAGAGGTGGAGCAGGAAAACTGCCTGACCTCCAGCTATGTCCAGATGAACATCCCCTACGCCGACTTCTACAAGGCTGTCGGTGTGGACAACGCATCTGAGATCGACGCTGTGACCAGCGCCACCATGAACAAGCCCCGTGCGGGCAAGCTTGTCGCCGGTTCCTACCACGTCAACGCAGATGGCACCGACATCACCGGCGTTTCCTTCCCGGTCAAGGTGCTGACCCCGTGGGCGCTGAAGAATGCAAAGCAGGTCACCGATGCCGACAGCTACGACATTACCGTTACCCTGAAGGGCAAGGAATCCACCACCACCTACACCGGCGCAGATGCCTTGTTTGAGAACGAGAGCTACGCTTACTACAAGCTCAGTGAGACCCCTGCCTACTACATCACCGCATGGTATAACCTGCTGAGCGGCAAGTGGGAGTTTGGCAAGGTCCACGCCGCCGAGACCACCGTAGAGGGCGCCACTGTGGAGCTGAATACCAACGGTCACCGCGCCACCTACGAGATGAAAATCTCCGGTTTTGATCTGGACTACAAGGCCAACAAGGTCTACGGCGCAGTTCTGACCACCGCCGATGGCAGTGAGTACGGCCTGCGTCATCTGGCCAACATCTGGCATGGTGCCAAGCTGGGCTTCAATGCCGATGATCCTTACTTTGCATCCATCATCGGCAAGACGATCACTCAGATCACCTTCTACACCGCCGACGGCGTGTATGTCCTGCCGGTCAGCGTGGCACTGTAAGTTTGCGGAAGGCTGCCTGATTCAGCCAACATATAGCACAAAACGGGCAAGGTTTCCTGATTGCGGGAGACTTTGCCGTTTTTTTTTTTTTGCAGATGGAGCCCAATCGCAGAGTCAACAGTTTTTACGTCTGCAAGACGGAATCAATATTGCCGGCATTACTCTGCGAATCACAAAAGGGTCCATCCAACAGCAATCCTGCGGGATGGACCCTTTTTATTCGCCTTCCGGCTCCTTGCAGATATCCGCCCAGCCCTCGGCTCCGGCGGCTGCTTCCAGCTCCTGCAAGGTCAGCTTGACGGCGGTGTGGCCGTTGCCCGCTGCCGGGTAGACGGTGTCGAACTTGCGCAGGCTCTCGTCCAGATAGACCGCCACGCCCTCGTTCACCCCAAAGGGGCACACGCCGCCGGGGGCATGACCCACATAGGCCTCCACCTCATCTTCCACTTCCCCGCTCTTATTCGGTAATGGCCCAGACCCGTGCGGGCAGACCGGTTGCACCTTCAATGCGGGGGTAAGAAACGACGACCACCGCACCGGCAGGCTGCACTTTATCCAGATTTGCAAGCACCTCCACCTGCAGCTTGTCGTTGTCCAGAACATAGCGCTCGCAGGCAAGGTCACCCTTTTCCTCCGCCACCGCAGAGGAATCGGTATCCAGCGTTTCGTGGCCGTTGGCGGCGGCGTTTCGCACCTTGTAGATATACTCCAATGCTTCCAGCGACCAGCCGGGGGCATTTTCTTTACCCTCTGCGTCGATGCCGGACAGCGCATCCATATCCGGCCACTTCTTATACCAGTCGCTGCGCAGAGCCACCAACGCACCATCCGGGATGGGACCGTACTTTGCTTCATAGGCCTTGATGTCCTCCACTGTCACAGCGTAGCGGGGGTCTTTCTTGGCCTGCTGGGAAATATCGATGACCACCAGCGGGAAGATCAGGTCGTTCACATCAAACTTTTCGGACAGTGCTTTGCCCCTGATGAAGTGACCCGGGAAGTCGATATGGGTACCGAACTGTCCGGGGAATTTGAAGGTCTGGATGGGAGTCTCCAACGTAAATGTTGCAGTAGATTCTGATCTGTATGTAGAAGCTTCTATTCTGAAAAAATTCGGGCAAAGAACTGACCGGTGCATATGAGGAAGCTTCTGATATTACATTAAATGAAAATCCTGCAGAGGCACCTGCACAGTACAAAACCCTGAAAAGTGACGGAAGTTATGTTTCCAACGCTAAAATCATCGATACCGTAACAGATGCCACTGCTTCTCTGGCAACCGCATAAATTCAAGAGAAGACACCTTCCCTGTCGGTTCCACGATTCAGGGAATCATTCTGGAAACGACAGACGGCTATAAAGTAGGTCTGGAACATCTCTCCAATATCTGGGTTCAGCCTTATAAATTATCTTTTAATGTAAACAACGAAGCTGCAACGATGGGAATTGCAAAATCAGATAATACTGCAGAATTTAAAAACTGGTAAACAAGACCATCCAGAAAATCACTTATCTGACACCGGATGGAAATTATGTTTACGCTTTTACTGACGGTGCCTTTGTAAAACCTGCATACGCTGAGGAAATCAGCGGTACCTTCAGCAGTGATATGAAAACCTTTACTTTAAATCAGGTTCCAACCGTGAAAAACGGAACCTTAAACGTCCTTTACACGGTAGGATCCGGACATAAGAAAACTTCTTACACTTTATATTCCGATGCTGTTCAGAAAACCGTTTCTCTTGATTTTGGCAGTATTCCTGCTGATGCAGAAGCCGGAACATACAGCGTATCCATTGCTTCTGATGATTATGGAGATATTTCTGTTGCAATCCCGATCACCGATCAACAGAAAGAACAGCTGTCCTCTCTGCTCAAACAGGCAGAAGCTGCTTTAGCCAAAGCTGCTGCAAATGATCAGGTATTAGCTGCACACAAGGATGAAGCTGTCGAACTGTTAAAATCTGCATCCGCTACCAGTGCGGATGCCGCTGATCTGATCAACGAACTTACGGAACTGTTAAAACCGTACCAGAATACCGAAACACCGGATACAGGCGATAAAACACCGGAAACTCAGCCTTCCGAAAGCAATCAGACCCCAGAGACGCAGCCTTCCAATACCACTCCTTCAACGGACAAAACCTCATCACTGGCAAAACAGACGGTAAAATTAAAAGCATTCGGCAAAGGAAAGCTGAAAGTATCCTGGAAAAAAAGATAAAAACGCTTCCGGTTATGAAATCACATATTCTACAAAAAAATCATTCAAAAACAAGAAAACCGTTGTTGTAAAGAGCAAAAAAACAACCAGCAAAGTGATCAAAAAGCTGAAATCCAAAAAGACATATTATGTCAAAGTCCGCTCTTACAAAAAAAGCGGAAAAACAAAAGTTTACGGCTCCTACAGCAAAGTGAAATCCTTGCGTTCAAAATAAAAGCAGTTTGAGACGAAGCAAATTCTGACAATAAAAAAGGATATAGCGAACATTGAATTGTACTTTCAATATTCCTGTATCCTTTCCTGGTTCATTATTATTGGTGAACAGCGTCCCATGGCATCTACGCTTTCCTGCGTAAATTCATGGAATACGCCTTGCCCATCATACTTTCCGCTTTGATATACATGGAATCCGTCAATATCCATACGCAACTCTTTATAAGTAAGCAGAGATTGATTGTGATTTTCCGCAGTCCTGCGGCGAAGAATGGCTGCAATTTTGCACAACAGGATTTTTGGCGAAAAGGGCTTTGGAATATAGTCATCAATCTGCTGTTCAAACCCCCGTAACTGGTTTTCTTCATCCGAAAGTGCAGTAAGCATAATGACAGGGACTTGTGACCTTTTGCGAATGACCTCACATACACCATAGCCGTCGATTTTAGGGAGCATAATGTCTAACAGCACAAGGTCAATGGTATCATCAAACATTGCAATTCCAGTCACGCCATCAGACGCAACGGCAACTTCATAGCCTGCATCAATCAGATGGTTTTTCAATATATCCTGAATGTCAATATCATCTTCGACAATTAAAATTTTCTGCATCATTCCACCTCCAGTTTATAGGATAACATAGTTTTTTGAATTTATGATGAAGTGCATTATGATTCTTATAGATTGCCATAATGCTTCATCCTATAAATACTTTTCAACAGCACTCTTTGTTTCTATCGTTACAATAATCTTCTTTTCCGGGTATAATAAAAAAGAACATTCTACAACCTCAAAGGAGGGATTTCTATGATAGAACAGCTCATTGCTGAAGCAACAGAATGTGATTTCAAAGTTGCTCTCGAAACAAAAAAGCCAAAAAGCTGGTTAAAAAGTGTCAGTGCCTTTTCCAATGGAATCGGCGGCACTCTGTTTTTCGGAGTCTCTGATGACCGGGAGCCTATCGGCTTGTCCGATGTTCAAAAGGATGCTGAAGCGATCAGCCGCTTAATCAAAGAACGTATCACACCATTACCGCAGTTTATCTTAAAGCCTTTGCAGGAAGATGGTAAAAACCTGTTAGCTCTGGAGATTTCTCCTGGCCGTAGCACCCCATACTATTACAAGGCAGACGGCGTAATGGAAGCATACATCCGTGTTGGAAATGAAAGCGTAATTGCACCTGATTACATTGTGAATGAACTGATCTTAAAGGGAACCAATCAGTCCTTTGACACCTTAACAACAGAAGCTGTGAAAAAGGATTACAGCTTCACACTTCTGGAAGCAACCTATCTGGAACGGACCGGTCTCCGCTTTGAGCCATCCGATTATGTTTCCTTTGGTTTGACTGATAAAAATGGACTCCTGACCAATGCCGGAAAACTCATGACCGATCAGCACACAGTCTATAACTCCCGTATGTTCTGTACCCGGTGGAATGGCTTGGAAAAAGGCTCTATCTTTGATGATGCGCTGGACGATAAAGAATACGAAGGGAATCTGATTTATCTACTGAAAAGCGGCAGTGAATTTATTCGCAATAATTCCAAAGTCCGTTTTGTCAAAGAAGCACAGTATCGTGTAGACAAGCCGGATTATGCCAAAAGAGCTGTGACAGAGGCTCTCGTCAATGCGCTTATCCATCGTGATTACATTGTGCTTGGCAGCGAAGTCCATATTGATATGTTTGATGATCGGGTGGAAATCACATCGCCGGGCGGTATGTTTGGCGGCGGCTCAATTCAGGAATACGATATTTACAGTATTCGTTCGATGCGACGAAACCCTGTGATCGCTGACCTGTTCCACCGCATGAAGTACATGGAACGCCGTGGAAGTGGCCTACGCAAAATCGTCAGTGAAACTGAAAAGCTGCCTGGATACACAGCGGCATATAAGCCTGAATTTTCCTCAACAGCGACAGATTTCAGAGTCATCTTGAAAAATGTAAACTACAACTTAGAGGGTGACGCCCACCAAGTTATCCACCAAGTTACCCACCAAGTTATTGAACTATCAACGGTATCCAAACAGATTTTGGCTTTTTGCACAACACCAAAATCCAAGAAAGAGCTTGCAGTATTTTGCGGCTTCAAAGATTTAAGAAACTTCACTTTGAAGCATATCAATCCGCTTTTAGAATCCGGGCAATTAGAAATGACGATTCCCGATAAACCTAAAAGTCGCAATCAAAAATATATTACAGTTCGTTCCGAATAAACAGAGAAGCAGGGCATTGGGTCTCATCTCCCATTGTCCTGCTTTTATCCCCCAGATAATCCAACACCTGCATATAAACACCTACAAACTTTGTTGCCAACTGCATATCTAATGCTAAAAAACTTTGTTCATGTAATTCTGTATCTGTTTTGTATTTCTAAAAACGAACGTATAGTGAGTTTTGCAAGATGATCTGCAGATGTTTTTAAATCTGTATACACTGCATTTGTTGCAGTTGTAAGCTGATCAAAGGCTTTCTGTAAAAGTAACTTTTGTTCTTCTAAATCCGTTTTGTTTTGTGCCTGGAATATAAAATCTCTTGCATTCAAAAATGGAGTCACCATATCATAATCTCTTTCGAACTGTAGATTCAGCAAACATTCTCAGCTCAGAAAAGCGTGAGAGCCTTTCGTCAATTTGGTCTGTAATCTCACTAAATGACATTTCAATGGAAGGATCAAATAGAATATCAAACAAAATAAAATGTAATGTAATATCTCCATCTGTAAAACTCTTTGTCTTCCATGCTTTATACAGCGGATTATGATTAGACAACCGGCTATCGATGGAAATGAAAACATTCTTTCCCTCAGGAGTCTGACGGAACTGCATATAATCTCCAAGTCAGCTTTCCAGACGACGCTCATCATCATAGGATCGTGCACTCTTTTTGCTAAACTCGTCACGACTTTTGAATCCATATACATAAAATTCTCTCATATAGTCACGGATGCGATTGAAATTCTTTACTAACTCGCTATATGCCATGTTTTTTACCACCTCTCATCTATTTATTTTAATAGTATACAAGATGGGATAGTGACTGTGCCAACTTCGTGCCCAGTGGGCACAAGGTTGGTTCATCTCATCATATACTGTTGTAATATAAAAGCGATGCAATGCCACTATAATTTCAACAGATTCATTACCAGTTTTACCATCACTTCTTTTTCTTCTGGTTTTGATTCTGCAATCATCAATGTAATTGCTACTAACGTTCCATCACTGAGTCTCTTCTCTCCATCTAAGAACAACGCATTGTTCTTGTCAGGTCACGCCGTTTTTCTGCGTTCATAGGTTGTTTGTGTGACAATAGGCTCGGAAATAACGGGAATATCTACATCGTCCACGAAGTTGAAGAAAAATCTTCACTTTCTGCTTGCGCTTGCCGCTGGATTTGTCCGGGGCATAGACGATGATCTTCTTGATATACTCGTTCACGATGGTCTGTGTCAGCTCCTCCACATCCACATATTTCTGTGTCAGGGCGATAAAGGCATCCAGACCGTCGTTCATTTCTTCCCGCTGTTCCACCCATTCTTCGATAACTTCAATTTCGAGCTTTAACCGTTCCTGCTCCGCTTCATAGTCCGCAGACATCTTTCTGTATCTGTCCTGATTGAGATTTCCAAGAACATAGTCCTCGTACAGCCGGGAGATGATGACATCCAGATCGGCAAGGCGTTTCTTTGCCTGTTCCAGCTTCTTTTTGTCATCCCGGATGCTGCGCTCCTGGTCAGTCCTGCGGCATTGCAGCCATTCCTCCTGAAAACCGTCCACATCGCTTCGGATATACTCATTGACTGCCCGGATGCGTTCCAGAACGATTTCACGAAGCACATCTTCCCGGATATAGTGGGCAGTACAAGTACCACGGTTGCTCTTGTAGTTGTTGCAGACGTAGTGATCCTGCTTGCCCTCAAAGCTTTTGCTTGTGGCAAAGTGGAGCTTGCCGCCGCAATCGGCACAAAACAGAAGCCCGGAGAACAATCCCTGCCGTTCCGCTTTTGCGGGGCGGCGTTTGTTTTTCCTCAGTTCCTGCACCCTGTCAAACTGTGCCTGAGATACAATCGCTTCCTGTGTGTCCGGCAGATAAAACATATTCTCCGGCTCATTGGGAATCCGCTTTTTCAGCTTGTAGGACTTGGAATAAGTCTTGAAGTTGCAGGTACAGCCTGTGTACTCCTGCCGTTCCAAAATCCCTGCAATGGACTGGTTGCCCCAGTGGTACGGTCTTTCCGGCATCGGCTTTTTCTTTCGCTTGGCATACAGAGCTTTTGCGGTCAGAATCTGCTTTTCTTCCAGAATCCTTGCAATCTGCTCCGGGCCTTTGCCGTCAATGCAAAGGTCGAAGATGAGCTTGACTACCGGAGCCGCTTCTTCATCCAGAATCCAGTGATCCTTGTCCTCCGGGTCACAGCGGTATCCGTAGGGCGGTTTGCCCATGTGCTTCCCACTGGTTCCTCTCTGCCGCAAACTGACACGGACTTTCTTGCTGGTATCACGGGGATACCACTCGTTGAACAGATTACGGATTGCGGCGAAGCCCTCGCTGTCTCCCCGGTTGCTGTCCACACCGTCATTTACGGCGATAAAGCGGACATCGTAGCTCGGAAAGATAATATCCGTATATTGTCCAACAGTCAGATAGTCACGACCAAAGCGGCTGAGGTCTTTGACCAGCCAGCAGCCCACAAGCCCCTGCTTGACAAGCTCAAAGCCTTCCTGCACACCGGGACGATTGAAGTTCGTCCCCGTATAACCGTCATCCACCAGAATTTTCAGGTTTGTATACCCGTGGTCACGGGCATATCGGGTTAAATACTCTCTCTGATTTGCGATACTGTTACTCTCGCCTTCCTGGGCATCCTCGTTGCTCAGACGGCAATAGAGAATGGTAATTTTCTGCTGATCCAACATAATATCCTCCTTCGGTGGTTGGTCAGCCGACAGTACCGTTGTGCATATTGGAATTATATCATGCTTTTGTGTCGCAGTCATTAACAAATCACCCCCTTGTCAGAAAAAATGAGCCGTTTTACCTTGTCGGCAAGCGGCTCATTCCCGTCACATTCTGTTTCAATCACATACCATGTGTTCCCGATCTTACGCTCAATGGTTTTGCGGAAAGAAGACTGCGCTGTTTCCCAATGCTTGCGGCATTCTTCCAAAAAATCAATGGGCGGCTCAAAAATCGGGTCGAAGCAGGAGTAAATATCAATATAGCCGATGGCATCATTGATTTCTTCCATCGGGGCATCTTCCATAATCATCTTGTTAATTTCCTCTACGGTTTTATTCATAGGCAAATAGTTCCTTTCTTAAATTTCCATATCCTGCCTACGCTTACGGGCAGGGTGCTTATGTTCCTGTGTTTCCTTTCCTCTGGCGAGAATGGCATGAACAAAAGCCCAAACCCTTTCAGACGCAATCTCTATCGCATCCAAGAAAGGCTGGGCTTTCTGTTTCAGTTCCATATATTTTTCGTTTACTGCTTCATACCGCTGTTTCCAGATGGAAATTGTTTTTTCAGCAGAAGCCAGTTTCTCTTTCAAACGCTTATTGTCAGCATTGGCAATAATGCCGTTGACCGCATAGCGTTTGAGTGTATCGCACTGATCCGGCGTGAGCGAGACATTTCCGGTGAGGGCATTTTTCTTGCCCATTTCCTCAATATCCTGCACCGTCAGCGCAATGGTCTTTGCTGCCTTGGTTTCCTTTTGCAGAGCTTCCAGTTTCTTTTTCTGCTTCTCCGTAGCAGCCTTGGCATCCGCCAAACTCTGCTCGGCCTGTTCCACCTGTCCGGTCACAGTTTCCAGGCGGTGCTGTTCGGCCTGTAACTTGAACTGTGTCACCGTCAGATGTTCCTCGGTACTGCCACGCTCTCCACGCTCCACATCGGTATATCCGGCGGCTCGCATGAAATTAAAAAGTCATCCTGCAGCACACTGTAGGACGACTTCAAAATCTTTTTCCCTTTTGCGTTCAACATAGGATTTCCGTTTTCATCAAGAACGGGTTTGGATTCCCACTTCTTACTGCGGCTGACCTGTGTGATCGTTTCCTTTACCGTTCCCCGGAGGGATTCATCCTTGCATCGCTTCGACCACAGGATTTGCTTTTCCACCACCGGGATATAAACCACATGAAGGTGATAGTGATACACATCCTCGCCCAGAGCTTCGGACATTGCCCGGTTGCGCTCATCGGCGTGCATCACAGCGGAGAGGATATACTGCTCGCCGCCCACAATCTCCACGGCGGCTTTGTAGGCATCGGCATAGAACTGTTTGGCATATTCATAGCCGCCGTGGTTGTGGAAGTAGGCAGAGTTTACATCAAACAGCAGCTCCCCATATTTCACCGCATCGGCTTTCAGACCACGGGTGGAGATAACACCATCTGCAATCATCTGATCGAACATGGCGGCATAGCTGTCGGTAGGTTTCTTGAAGTGGACATTGCGGTGGGTCTGGGTGGTATCAATATCTTGATTGGAGTAGCTGTCTTTTTCTCGCTCGTTATGCTCCTGAACTTTCGCCACATCGTCGAGGGTGGGCAAGTCCTGGTTACGGGCAAAGGTACGGTCAATTCCATCGTTTCTTGCCATAGGTTTTTTCCTTTCTTTCGAGAGTAGCAGACGGGCGGGGCTGCGGGGATGCACTTCTGCGGAAGTGTAATAACCCACTATAACACTTTCATCCATTCTGGCTGCAAAGTGCCGTGGGCTCTCCCGAGGGGGTGATGCGGTCACTGCGGTGACCTCTGCTGACCAAGGCAAAATGTCTGCGCCTTTTACCTTGGTCAGCCCGTCTGCATGAAGCTGTTCTGCGGAACATTTCTTGCAGACGATGGCAGCGAAAACCGTCTTTCACTGCCTGTCCATGGGCAGCACTGCGGTGTGCCTATGGGGACGGGAGATGCGAGGGGCTGTTGCCGGGGCATCACTTCTCCCGTCTTTGCTGCCATACGATGTCGTAACCAAGCACAGCGGCAAGCTCCAATACTTCCTTGTATCGGATGCTTTCCCGCTGTAATTTTGCGGACAGGTTGGAAACGCTGTCGCTCCATCCGTACTCGTCCGAGAGCAAGTCAACTACTTCCTGCATGGTCATCCCGGCACGGATGATCTGTGCCTTTATTTCGTTGCGTACATTCATATTGAAAAATCCTCCATAATTCTGTTTGTGGTTCGGTACAATCTCTGCACCCCAAAACGGAGCAGATACACCGAACAGTGAAAAATCTGCAATCT
>VOFB01004155.1_pt1 | contig 26382 bp, 46 predicted proteins | sample 5384141 | NCBI WGS metagenome assembly VOFB01 (sample SAMN12384721, study PRJNA508395) | human gut metagenome | isolation source: healthy gut A | host: Homo sapiens | reverse complement strand
AATAATGAGTCGATTAGTAGATATTGATAATTATCTTGTTTTAGAAAATGGAACCATCAAAGAAACATCTTTTAAACAAGATATTCAAATTCAAAATCAAACTTTAATGATTAATGAAGATGCAAAAGTACAAATTATTTATAAGACAACAGAAGAAGGAACTTATCAATTTAATATTGAAATTAAAGATCGTTTACATGTAGATCTTGTAGAAATGTATGAAGCATCAAAGTCTTGTTCTTATACAAAAAATATAAAATCAATGAATCAAGTGAAGTTTTAAGATATGTTGAAAAAATAGTCATCAAAATATTCAACTTGATTTAGATGAAAATGTTGATGTTTATAAGTATGCAAGAGTGTCTTGCGCTTATGTAGAATTAACAGATTATACAACTTTATCAAAATAAAATATCGTTTACTTGAAGAGGAAGCAAGTGTTAAACTTCTGTTTAGCTTCTTTAAGCAAAGAAAAAGAAAATAAACATTATGAAATGACTTTAGAACATTTAGCACCACATACATATGGTGATATGGATAACTATGGTATTGTTAAATCAAAAGCAAGTTTAATTATTGATGGTGTGGGACGTATTTACAAAGGTATGTCTGGATCAGATACACATCAAACAAATAAAATTATTGTTTTTGATGAAGGGTGCAAAGCACAAGCTAATCCGTATTTATATATTGATGAATATGATGTTAAAGCAAGCCATGGAGCAAGTGTTGGAAAGATTGATGAAGATCATCTTTATTATTTAATGTCTAGAGGTCTTTTTCTAAACAAGATGCTATGCATCTAGTCACTTATGGTTATTTCTTACCTGTTTTAGAATTTATCAGTGTAGAATCTTTAAAAGAAAGATTTTCAGATGTTTTGAAAGAAAAGGTGGGACTATAATGTTAGATGTTTTAAAAATTAGAGAAGATTTTCCAATGCTTAAAAAAGACTATGCATGGAAAACCTCCTATTTTATTTAGATAATGGGGCAACAACTTTAAAACCTCAATGTGTGATTGATAGTGTTTGTGATTATTTAACAAATTATTCTGGAAATGCACATCGTGGAGATTATGACTTATCACATGAAGTAGATACAAAATTTGAATATGTAAGAAGTATTGTTGCTGATTTTATTCATTGTAAACCAGAGGAAGTTGTTTATACTTATGGTTCTTCAGATGGTTTGAATATGGTAGCTTTTGGTTATGGAGTGACACATTTAAAGAAGGAGATGAAGTATTGATTACTCTTGCTGAACATGCAAGCAATACGCTTCCTTGGTTTGAAGTGGCTAAACATACAGGTAGCTATCATTAAATATATTGATCTAGACAGAAGAAGGAAAAGTGACTTTAGAAAATGTCAAAAAAGAGTGACTGAACATACAAAAATTATTTCACTTTGCGCAAATTACAAATGTTTTAGGATATTTAGCACCAATTAAAGAAATTTGTAATTTTGCTCATGAACACGATATTATTGTTTGTGTTGATGGGGCTCAAAGTGCACCTCATCATGCTGTTGATGTTCAAGATTTAGATGTTGATTTCTTTGCTTTTCAGGACATAAAATGTGTGGACCTACAGGAGTAGGCGTATTATATGGAAAATATCATTTATTAGATGAAATGACACCAACACGTTTTGGTGGAGGAAGTAATGCAAGATACAATAAGTTGTGGTTTAGTAAAGCTTAAAAATGCACCAACAAAATTTGAAACGGGAACACCTAATATTGAAGGGGTCATTGGTCTTGGTAGTGCCATTGAATATTTACAAAATATTGGTATGAAAAATATTGAAGAACATGAAGCAATGCTTAGAAAATATGCCGTTGAAAAGATGAAAGAATTAGATAACATTGAAATTTACAATGAAAATGGTGTTGGAGCAATTGCTTTCAATATTAAAATGTTTTTTCGTCAAGATGGTGCATCTTTATTTAATACGTATGGAATTGCCATTCGTGCTGGTCAACACTGTGCAAAAATATTAGATGAATATTTACATGTTTCACAAACATTAAGAGCTTCATTCTATTTCTACAATACAAAAGAAGAAATAGATCAGTTTATTGAAGTATGTAAGAAAGGGGATGACTTTTTAGATGCCTTCTTTGGATAATATGATGCTTCGTCAAATTATTATGGATCATTATGAAAATCCACGTAATCGTGAATTAGTTGAAGACGATAGCTATAAAAAGTCAATATGGATAGTGAAACTTGTATTGATAATATTGATATACAAGCAAAAATAGAAAATGGAGTGATTGAAGATATTCGCTTTGATGGAGAAGCGTGTGCGATTTGTACATCAAGTACTTCTATTATGACAGAATTATTAATTGGTAAAACAATTGATGAAGCAAGGGTTATTATTGAAAATTATATGAATATGATTTTTGAAAAAGATTATGATCCTGAAATATTAGAAGAAGCGATTGCTTTTTATAACACTCATAAACAGGCCAATAGAATTAAATGTGCAACTCTTTGGATGGAAAGGAATTACACAATTAATTGATGAAAGTGAAAAGGAGGAAACTCATGGAAAATGATGAAACTATGATTCCTGATAAAAGATGTGTCTGTTTTTAAAACACCTAAAGGAATTAATGAAGATATCGTTAGAAAATCTCTGCCATTAAAGGTGAACCTGAATGGATGTTGGAATATCGTTTAAAAGCACTCGATTGTTTTTTGAAAAAGCCAATGCCTACATGGGGCGTCGATTTAAGTAAGTAGATTTTGATGAGTATACGTATTATATTAGACCTTCTGATAAACAAACAAATAAATGGGAAGAAGTCCCTGAAACGATTAAAGATACTTTTGATAAACTAGGAATTCCTGAAGCAGAACAAAAATATTTATCAGGGGTAACAACTCAATATGAATCAGAAGTGGTTTATCATAATATGTTGAAAGAAGTTCAAGAAAAAGGTGTTATTTTCTTAGATATTGATAGTGGTTTAAGAGAATACCCAGAATTATTTAAAAGTATTTTGATACAGTTATTCCTTATAATGATAATAAGTTTTCAGCTTTAAATGGAGCTGTTTGGTCTGGGGGATCATTTATTTATGTACCACCAGGAGTAAAACTAGAAAAAACCTTTACAATCTTATTTTAGAATCAATTCTGAACAAATGGGACAATTTGAAAGAACATTGATTATTGTTGATAAAGGTTCTGATATTCATTATGTAGAAGGATGTACAGCACCAAATTATTCAAAAGATTCATTACATACAGGAGTTGTTGAAATTGTTGTTTTAGATGGGGCTAAATGCCGTTATACAACAATTCAAATACTGGTCTAATAATATCTTAAACTTAGTGACACAAAAGAGCAGAAGGTTTATAAAAATGGACAAATGGAATGGGTCGATGGAAATATTGGTTCTGCTGTTACAATGAAATATCCAACTTGTGTTTTAATGGAAGAAGGAGCGAAAGGTCCTTGTATTACAATTGCTGTTGCTGGAGAAAATCAAATTATGGATTCTGGAGCTAAAATGATTCATTTAGCACCAAATACTTCAAGTAGTATTGTTTCTAAGTCAATTGCTAAAAACGGTGGTAAAACAAACTATCGTGGGTTAGTACAACATAATCCAAAGGCAATCAACGCTAAAAGTAAAGTTGAATGTGATACATTGATCTTAGATCAAATTTCAACAAGTGATACAGTGCCAACAAACTATGCTAGAAATAATGATTCTTTAATTGAACATGAAGCAACTGTTTCTAAAATTTCAGATGAACAACTTTTTCTATTTAATGTCTAGAGGTCTTTCTAAAAAGGTGCGACAGGAAAATGATTGTTATGGGATTTATTGAACCATTTTCAAAGAGTACCAATGGAATATGCTGTTGAGTTAAATCAATTGATTAAAATGGACTTTGGTGAAAATGGAATTGGATAAAAAACAATTACGTAAACAATTGATACAAATGAGATTGGCTTTTGATGATTATCAAAAACAATCTCATTTCATTATAGAAAAGTTAAAAAAGATCCACGTTTCATTAAAAGTAAAAAAATAGGAATCTATTTATCTTATAAACATGAAGTAGATACTTGGAAATTAATTGAAGAATTTAAAACTCAAAAAGAATTTTATGTTCCCCATAGTTCGAGGTAAAAGAAATGTATTTTTACTTTATATCAAGATAAAATGATGAAAAATAAATATGGTATTGATGAACCGATAGATAAACAAGAAATTAATAAAGAATTTCTTGATTTAATGATTGTTCCACTTGTAGGTTATGATGCAAATTGTTATCGTTTGGGCTATGGTGGAGGTTATATGATCGATATCTTAAAAAGATTTTAATGCACCAACAATAGGACTGGCTTATTCATTTCAATATATTGAGCATTATCAATCTGAAGATTTTGATATTCCATTAGATGATATTATAACTGATAAAAAAAATATGAAAAAATGTAAAAAAGCTGTTGACGTAAGGGAGTAGAGATGTTATTATAAGTGGGCACTAGTCAAGGAGGCTTAGCCTCAGTTGGGAGAGCATTTGCCTTACAAGCAGAGGGGGTCAGCGGTTCGAGCCCGTTAGCCTCCACCATTAAAATAGTGTTTGAAAATAAATCATAGAAAATGCCGACTATCAATGGTAGAGCAACTGACTTGTAATCAGTAGGTTGAGGGTTCAAGTCCTTTAGCCGGCATGATGGAGAGGAGCAAGTGGCTAAACTTGCGGCTGACTGTAACTCAGTTCCTTTTGGTTCGGTGGTTCGAACCCCCTCTCCCACCATCTATCTAATGAATGGGGTATAGCCAAGCGGTAAGGCAACAGACTTTGACTCTGTCATTGCGGCTGGTTCGAATCCAGCTACCCCAGCCATAAGGTATGACCCGCTAGCTCAGTTGGCAGAGCATCGACTTTTAATCAGAGGGTCAGGGCGTTCGAGTCGCCTGCGGGTCACCATTTAACTGAATAAGCCCAGGTGGCGGAATAGGTAGACGCGCAGGACTTAAAATCCTGGTGGACCTTAAAAAATCCGTGCCGGTTCGACTCCGGCCCTGGGCACCATTCAATGCAGGTGGAGTTCAATGGTAGAACTTCAGCCTCCAAGCTGACTACGTGGGTTCGATTCCCATCACCCGCTCCATGAAGGAGCTAACACACTTACTATGTAGGTGTGTTTTTTATTAAAATGATGCAACTTAGATGTAAGGTGGAAATTGAGGTGATTCCATGAATAAAATATTGATTGTTGAAGAGGGAAAACGATTAGAATCAATGTCAATGAAGTTATTGGAATTGATTGTTTTAAAAAAACAAGATTTTAAGGTGTATAGGATTTCTGCAAAAGTTTTTTCCAAGGAATTGAGGATACAGTGGATTTATTGATGAAAGAAAATCATATTCAATTTTCTACTATAATTGAACCTGGAGAGCTCTCTCTATTGAACCAGATTTGATAAAAATGATGTGTTTAAATTTACTTGATAACGCCCGTAAAGCAGTAGGAGGAAATGCTAGAATATCTTTAAAAGGTCATCAGCAGAAAGGGGGCATCAGTTTATAATTGAAGATAATGGTTGTGGTATGGAAACAAATGAATTGGCAAGATCAAAGATGAAGAGAAGTGTAAATACAGAATGAAGTTTCTGCTTTGCTGTCACTTTAATCAATCCATTAGTTCCATTGTTAACAGTTTCTAAAACACAAAATAATCAATTAATTGGACATCTTCAAGTTGAAAAAAATAAAAATGAGAGATTAGATGTTTAAACAGTAAAAGCTTTTCGGTTGTTAAAAAAATCTAGGCATTTTGACAGAATTTGATTTTTAATGAAAATTATGTATGTACAAACAAATGAACAAGGATTTTTAATGCTATAAATGATGCAGATACACATTTGATATATCAATATGATTATTACAATAAAAAAAACATGGCGATAAAGAAAATATAGAAATATATACTTTTGGAAGAAAACATTTAGGTTTAACTGAAAAAAGGTGAAATACATATATTACAGATAGTTTATTTTGAAAATTTGGGTGATGTTTCTAATCAAAAAAGTGTAAAAAAGATACATTTTTATTGAGCACCAAAACAAAGAAAAAATGAAAGTATTAGTTGTTGTGTGGGTAATTGGTGGATTGATTACAAGTTTATTTTTTAATGAGTAAAACAGCACTTCAGCAAAATAGTAATCAATTGTTTGCTGCTGGTAAAAGCAAAAACAAAAAAATTCAGACAATAGTGTTAATAACGATGAATTGTTGACATTGGTTAATATGAAAAATAATCCTACCTGAAATGGTAAGAGATTGATTTAGTATCGTTGAACAATGGACAAGTAGTTGATCGACGAAATTTATAAAAGATTTAATGGAATATTACAAACGACTAAAGAAGGTTTAAACTTACTGATTTGTTCTTTCTATCGAACACAAAAAAGCAAGAATATCTTTATAAAAACAAAGTAAATCAATACTTAAATCAAGGATATTCAAAACAGAAGATTTAGATAAAGCTTTTTTTTGGGTAGCAAGATCAAAAACAAGTGAACATCAATTAGGTTTAACAATAGATATTGTCTCTATGAAAATCAACGTCTTGATCCTAGTCAAGAAAAAAAACAGCCGAATAACAATGGTTGATTAAAATAGTTGGAAATATGGTTTTTATCCTGCGGTATCCAATAAATAAAAATAGTATTACTAAAGTAGGCTATGAGCCATGGCATTATCGTTATGTTGGAAAAGTTCATGCTAAAAAGATCAATGAATTAGGAATATGTTTAGAAGAATATGTAAAAATGAATAAATAAGTACATAATATTATAAATAGAGAACTACCGAAAATTTTATCGGTAGTTTTATTTTATCCATTTAAGAGGTGGGATTTGAATATATTTTGAAGGAGAAGAATGAGAGAATACAATTTTTATTATATTTTACTAATCTTCTCCTTTTTTTTTGTTAAAGAATCTTCATGGAAATGTACAAGACACATTTGAGGAAAAAAGCGCATAACATAAAAGAATTTGTAGATCTTTTGAAGTGAGATTATATTCATTGATTATCTGTTCTAATTGATTGATTGTGATTGTATTGTTTAGATATAAATAGAAAATATCATGAATGTATAAATTGAGGTTTATATTCTCTATAAGATAAACATCTTCATATGAATGAATATTTTTATGTTGATAGGAAGGTTAATGGCTGATGTGGACAAGAAATAATGATTTAAAAGTTCGATAGAAAGCTGACAAAGAGCAAATAGAGAATAATAGATGATTTGATATTCTAGAGAATTTAAAGGTGTATAGATAAGAATAGATTCATAATATTGAATCCACTCTTTTTTTATTTCTTTTATTGTTTTTTGTTTCTTGAGGATGAGTGATAGGAAATGATTTTTCGGATATCTAGAGGAATGCTTTGTACTTGATAAAGGATGTATCCTTGAGAGTTTTTTGTTGGTAAATATTATTAATGATTTTAAAGGGATTGATTTGAAGTAAAGAAATATTTTTGATAATATAAAGGAAAAGGTTTATTTGTTAAATAATAATGTTCATCTTCATAAGTAAATGAAAATTGATCTTCTAAAGGAAGATGATAATATGTTTTTAAAATACTTAATTTTGATACCATGAGGGAACCTCACCTTCAATGACTTCATAAACAAGAGGAATCGTATAATTTTCTTTAAAAATGTTCATGATATAAAGGGAACAAGAATTTGTAAAACAATTGTAACATTTAAATCAATAGAGATAGCAAGATGATTGATCCCATAATTTTTAAATTTTTTTTTTTTATTAATATTTGAAGAAGTTAAAGAGAGTGTTTTATATTTAATGGAAAAAAGATGGACCTCGATCTTGTAAAAGAAAATATTATTGGTAAGAGAACCGATAGGTATACGTGCAACAATACCTTTTTGTTGATTGATTTTTAAGAGTTTTTATTGTATGGAGAATGATTGTTTTCTTGGTAAAGCCTTCTTCAAGCTTTAAAAGAGTTTCTTCAAGATTATTGATGTAATTAGAGGCAATATCATTGATATAATTCATTTGAAAACTAATGGAATTATTTTCTTTTTTATAGAGTTTATGTGTATCTATTTTTTGAGTAAATGAAGTATGATTGATAAGTATCTGAATAAATTGATTTATTTCTTTACTGGCAATATTTTCAATTCTAGGGGTCATACGATTTGAAAAAAGATAAGCACATATAAAAGTGAAAAGCATAATTAAATATATATTTTCCTTTTTTCATCATATCACCATTATAAAATATGTAAAAAAAAAAAGAAAGTAGAACAAATCTACTTTCTTTGATTTTTAATAACCAGGTTTACCTAATAATTTGAACATATTTTTTCTTATAAACTTCAACACCAGGTTGGTTGAATGGGTTTACTCTAAAGTAAACTGACATTGCACATGACATTTCGAAAAATAAACCATGTAACCAAATCCATAAGCATCCATTTTATCTAATGAAATAATGATGTTTGGTACATTACCAGTATTAACATGAGCATCGATTGTACCTTCACAAGCTCTTTTGTTAACATAATCAACTGATTTTCCGGCTAAGTAATTTAAACCATCTAAATCATCTGGATCACTTGGAATAATCATATCATTTTGTGGATTTTTAACTTCGAAGATTGTTTCATATAAAACTTTAGAACCTTCTTGGATAAATTGTCCTTAATGAATGTAAATCTGTAGAGAATACAGCACTATGAGGTAAGATACCTTTATTTTCTTTTACCTTCAGATTCACCGTATAGTTGTTTCCACCATTCAGCAACGTTATTTAATTGTAATTCATAAGTTACAAACATTTCTGCTGCTGAATATCCAGCTATATTTAATAATTGTCTTGCTACACCATAACGATAAGCATCATTTGTTTCGATGTTTGCATCGTTATATTTATTCATTGCATCATTAGCACCTTTTAACATTTCATCAATATCAATACCAGCCATTGCAATAGGGAATAGTCCAACTGGAGTTAATACTGAATAACGACCACCTACATCATCAGGTACAACGAATGTTACATAACCTTCATCAGTAGCTAATTTTTTTAAGAGCACCTTTTCTCTATCAGTAGTAGCTACGATTCTTTCACGACTCCTTCTTTACCATATTTCTTTTCACACATTTCTTTGAAGATTCTGAAAGAAATAGATGTTTCAGTTGTTGTTCCTGATTTAGAAATAACATTGATAGCGAAATCTTTGTCTTCAATATATTTAGCAACTTGATGAATATAATTTGAAGAGAAAGTATTTCCTACATAGATGATTTCAACTTTATCATCTGAATATAAACCATTGATTGCTTCAATAGCAGCACGTGCTCCTAAATAAGATCCCCCCGATACCGCACACTAATAATACGTCTACTTTTTCTCTTAATTTAGCAGCAGTTTCTTTCATTAATTGAACTTCTTCCTTGTCATAGTTTTCTGGTAATTCAACCCAACCAAGGAAATCGTTACCAGCACCTGTTTTGTTTCGAATCATATCATGAATTTCTGCTACTTTTTCTTTGTATGATCCTAAATCTTCAGCTAATTTTGCTTTTGATAAATCTAATGTGATCATGTAGTTTTCCTCCATTACACCTTGTTTTTAACCATTCTTCCATAGCTTGAGCTAAAGGCGTGAAACCTTTTAGGTGTTTCAATAATCGGTTTTCGAGGATTTTTTATAGACAAGTTTTTGTCTTTTCTACGAAAACGATTATCTACTGCTTTCAAGCTTAATTTGGCGTGATTGCTAGAATGATCAAAATCAATGACTTTTACTTTCACAATATCATTAATATGCACATAACTGGCAATACTTTTAACGAATTTATCTGATATTTCTGAGATATGAATCAATCCTGTTGAATTATCAGGTAAAAGAGCAAAAGCGCCATAAGGTTGAATACCGGTTATTTTAACATCAATGATATCCCCTCGTTTGATGAGTTTTGTCATTTGATTTCACTCCTTGCGGCACTATTATAGCACAATTTAAGCATATGTGTTGTATTTAATAAAGGAAAAAAAATATAAAATATGGTAGGATTTATATGATATACTAATAAGTAAAAAAGGAGTTTGCAAAAATGGAAAATATTGAAGAACAAATAAAAAATGTCATTCATAAATTAAGACCTTATCTACAAAGAGATGGTGGAGATATTGAATATGTTGATTTTAAAAAGATGGGATTGTTTATGTAAGAATGCTAGGAGCATGTGCTGGATGTACAATGATTGATGAAACATTAAAAGATGGTGTTGAACAAATTTTAATGGAAGAAAGTACCTGGTGTTTTAGAAGTTCAAAATATTTCTAGTTCATTATAGTACAAATGTCTTGCATTTATAGAGAGTTTGTAATATTATGTTTTAGTCATTGAATTCATCATAAATTTCAATTTATGAAACACACTTATTTTAGGTGATTAAATTGAATGATCGAAAAGAACAACAAATCAAAATCGCTCATATTTTAGAAAGAAATTGGTTTGGAAGATGAACTCATAGAGAAAATGACATCATTAAAAAAAGAAGAATATCAATAAAATAAAAAGGACTCTTTATTAAGAACCATGAGATGAAGATCGATGAAGTGGTGGCAACCCCCTATATGTTAGAAGGTGCCTTTACTGAGCAAGTTTATTCTTGAACAATAAGAGAAAGCTTCCTAACGGCTTTCTCTTTAGGAAGCTTTTTATTTGTTATTTAAGGAGGAAGAAAATGAAAGAAAGAAGTTTATTTACGTCAGAATCTGTATCAGAAGGACACCCTGATAAAGTATGTGAGCAAATCAGTGATGCCATCTTAGATGAATGTTTTAAACAAGATCCTAACTCACGTGTTGCTTGTGAATGTTTTGCGACAACAAACTTAGTTGTCATTGGTGGAGAAATTACTACAAATGCGAAAGTAGATTATGAAGCTGTGGCAAGAAATGTTTTAAAAGAAATCGGCTATGATGATGAAGCTAAAAAGGAATGGATTATAAAACATGTAAAGTTGAAGTTGTCATGGATAGTCAATCAAGTGATATTGCTCTTGGAACAAATGAAGAAGTTGGTGGAGCAGGAGATCAAGGTATTATGTTTGGTTATGCGACAAAAGAAACAGAAGGGTATATGCCTCTTGCTATTTCAATTGCGCATCATTTAGTTCGTTACGCTTCAACTTTAAGACATGATGGGACTTTTAAATGGGCTAGACCTGATATGAAAGCACAAGTGACAATTGATTATACAGATGAAAACCAGTAATTGATACTATTTTAATGTCCATTCAACATGATGATGATTTTGATGAAGCAGAATTTAAAAAATTCGTTAAAAAAAAAACATTATGGATGCCGTTGTTAAAAATATGATATGAATACAGATTATCGTGTTTTAATTAATCCTACAGGACGTTTTGTTATTGGTGGTCCTCATGGAGATACAGGTCTTACTGGAAGAAAGATCATTGTTGATACATATGGTGGATATGCACGTCATGGAGGAGGAGCTTTCTCTGGAAAAAGATCAACAAAAGTAGACCGCTCTGCTGCTTATATGGCACGTTATATTGCTAAAAACGTTGTTGCAGCCAATATGTGTGATGAACTTGAAATCAATTATCTTATGCAATTGGTGTAAAAAGAACCAACATCTATTTATATTGATACAAAAGGAACTGAAAAAGTACCTCATGATGTGATTCTTGAAGCAATTAAACAAGAATTTGATTTAACACCAGCAGGAATTATTCATACCTTAAATTTAAGAACACCAATTTATAAAAGACAGCTTCTTATGGACACTTTGGTAGACCTGAAGCAAATTTACCTTTGGGAACAATTAGATAAGGTAGAAAATTTAAAAAAAATATATGTAGAAAAAGGCTCATGAATTGAGCTTTTTTGTTATGTGTGTTTTTAAACAGGATAAAAAAGCATATTAAAGTAGGAATTTAGAAAAGTTTATAGTATAATATAGTTATCAAAAAGGAGGAATTAATTATGAAAATTACATTAAGAGGAAAGAACATTGAAATTACTGAAGACAATTGAAGAAAAAGTCAGTGAAAAATTATCAAAATTAGACAAATACTTCATTGTAAGTGAAAATGTTGAAGCCAAAGTACTTGTAAGAACTTATCCTTACGGACAAAAATTGAAGTGACAATTCCTACTGAATATGTACTTTTAAGAGCAGAAGTTGTGGATCAAGATTTATACAATGCAATTGACTTAGTTATCGATAAATTAGAAGGTCAAATTAGAAAGTATAAAACTAGATTAAACAGAAAATCTAAAGATAATAAACTTGCATTCAATTTAGCATCAATTGAACCTTTAGAAGATGAAGAAGAAGACGTATTAGTAAAAACAAAAACAATTACTCCAAAACCAATGGATATGGAAGAAGCAATCATGCAAATGGAATTGATTGGTCATTCATTCTTCGTTTATCGTGATGTTGAAAGTGATTCAATTAGTATCGTATATCGTCGTAATGATGGTGATTACGGTCTTATCGAAACTGAATAGGTATGATGTAAAAACACTAACCAACTATAATAGGTTAGTGTTTTTTTGAGACAAATTTGAAACAAATTTGAGACAAAATAGCTTAAAAAATGATGTATAATAATAGTGTAAAAAAAATAGTCCAGAAAAACTGGGCTATTTTTTTATATAGATCACCTTGATAAACATTAAGTTCTTTCATTTTTTTATCAATATCATTTAAAATAGTTACTTTTTAATGGACCATAAAGGAGCGGTTAAATCATCAATTTTACCATCACCAGTCAATCTTTCGATAACGATTTCAGGTTTAATGTAACGAAGTTGTTCTACTACGATATCAATATATTCTTGACGAGAGAGCATGTTAAATTCATGATTTTCATACATTTGTTGAAGTTTTGTATTTTTAACAACGAATAACATATGTATTTTAAGTGCTTGAATATCTAATTGACCTAAGGTTTTAGCTGTTTCAATCATCATTTCTTTTGTTTCAAAAGGAAGACCATTGATGATATGGACACATACTTCAAGGTTGTATTTTCTACATAATGCTAAACCGTCCAAGAATTCTTGAAAAGTATGACCACGATTAATAAGTTTACTTGTTTGTTCATGGATCGTTTGTAAACCTAGTTCAATATAGACATCTTTTTGTTTATTGATGGTACTTAAATATTGAACGATTTCTTCATTTAAACAATCAGGTCTTGTAGCAAGGGCAATTCCCTTAACATCTTCTTTGTTTAAAAAAAGAGGCAATCATTTTTTTTTATTTTATCTAATGGACCATAGGTATTTGTGTTGGCTTGAAAATAAGCAATATAAGCACATTCAGGCCATTTTCTTTTCATGACTTGAGATTGTTTGAAATTGTTTTCTAAATGATCATGAACATTTCCAGCATAATCTCCAGATCCTGATGAACTACAGAAAATACAACCACCATAGCCTTTTGTTCCATCACGATTAGGACAGGTAAAATCAGCATTTAGTGCAACTTTAGCGATTTTTTTGATGGTATTTGTTTTTAAATAATAGTTATAAGTATGATAACGTTTGTTATCTAAAGAGTATCTAAATTGATTCATTTTATCACCAAAGCAATTATAACATAAGGAGCAAGAAAATGGGATTAGAGTTAAAGAATGTCACAAAAAATTTAAAACAATTGAAGAAGAAAGAGTTATTTTTGAAAATTTGAATATTCATTTTCCTGATTATGGTTTGATTGCTATTACAGGGGAAAGTGGATGTGGAAAATCAACACTTTTTACAATTAATAGCAGGATTGGATCAAGACTATGAGGGAAAGATTCTTTTTAATCAAGTAAAAATAGAAGATATTAAAGATTATCGACAACTTGTTATTAGTTTTGTTTATCAAAATTATCAGTTAATTGATTATTTGAGTGTTAAAGATAACTGTTTATTTTATTGTCACTTAAAAGGAATAAAGGTTGTAGAAAAACAGTTACAAGAATTATTAGAAATCTTTGAATTAAATGAACTAGTAAATCAAAAGGTAAAGAATTTATCAGGTGGGCAAAACAACGCGTGGCTCTTATTCGTGCTTTATTATGTTCAAGTCCTATTATTTTATGTGATGAACCGACAGGAGCTTTAGATGAAATAAATCGTCAAAAAGTTTATCGTTTTTTAAAAAAGCGAGTCAAAGACGCCTTATTCTTATTGTTTCTCATGATCAAAAAATTTCAAAATATACACCTTATCATTTGAATTTTGAATGTTTAAAACATCATTATGATTGGAACCATCAATTATATTCACGTTATGAAATAAGAAAACAAAATGTGGATTATTGTTTAAAGAAATGATCCAAATGATTTTAAAAGATAAAAAGAAATGGGTGATGATGTTTGTTTCACAAATTTATATGGTACTAGCAATGACGCTCATTATTACTGGTTTAGAAGGATTTAATGGTTATTATCAAAAACAATATAATCAAGCAATGAATAATAATTTAGTTATGATTCAAAAGAAAAATCAAGAACCCTTTAAAGAAAAAAGAAATAACAAAACTGAAAGGAAAATATCAATATCATTTAGATATAGGAAAGATTGAAGGCCTTAAAAAACTTTCAATCTTTTTTCAATTAACAAAAAAACAAAGCAAAATGAAGTTTATGTCAATCACGCTTTAATTACCAAAATAAAACAAAAATAAACTTATTTATAAACTTAATCATCATCAGTATACATTAAAAATCAAAGGAGTAATTCAAGATGATTATCAAGAACCTGTTCTTTATTATCATTCATTATCCAATGAAATAGCCCTTCAATGCATTGATGTTTCAACGTGTATTGTCTATGTTAAAAATCATAAATATATGAAAGATTATTTAACGCATTTATCAGTTCAATATCAAGGTATAGCACCTATTTATGAAGAATATGAAAGTTATTTTAAAGTTATTGATCTTTTTAAAAAGGTTAGTTTTGTTTTTATTTTTTAAGTTTTATGATTGCAATCGTTTTAATGGGATATATGGTTTTATCGATGTTTTATGAAAATCAAAAAATATATGCCATCATGCTTGTTAATGGTTATCAAAATAATCATTTAGCATTTTTTTATTTTAAAAAATAAGCTTAATGATGATTTCAATTGAATAGTTTCTTGTTTGGCTTCTAGTGGAGTTTTAAAAATCATTTCATTTTTTTGATATTTCTAAAAAGATCTGGGGCATAAACCATTTGTTTGTTTTACCAAGAGAGTTTCAATGGCCATTTATGTTATATTTCTTTTATCTTTTTTGGGATATATCGTGCAAGGAATTTTATTAAGTCTATTTATAGTTTTAAAGATGAAAAAAATAAAATGTATGAGTGTTTAAGGAGGAATAGGGATGTTAGAAATTAAGAATGTAACGAAGTCTTTTGATCGACCTTTATTCAAGGAGATGTCTATGACATTTCAAGAAACAGGGATGTATGTCATTGTTGGTAAAAAGCGGTAGTGGCAAATCGACACTTTTAAATATTTTAGGAGGTTTGATAATGAGTATCAAGGTGTGATTGAAATTGATGGGCAAGATATTCGACAAATACCACATTATATTAGAAAATACATTGGTTTTATTTTTCAACAGTTTTATTTAATAGAAGAAATGAATGTTAAAGAAAATGTAAATCTCATTTCGTATTTTAAAAGAATAATGATTTTAAAAAAGAATATTATTTAGAACGTTTAAAAATAAAAAAGACTTACAACGTTATAAAACAGCAATTTTATCTGAGGTCAAAAACAACGAGTCGCTATTTATCGAGGATTTATTGCTAAGCATCCCATTATTTTATGTGATGAACCAACAGGTGCTTTAGATGCAAAAAATAGTGAAGAAATTTTAAAATATTAAAACAACTGTCTAAAGAAAAATTAGTGATTGTTATTAGTCATGATGAAATACTTGCTAAAAAAATACCATGATTATCTCTATGAAATAAAAGATTATCAATTAAAATTAATTCATCAAAATCTAATAACGCAAAGAAAAAACAAGAAGAAAAAAACAAGTAAAAAATCTTTTTACAATTTATATTGAAAGAATTGAAAATGACGTGGAAGAGTTCTTTATTGTTGTACAAGTTTTATTTTAGCACTTTTAAGTATTTTATTGACCCTTTCATTGACTCAATCAACACAAAAAACAAATTCATCAGCAATTAGAACAAATTATTCCTTCAACAACCATTATGTTAAAAAAGAAAAATAATCAAATGATCAAGATGGATGATTTGAAACAAATTCAACATCCAGCAATTCAATACCGTTTTTTACAAAATGATCAGGTGGATTTTTAGGAATCTCTTTTTCTAAAAAATATCAAACGAAAAAAACACTTTATATTTCTGATTATATTCAGCAACCACAAAAGAAAATTCAAGGAAGAAAGATAAAAATGCTCAAGAAATCATTTTATCTAAGTCTACTTATGAACAACTTTTATATTTATCGCATCAGAAGGATTTAATAAATAAAGATGTATATTTGTTTTTTTGAATATCAAAATAGAATTTGTTTTTATAAAGTTAAAATTGTAGGGATTGAAAATAAAAAAGACTTTAATGGAGACCGTTTATTTTAATGAATATGCAATGAGTCAAATGTTAAAAAGAACTTTATCAAATAGAAGTAGGGCAAACCGCTTTTTTACAAGTGAAAGATAAAAATATTTTAAAAGATTTAAAAAATAAATATCCTTTATATCAATTTAAACTTGCAAATAGTTCATTATCTTCAAGCATCGATGAAAAATTTCAACAAATTGAATGGATCCTTTATTGTTTTAGTTCTTTAGCAGTTGTAACAGCTTGCTTTTATTAGGTGTTGTTTTATATTTGATGGTCATTAAAAGAAAAAATATTTTGCTATTTTACAAACATTGGGGGCTTCATTATGGCAGATGATAACTCTTGTTTTGTGTCAAGGTCTAGGTATTTCCTGCACAGCATTTATAGAAGCAATGATTGTTTTAAAAAGTTATTTATTTTTGCTAATCAGTTGATTCAAAAAAAGTATTTCAGATTTGATGGATGAATTTTTGTTATACAAAATAATGTGCTTTAGGTGTTTTATAGGAGTACTTATTTTAACATTTTATGTTGTTTGATCCCAATTAAAAAAGTAAAACAGATAGAAATTATAGAAGCTTTAAAGAGTTAGGGAGTTTTTTTTTATTGCATAAAGTATGTGATGTGGTATAATAGAAAAGCAAAATCAATGAATAGGAGTACTAGCAAATCCCCTATATTTAGAGAGTCAGTGGGTGGTGAAAACTGATTATAGTATTTGTGAACTCGTAGGAGATGTATTTTTTGAATAAAGTAAAAATATCGTAGAACTGCGTTAAAGTTTTGAGGTGCTAGAATTTTTATTCTAGAACTAAGGTGGTATCGCGTTGAAATTGGCGTCCTTAGATAAGGACGCTTTTTATATTTAAGGAGGAAAAATTATGCCGTTCGATCACACAAAATATAGAGCCAAATGGCAAAAATATTGGGACGAAAACAAAACATTTAAAACAGATTGTTATGATGATTCAAAACCTAAATATTATTGTATGGATATGTTCCCATATCCATCTGGAAATGGTTTACATGTAGGACATCCTGAAGGATATACTGCAACAGACATCGTATCAAGAATGAAAAAGAATGCAAGGATATAATGTATTAATCCAATGGGATTTGATTCATTTGGATTACCTGCTGAACAATTTAATTCAAACAGGTCATCATCCTGCAGAATTTACAAAGAAAAATATTGATGTTTTTAGAAAACAAATTAAATCATTAGATTTTCTTATGATTGGGATCGTGAAATTGCAAACAAGTGATCCTGAATATTATAAATGGACACTAATGGATCTTTACAAAATTATATGATCAAGGATTAGCTTTATATTGATGAAATTCCAGTTAACTGGTGTCCAGAATTAAAGCCGTTCTTGCAAATGAAGAAGTTATTGATGGTAAGAGTGAACGTGGAGGGTATCCTGTTATTCGTAAACCAATGCGTCAATGGGTTTTAAAAATCACTGAATATGCAGAAAGATTATTGGCTGATTTAGATGACTTAGATTGGCCAGAAGCTTCAAAACAAATGCAACGTAACTGGATTGGTAAATCTATTAGGGCAAATGTTGATTTTTAAAATTGATGGAACAAATAAAAGTATTTACAGTTTTTACAACACGTTGTGATACATTATTTGGGGCAACATACTGTGTTATGGCACCAGAACATCCATATGTTGAAGAAATTACAACCGAAGCACAAAAAGCAGATGTTGAATCTTATAAAGAAAGCTGTGCTAGTAAATCTGACTTAGAAAGAACAGAACTTAATAAAGATAAAACAGGTGTCTTTACTGGAGCTTATACAATCAATCCAGTAAATGGTAAAAAATCCCAATTTATATTTCTTGATTATGTACTTGCAAGTTATGGTACAGGAGTTATCATGGCTGTTCCAGCACATGATGATCGTGACTATGAATTTGCTAAAAATTCAGTATTGAAATCATTCCAGTATTAGAAGGTGGAAATATCGAAGAAGAAGCTTTGACAGAAGATGGTGTTCATATTAACTCTGAATGGCTAAATGGTCTTGGAAAACAAGAAGCAATCGATAAAATGGTTGCTTGGTTAGAAGAACATAAATGTGGACAAAAGAAAGTATCTTATAAATTAAGAGATTGGTTATTTTCACGTCAACGTTATTGGGGAGAACCAATTCCTATTATTCATATGGAAGATGGAACAATGAGTACAGTTCCAGTAGAAGAACTTCCATTAGAATTACCGGCAACTAAAAACTTCAACCTCATGGATAGTGGTGAATCGCCACTTGCTAATTGTGAAGATTGGTTAGAAGTAGAAATTGATGGACAAAAAAGGACGTCGTGAAACAAATACAATGCCTCAATGGGCTGGGTCATGTTGGTATTATATTCGTTATATTGATCCACATAATAGTGAACAAATTTGTGATCCAAAATTATTAGATAAATGGTTACCAGTTGATTTTATATGTAGGTGGAGCAGAACATGCGGTATTACACTTATTATATTCTCGTTTCTGGCATAAAAGTTCTTTATGATTGTGGTGTTGTTAAATGTAAAGAACCATGGCAACGTTTAGTACACCAAGGTATGATTTTAGGAGATAACAACGAAAAATGTCTAAATCAAGAGGTAACGTTGTTAACCCTGATGACATCGTTGCTAGTCATGGTGCAGATTCACTTCGTTTATACGAAATGTTCATGGGACCACTTGAAGCATCACTTCCTTGGTCAACAAATGGATTAGATGGTTCTCGTAAATGGTTAGACCGTGTTTATCGTTTAATGATTGAAACTGGTAAATTATCTGATGAAAATGATCATAGTTTAGATCGTGTATATCATCAAACAGTTAAAAAGTTACTGATGATTTTGAAAATTAGGTTTCAATACAGCTATTTCAATAAATGATGATTTTCATTAATGAATGTTATAAAGCTGAACATGTTTATAAAGAATATGCTGAAAACTTTATTAAAATGCTTTCATGTATTGCACCTCATATTTGTGAAGAAATGTGGCAACAATTAGGACACAATGATTCAATTGCTTATGAACCATGGCCAACATATGATGAAAAAATGTTAGTTAGTGATACTGTTCAAATGGGTATCCAAGTTAATGGTAAATTAAGAGCTAAAATTGAAGTTAAAGATGCAGATGATGAAACTGTTAAAGAATTAGCATTCCAACAAGAAAACGTTAAAGCACATACTGACAGTAAAGATATCGTTAAAGTAATTGTAGTTAAAAATAAAATTGTAAACATTGTCGTTAAATAAAATATTACAAATATTTAAGTAGAGATACGTCTCAAAAACCTTGAAAAAATCAAGTTTTTTGAAAAAGTGTCTCTACTTTTTTTGTGAATATATGTATTTTTTTGGTGACAAATAAAATAAAATCTTTTATGAGAATGTCATGAAATAATGGTTAAAGCTAGGAAATTGTTAAATTTTTATTGATTAAACTAACAATAGGTAGTAATATAACTAACATAAGGAAGTGGATAGATATGGAGAGGAAAGAAGAAATTATTCAGGCGACACTTATGTTAGCGTCTAAAAAATGGAATAGACAATGTTTCAATGTCACAAATAGCGACGCAATTAGGGATAAAGAAACCATCATTGTATAATCATTTCCGTTCAGAAGGATGAAATTGTAAAGGCAATGTATGATTATTTAAGAACACAAGCAAAAGAAAAACTAAAAATAACGGATCTTGATTATGGAAAACTTGTCAAAGATAAAAGTCTAGAAGAAGTTTTAAAATTAATGGTTCATAATTATTGTAAGATGAGTACACAAAGTGAAATGTTTTCGTTTTATAAAATCATTTATTCCACACGCACTACAAATGTTGTGGCTGCTCAAATTATGTGTGAGGAAACAGAAAAATGATTTTAGCAACAAAAAATCTTTTTTTATGCATTACAAGTTCATCAAAAATATTTGTAAAAGATATTGATCAGGCAGCTATCTCTTTTTACAATGACAATACATTCTTTGATTGATTATCAATTAGATAGGAAAAGTGCAGGAAATAAATTTAACGAGGATATATTAGATAATTATATTTGTTGGTTTAGTAAGGAATTTGGTGGTAAAGATGAAAAGAACATTGATTAATTATTTAGGAATTTTGGGGATTATATCTTTGATTTCTTACACGCTGGCGGTTGTTAAGATCAACAACAAAGAACAACGTATCATGAAAGATATAGATCATAAAAGCTAAGTCGTGAAATCGTAAATACAGCAAAAGCTCATGATGTATCCGTAATCAAATTAGAGCGACTTCAAAACATACGCTCTACGACAAGAACAAGTCGAAAAACAATCATAGCTTGCATACATGGTCATTCTATAGACTAGCTACATTTATAGAATACAAAGCAAAACTGGCAGGCATAGAAGTTGAGTATGATCCAGCGTATACAAAGTCAGATCTGTCCGATATGTGGAAGAATCCAACATGCAAAGACAGGAATTATATATGCAGATGTGGATATCAAACACACAGGATCTGCTAGGAGCTATAAATATATGCAACTCAACTGAGTATATTGGTAACAGATATACTGCCTAGAGAACTATAGGTTCTGCTCTAGGAAGGGTAATGGCATACCCCTAGCTTGCACTGCGACCTATCAGAAATGAACTGGTCAGCCAACAATGTTGGCAGGTAGCAGGAATCCCCTGTCTTTAGACATGGGGGAGTGTCAAAAGGGAAATACGTTTTATTGGCTGAAGATACGATTTGAATGCAGAAATAGCGATAACGATTTTAGAAGATATGGGACTAATAGTTGAACGTGTTGAAGATGGGATTCAATGTGTATTAAAATGGAACAAATGCCTGATAAAAGCTATGATTTGATTTTAATGGATGTTCAAATGCCTCATATGGATGGTTATAAGGCAACGGAAACAATTAGAGAATTATCTGATGAAGGAAAGGCTCATATTCCAATTGTTGCTTTAACTGCTAATGCTTTTGAAGAAGATAGAAAATGGCAATTTCAAAAGGAATGAATGATCATATTGCTAAACCAATTGATGTAAAAAGGTTGAGGAAGTTATTATTTCTGTTTTAAAATAATATTTTCAATAAAAAAAAAAGGATGTTATTTATTATAATCACATATTCTTCTCTTTTTTAGATATATTCATTGAATTTTTATGCTTTTTTTAAAATAAAAACCATATTGAGGGAAAAACATGCAAAATAGTAAAATAACAATGAAAGAACTTTTATATAAAATGGCTTGTTATCAAGAACTATATCCAAATGTACATCTTTTTAAAAACAGATTTAAATCAAATGAACTCTAATTGTTTAAGCAGTACAATAGAAGCATTTCGTTTAAAAAAAAGATTGTACAAAATTAGAATATTGTAAAGATAAACTTTTATCATGTCATTTCTAAATACTATGTTGTAGATCAAAAAAGAATATGTAATGGAAATTATTTGTTGTTTAGACGAACAACTAGAGTTATCGCGACAAGAAAATAGCAATCTTATTTTAAAGTATTTGGGTAAACACGATGATTTTTATTTAGATGTATTAACAGGTGCTTATAATAGACGTTTTTATGAAGAAAAATAAAACATCAAACAACTCCTGCAGGAATTGTTATGCTCGATGTGGATGATTTTAAGATTTATAATGATACATTTGGTCATGATTTCGGAGATAGGGTTCTTAAAATGATTGTTGAACATATTAAGAATTCACTTAGAAATCAAGATAAACTTATTCGCTATGGTGGAGATGAATTCATTATTTATTTGCCAAATATTGAAATAGAAGATTTTTATTTAATTATGCAAAAATATTTTAGAAAATATTCATCATGCAACAATCAGAAGGTATGAAAAGTGTTCAATTTTTTTGAGTGCAGGGATTACAATGTATCAAACAGGGACAATTGAAGAAGCAGTTTCTTTGGCAGATCATTTATTATACCATGCTAAAAGAAAAAAAGAATTGCATATTTACAGAATTAGATCATCAGTATTATTCTGATAGAAATGATACTAAACAAACAATTCTTATTGTTGATGATTCTGAGTTAAATCGTGCAATTCTTTATGAAATATTAAAAGATGATTTTATTTATTGGGAAGCTACAAATGGGCAAGAATGTATAGACTATATTAAACAATATGGTTCGGGAATTTCTTTGATTTTATTAGATATTATTATGCCTGAAATTGATGGCTTTGATGTTTTACAATGGATGGAACAAGAAAAATGGTTAGATGATATACCTGTTATTTTAATTTCAAGTGAAGATTCAGCAAATATCATTAATAAAGGTTTTGCGATGGGGCATCCGATTACATTAAAAGACCTTTTGATTATCGAATTGTTTATCGACGTGTTTATAATAATTAAACTCTACGCTAAACAAAAAAGATTAATGGATTTATTAAAAAAAACAAGTAGAAAAGAACTAAGAGTTATTAATGATTTTTATCAATATTGAATTTGGAAAATATATTTTGATTTTAAAGAAGATGATATAACATTTGTGAAAATAATAGAATAGTTAAAAAAGTTGATAACCAACAGAAAAAAAAGTTGATTTCCTGAGTTGTTGTTGCTCAAGAAATCTCAAAAGGACTTTTAATTAATTGAATTATAGCGATACTATAATTCTTTTTTATTAAAATCTTTTTGTTTACCTTTTGTTTAAATATGGTAAAAATATTTTAAAAGAAAAGATGGTGAACGATATGAAAAGAAAAAATTTATAAACTCTCTTTTTAAAAGCATATTTAAAAGCAATGATGATTTTTGGTTGTTTTTATAATGATTTGTTCTATTTCGTTTTCTTTTTATATAAAAAGATATAGAAATGAATCTGTTAATAAAGTGGTTGTTAATACAGAAAACAAACAGAAAGCTTTAAAACAGTATACTGATTATTCAATATCGATATCTTGAAGGTGTTGGTAATCATATAAGCCAGCAAGATTTATTTTGCCCGAAGATAATAAAATTTAATTCATTCCATTAAAAGAATATACAAAAATTAGAAAATGTTGGAATTATTGATAAAAAATGGAGAAAGTCATTATGATAATGGTGCCCAGTAAAGAATGTAAGTCAACGTGAATATTTTCAAGAAGCACTAAAGGGAAATAGAGTCTTAAGTGCTCCACTTGAAAGATGTTATTACAGGGGAGACACAAATATTGTATTATAGCGGCAATTCCATATGATCAACAAAAAGAAATTGTAGGAGTTATAGGTGGTAGCTATGATATTGGGGAATCTAAATAAAATTGTTTTTAGAGGTATTTATGATGGAAAAGGATCGCTCTTCTTGTTTCTAAAGAAGGGGGCAGTTGATTACTTATATAATGTTAAAAATAAAGATTTTTAGCTTCTGAAAGTATTTTTAGTTATTTTGCTGAATACAATGTTTTATCTCCGGATGATCTTCAAAGTTTAAAAAACAAAAATGGATTAAACAAGAAAATGGTTATATGACTTTAAATTATAATAATAAAACATCTTATATAGCTTATTATCCATTAAAAATCAATGATTGGATCATGTGTTATAACATTGATGCAGATGTAGGAATCTTATACATTTATCATTTATGCTGAATATTTGCTTTTTGCTTTATTTGTTTTTGCGTTAGTGATTTTGTTATTTACAATTTATAGAAGTAAACAATAAACATCAAAAAAGATTATTAGAATTTGCACGCATCGATGCATTAACAGGTATAAAAAAAAGGAAACATTGCAAAAATGAAATTAGTACATTTTAAAAAATGATTCTCAACAATTAGGGGGCACTTTTTATGATCGATGTTGATAATTTTAAAACAGTAAATGATTTAAAATGGCCGTGTTATTGGTGATGAAGTTTTAAAAAACTTTGGCTCAATTTTAAAGAGTCTTTTACAATAGAGGATATTGTAGGCGTGCAGGTGGTGATGAGTTTATTGTTTTTGTTAAAGATATTCAAGAGCATGGAAATGCGATAAATAAAGCCCAAGAAATATGTCAAAAGATAAGAAATATTGAAATTGACAATTTTAAAGGAACAATTTCTTGTAGTATTGGGATTGCCTTTTATCCTGAACATGGAACAACATTTTTAAAGACTTGTATAATTTAGCTGATCAGGCTTTGTATCCAAACAAAGAATCAAGGTAGAAATGGTTATACATGTTATACAAAATAAATTATAGATAAAAACTATCAAATTGATAATTTTTATCTATTTTTTATTTATATAAATAGAAATGTATACTGTAAGAACTAAGGGAGAGAAAGAAAATGAAAAAATCTTATGTATATTTATTGACAACATTTATGTTATGGGGAAGTTTGTATGTTGTCAGTCAATTTGTTTTAGGAAAAGATTCCACGTTTACAGTAGCAATGTTTCGCTATTTAATTGCTTTTAGCACTAAGTTTAATCTCATTAAAAAGTGAGAAAGAAAAATTGAAAAAAGTGATTATAAATATTTTTTTTATTATGGATTTATTGGTTATTTTATTTCTGTTGATTGTCAACTTTTAGGAACTAAGATTGCCGGTGGGATCAATGGCTTCATATTAATTCATTAAAATCAAGTGATTATTAATTATAGCCATGATTATTTTAAATGAAAAATTAGAAATGAATAAAATTGTTGGTATTATATTATCATTGGCTGGGGTTTATATGATTATAGGTACAGGAGCTAATATTCAGTTTTAGGAGTTCTTATTTCTTTTATTGCAGTTATTGGTTGGGCGTTTATGTCCGTTATTTCCAAGAAAGATTTCTAATAAATACAGTGCATTAACACTTACAAAAGTATCAATGTTGATTGCAACAGTTTGTAATATTCAGTTTCCTTTTAGAAAATACGTGGCCCCTCTTATTCAAGTAGATTTAAGGTGCTGTTTTTAGGACTTGTTATATGGGAGTTGTTTGTACGGCATTTACAGGAATATTTTATGGAATAAAGTTTATCATTAATACCTGCTAATACTTGTAGTGCTTTTTTATCCAATTCAAACATTAACTTCTTCATTTTTAGGAGTTGTTGTTTTTCATGAAGTTTGACAACTTCATTGTATTGAGGATCAGCTTTTATTATCGTTGGTGTTTTAATTAACTTATTATTAAAAAACGTGCTCGAAAAGAAAAAGAAGTCTATGTTATAATCATAATAGAGTGATGACAATGAATTTATATCAATTACGTTATTTTACGACATTAGCACAAGAAGAACATTAATACAAAAAGCAGCTTTAAAATTACATATTACTCAACCGGGAGTTTAACGCATGCCATTCATTTATTGGAAGATGAACTAGATGGTGCGTTGTTTGAAAAAAAGGGAAGAAATGTTGTTCTAACAAAGTATGGAAAACTTTTTTTAAAAGAAATCGAGCAATTCTTAATCGTTTAGATGATTCTATAGGGATATTGATGTGAAATCAGTATCCCCTCTAAAATATTCAGTGCTTTTTTAAGAGGAAAATTAGGATGATGTCTGGTCCTTGTGTTCCTCCTTTTTATTTATTTTCTATTTTTTATTTTATTTTTGTAGGCTCCTCTAGGATTTCCTATACGTTTTATTCTGTCTGTATGTTCATTCATTGTGTAAGTTTCATATTTGTTTTGAGAATATATAATTCTGTTTCTTACACGTTGAAAATTAGTCATACCATTTGCATTAGATAATATCTTCTTTA
>VOFB01001646.1_pt1 | contig 26383 bp, 50 predicted proteins | sample 5384141 | NCBI WGS metagenome assembly VOFB01 (sample SAMN12384721, study PRJNA508395) | human gut metagenome | isolation source: healthy gut A | host: Homo sapiens | reverse complement strand
CATTTTCTTGTTGCTCAAAATATCACTTTGAGCAATATCCATTGTGTAATAAGTAAAATACGGAGAAACGGTGTTATAATTGGAGAGGGTGTTTTCGGTCTTAACTCTTACTCCACCCATTGCATCTCCACTTTCTACAATACCGAAAACACCGCGTTTACCACAACGCACCCCGAATACGGGGAATGTTGAATATGGAGCAAGTGCAGAAGAATCGGACAAGTTCACCCCGAAATCAGTTCCGTAAAAACGGAAGGTCAATTTGTGTCAGAGTAGAAGTGTTTTCGGCGCGGGAATTGTTTTCAATCACTGCACCGCTTCCATCTGGGATGACCAAATATCCTTCATCTTGAGCCGTAGTGGAAAAAGAAATTACTTAATAAATAAATCTTCGTTAAATAATATCCGCTGTTTTTTTACATGGACAATGTTTGGAGTGTCTATTTTGGCAATAAAATCACGCTCATGGAGCTGATATATTACGGGGATTTCAAAATATGCCTGTACTGTACCGGCAGCATTTTCTATACCGATTTTTCTCCTCTGCAGAGATAAAATCGGCATTAACTTCAAAGCGGTAGAAGTTTTCTCCATAAGGGAACGCTGAACTGTGGTTAAATAACCGGACTCACAAACATAAATCGTACCGAGCTGTTCTAAACCCGGATATTTTTTAAGTTATCCGCTTTGTCGGCATCCTCAAGCTCATCGTAAATAACAGCTTGATATAACCGCTGAAAACGAGCAAAATCAAACGATTTAGAGTTCCCGCTTCTATTGCCTTTTCAGCACGTTCTTCCAACTCATGATACGCATCCGCAGACATAACATAGCAGATATTTTGATTTTCGGAATCTGTGCCAAAAGCATAGGTCAACGTAACGGAATCCTTTTCTGCTTTCATTTTCACTTGATTCATCCCATCATCATTGATGCTGTCCGGATAAACTGCTCATTGTGTTTTTGTGCGCTTGCTCCGTCATAATACTCGATAGACACCTGAGAATAGCTGTCTGCCTTCCCTCATCGCTGAGCTCCAACGATTGTATCATAAATAGCTTGATTAGAGAAAAACACGCTTCCCGGTTTCTTTGTCCAGCACAGCGATATCATAATACTGACCAATATATAATGTTAAATACTCATTACTGAGGATTTCTTTCATAGAAAAAGTATTTGGCGATCCCTCTCACTAGCCTGATATGAACCGCTCTTGGCGTCATTTTTGCAGATCATTTACAAACTGTATCATTAAACGCATAAAAAGTTTTGATTGCATCAACAGATTGCGACTTTCCTCCGCATCCGGATAAAATTCCTATCATAACCGCGCAGCCAACTGCTGCCAGCCGCCGAAAATATCTTTTTTATGTGGCATCCTATATTGACCTCCTTTTCTCGGATCTACCTAAGCTTCAGCTCTGACCAAAACGTAACAACAAATCCGGACATCTGCTGAATCAAATTAAAAAACAACAGTGCAATATATGCGATCATGCACATACCCAAGATGATAAAAATAATCATAAGAACTGTTTTTCCAAAAAGTATATTGGTGTGTAACTAAAGTCCTGGAGAACAACAAAAATGCCATCCATACATAACCGATATTCACCAACATAGTATAAAAAAGGAGGCCTCTTCAAAATCAGAGCATAACTTAACGGAACAAGAATAACATGAATTAAAACAAGCGGAATCAATGCACATGCCGTAGCTTTCACAATATCAATAAATTTTCTTCTCCGTCGTACAAACTTGTCAAGCACCAACTCGCAATACACCACAGAAAAAACAAACACAGGGTAGTGGCAACACTTTGATATACATTAAAATTAACACCGCCGCCCGGATTAAAAAGATAAGCCGTGCAAAAACCGGAGAAAACAGTAGTCAAAACATAAAGAATAAGCCACAAAACGGCTGTACGCAGACTACCTTTGCGCTCGTGCTTGATCTCCCAAAATCCCTTGAAGGATGTACGATCAAATATAAAGAATATCTCAGTTCTTTTAGCAATGCGCTCATATAGCTTCACTCCTGACTTTTAGCTAACTGCCGCAGTATCTGATAAAGCGCTTAATCAGGGAATACAATAGGACTAAAATCCCAAGCGCAATCACAATTCCCATATAATGGGAAAATATGCCTGTACCTTTTGTTTTCTAATGAGCGCTACCGTATCAGAGTATCGATCTCGCTCTTCTGCATACCGAAAATACTTCAGTGCCTCATCATATTTTCTTGTTGAAGCATTGCATTGCCCAAGCCAACAAAAAGCATATTTGAAGTTAGTGTTTTCACCGGCCAATCTGACCAAAGCTGATAAGCTTCCTGATATCTCCTTTATATTGGCTGGCTTCGCCTCCAATACCAACACCATATGAGGACGGCTGGAAAAGCAAACACCTTTGCAAGACCGCTGTCAAGCACTAACAGATGATCCCCGCTATATCGGATGTCTGCCGGCGTTTGAAAGCTGCTTTTCATTTCCCAGTTTTCCAAATATAAAAAGCAGATTTCCATTGTCATCATAAGTAAATATATGCCGTTTTGTTGATCAACATACTATATATTCCGTTTTCGGAGGTTGCTACACCGACAATACGGGAAGGTTCTTCTTCAAAGTCCAAATCGCCAAGCGGTGCATAAAATCCGTTTTCTTTTTAGCACATCTGTTTCCCATAGTATTAGCTTTTTTATTGGTAACCGTTCCGGACTTATCTTTGGAGCTAATTGCATTTTCAATGTCTCACTATCCAAAAGAACTGATGGTTTACTTTACAAAGATCCTCATAAATCCATATAGATATTCTCTGTCCAGGACAAACTGTTCCAATTTTGCTTTTTGATTGCCTCAGTAAAAAACGGCGCAACAACTGTCATTAAATCATACTGCTCTTGGGAGATCCGATATATCCCATAAACTTGCCCTGATTGTCCAGCTGAATAATACCCCGGTTAATATTACGCGCCAACGTAAATTCTTCCAATACTGTCAACAGCCAATCTGCTTTGGAAAAAGACTTCTTCTTCATTGCTTACACCCGACATATTCTCGGTTTATCAATTATTTGAAGCACTTTACCGTCACTGTCACATTTTAAAATTCTATTATTTTGTGTGTCGGCAATCAATATATTTCCGTTTTCATACACATAAATACCTTCCGGTTTATTTAAGGCTGCAGCATTTCATTTTGATACATAAACTCTGATAATATCTTTTCCGGTTTAAAATCATTCGTAAAGATCATAATCCGATTGTTGTCAGTATCAACAATATACATCTTACCTGTTTTTCAGAAACAACCAAACACTGCGGATGACCGGCGCGCCCGTCTTGATCCACTAATTCAACAGACTCCTTAAAAGTATACGCATCCGGTATGCTGACATCATTGCCTTTTTTCATCATATGTATAGCTGGCGCTTCCGCCGATACCGGTATAAAGCAGACCGCCGGTATTTGCTAATAATAAGAACATAATCGCAAGCAGAACCGAACTACATTCAAACACTTCACAAAGACACCTCAATCCTTCATGCCTGATGTTGACATTGTTTCTATAACATTTGACTGGAAACAATAAACACAATAAGCGGTACCAGCATCATTAATACAGTAATTGCACCGCCTACGCCTGCCGCAATACCGGCAGCCTGCACCTGACTTAAAGCATATGACCGTCTTTAACTGCTCGCTGAATATATGGGCCCCATTGTACCGTAAAATCATCAAAGTAATCCATGCTGGCTTTGCCATGGGCATAACTAATTTGAAAAATTTCACTACTTCTCCTGCGCCGTCCATGTCCGCGCTTTCCAATACAGAAAGATTGACGGTTTGATCCATAAACTGTTTCATGATGAAAAGGCCTAAAGGAGCACCTACTGCCGGTAAAATAACAGCGGCATATGTATCAATCAAATGGTTTGACATAATGATGAAACTCGGAATAGCTGTAACAGCCGCGCTGAACATTAATGTCGTCTGGATCATTGAAAAAATAAATTTAGATCCGGGAAATTTGTAACGAGACAGCGGATAGGCGCACATTGACGCCAAAATAATATCTGCAGCGCCGTTCCGGCAGCCGTGATAAATACCGTGTTAAATATATACCTGCTGAATGGAATCCAGGAGTCTGCCATTAAAGAAAATAAGTCACTGAAATTTTTCAATGTTGGCTTGATGACAAAAAAACAGGGGGAGGAAACAGCCATAACTCGTTCGCCGGTTTGAGTGAAGTAGAGATCGTATACACAAAGGGTAAAATCATCAAAAATTCCCATCAGTGAGAGAAACAATATCAAAATAATATCGCCGCCGACCGAACAGGGATACCTTTTTCTTGAATATTGAATGTAAAATAGACATAAATCAAGTACCTACACTTTTCAGAAGTTTACGTATCACCGCATTGCAAAAGATCATCACTAAGAACAATATCGTTGCAGAGTACAGGCATACCCCATCTCATACCGCGTCGTACCGTAATCCGCCAAATGATTCATAATAGTATGGACGGCATAATTTGTACTGGGAAACCGCAAAGGTTGGTAATTACATCGCCTACACCGAAAGAATTGGTAATACTCAGCACTGCCGAAAAGAAGCAGCTTGCGGCTTCATCATGGGAAGCGTTACATACCAAAGCTCCTGCCAGCGGTTAGAGATACCGTCGAGTGCGACCGCTTCATAATATTGTCTGTCTACACCTTGAAATCCCGCAATAAAGACCAGAAATGAGGGTTCCCAGACTCATCCACAATATAATCATAATCAAAATCGGGAACATGTAGGAAGTATTTTGGAAAAATTGAATCGGAGATTGTATCAGCCCCAATTTTCTCAGCATACTGTTGACGTAACCCTGTGCATCACCGCTGAATAAGTAATTCCAGATAACGAATATGCCGCCTGATATTGAAGGAGCATAAAATACAATCGTAAAAAACACTCTCATCTTATGTGACAAATCATTGATAAACCATGCAAAAAAGTAAGAAAGCAAAAAGCCTCCCGGTCCTATGATAATTGCAAATGCCAATGTATTTTTTCAGTGCAATAATAAAAATGTCGTCATTTAAAAACAGGCGAAAGTAATTATCCACCCCGATAAATTTCGGAGCGCTTAACATATTAAAAGAGGTAAAACTCAACCAAACCGCAACGATAACAGGTAAATTGTGAAAAGAGTAAAAATAATTAAATACGGAAGCATAAACAAATAGTGGGCTCGATGTTTACGCATAGATTTAAGCGTATTGGAACAATCGCTTTTGAGTCGAGCTTTAAAAGCATGTCTTCCGGTAACATTCATATCAACCACCTTTTTTCTTAACATTAAAGCTCTGTAACCTATTCCAAACCGAATTCACGGCGTTTCAGCAACATTTCCTGATTAATTTGATCTACATAGCCGAGCAATGTATCTCGCGTGCTGACATTATCGCTGTATACGGTGGCGATAGCAAAACCAACATTTCGGCTGGTCATATATCCGCCGGAACTTCAGGAACACCCTGAGTAGCTTTCATTTGTTCAAGCAACACCTGCTTGTCAGCAGTTTTCCACGGAAGCATAGTCAAAGCTTCTAAATTGGCGGTATTATAACGCGCGCCAACGCCCATTACGCCTTCCAAATCTTTTTCCGTACTGGTACTGTGTGTCACCGATGTCAGCCATTTCATAAATTGCCATCCGCGCTCTTTTTCTTTGCTGGCAGACATCAACACACATCCAGACCCTGTTGAAGAAGATGTATTGCGTATATTTCCTTCTGCGTCTCGAATCCCGGAATCATCGTCATCCCCATTTCCCGCTGATTTCCGGCGCCGAGATCTGCAATAAATTATAATTGGTATAATCTTCTATTCAATTACAATTTCTCCCGTACGAAAACGCGTGACGAAATTATAGGCATAAGGAGATTGTAATCAGTAAAAACCGCATAAAAAAGTGAAATGAATCAAGAGCAGTTTGGTGTCCAGTGCGCTTTTTTACCATCATCTGTATAAAATTCGCCCTGCATCTGATAAAGAAATGTTGCATAGGAATTAAAATTCGGCATGAGAGAAACATTCATGTTTTGACCTTGAATAGTCGGCAATGCCGAAATTATGTCCTGCCATGTTTTAATAGATTCAATATTGATTCCCAACTGCGCCAAAATATCTTGACGATAAAACATCATTAAATATGAAAATGTTTCAGGCAAAGCGTAGACACCATCTAAATACCGGTATGGCGTCAAAGCGCTTTCGGCAAATCGTTCGGCTATTTCTTCAAAATCCGGCATTTCAGACAAATCTGCCACCGCGCCGCGCATTGCATAGTTTGCAGGTTCGCTCGCCGCTGACCTGCAGTGCCACATCAGGTCCGATACCTGCAACTGTAGCTGTTAAAATTGTAGCAGAGGGAACCAACTGAAGATTTACGGAAATATTATTTTTCGGTGTAAAAATCCTGTTCGATCAAACGTCTGAGAACAAGTGCCTGATCCCGCCCGCCCGAAAGTCCGTTACCTACCCATACGGTAATAGAAGCGTTTCCGTCTCCTCCTGACAAATTATTATAATCATTAAAAAAGAAGAGAAAAATCTCAATATCCCGTCCTTCATAGAAACCCACAGATTTGCATTTGCTTTGGGGCATTCCGCCTGCGGTTCAGAAATAAATATATAGTCCAACAGCAGCGGCTGCTTTTTAACATCTAATAAGAGGTTAGCAAAAGTACTTAGTGAATCTCTGAACTGACTGTAAAGAGCCGGGATTTGATCCGGATCTTTACCATCTCCTCAAGCTGATATGACAGTTGGTTCATCTGTGCAACATTGGAATCCTGTTTTCCTGTCATTTCTACCCATTTCTGAGCAATATTTTTTTAATGCAACAGACTCTTGCCGAAAAGTTTCACCACATCGGGCATATATTGATCAATATTGTAATCGCGATATAAATCGGATCCGAGCCAATCAATGTCAGCAGACGCCAACTTGCATTATTTAAATGATCCATGCTTTGGGATGCAGCAACTAAAGATTCCGTCAATTCTCCCAAAACGACTTCCATTGTAATGGTTTGAACGCCTTTGTCTAAATAAAACAAATACGGCTCGTCACCGCCGGCCAAGGCTATTTTGCCAATTGTTATCGAATTCAAATTTCAGATTTTGCGCCTCACGAAACGGAATTTTTCCATTAATATATAAGCTCCTGACACATTGAATATCCCGCAAATAATTTTGTTTGAACCGATATCCGATGTGATATAGTCCGCTTTCGGGACTTCAATTCGCCAAGTGATCCAGGTACCGGGATCTTGCCCTTGCTTCCTCAATTACATTGATTTTCTGCTCATCATATTGATAGGGTTCATTAATAGGAGAGCTGTTATCCGAAAAGCCATATAACGCAGGACTTGACATTTCTTCGGCATTTTCAGCCTGAACTTTCAAAATACCATCTGTCAAAACGCCCTGTATCTCTGATATTCCTTGATCTCGACAATCTTCCAACACCGTAATATAATCCGGAATATTCTTCTCAGAAGGATTCAGCACAATAGAACTGATTGCCATCGGCTCAGCTACTGATTCCAAAGTAATACGATGTTCCCCCGCCGTAAAGTAAAACTCCAACTCGTTGTATAGACCGGATGCATCTTTAATAGTGGTCGACAGCCACTGTGCCTTCTCTTTCAATGAGGTTTGTAAAGTTTCATTTACAGAGCTCTCGGGTGTGAAAAACTCTGTCAAATTCCAGTTGAGAAGCCTCTTCAAAAGGTATTTTCCGTCTATAAGTAAGTTCCTTTGGATCGTGGAATTAGTCCCTTTTATCGGATAATACTCTAGCTCGATAGAATATAAACCCGATTCAGGCAAATTAACTTTTCCATTCTGCTTTCCCTGACTCACCGGTCAAGACCACAGCACCTGTTTTCCTTGATACTCGTTAACCAAGCTGGAATTTTGCGCAACCGACATTGATAACAAATCTACTTTTACACTGTTCTTTGGTGCGCTATCCTTAGGGCACGAGGCAATATATGTACTATAGTCAATTTCGTCTTTACTCTGTGTAGCACTAATTACGCCGCTGGTGGTTTTTCAGCAAAGCCTGTCAAGCAAAAGTACAGCCGGTTGTTGCTTTTACCGAACGGTCACAGCAATCAAAGCAATAACTCTTGTACGGGAAATCCGCAAGGCAATCACTCCTTAAGTTATCCATTTGTAACTACTCGTTATACGTGTTTCACAGTTATATTATACCCTAATAATCCTAGTTTTGCAATAGTAATTTTAAAAACAGAAAAATATTTATATCATTCTTATTATATAAACCCAACAAAAAAATAAAATTTCATTGTAAACACATCTAAAAAAGAGCAAAAATTACAAAATCATAATTATTTTTGCCTAATTTTTACATTTAAAACCCTATTTACCATATCCGATTCAAGAGAGTTTCATTTTCTTTCTAAGTCCGTCTTTATCTTTGAAATATATTTTTCCGTAAGTTTAAAATCGTACAATTTAGTTATACGCGTAACTGAATTATTATCTTACATTTCAGTTTATTTCAAAATGTAAAATATCATTTTTTTCAATCTTTTAAGCCGTTATTCTTTATCACATTCTGATACCAATGGGCGCTATCTTTCCAAGTACGTTTTTGCGTAACAAAATCTGTGTGAACGATCCCAAATGGGTAAGTATATCCCGCGTTCCACTCAAAATTATCATACAACGACCAAAGATAATATCCTCGAATGTCCGCTCCTTCTGCAATAGCTTTGTGAATCCACTTTAAGAATCCTTCTACATATTGAATACGATAAGCATCATGTACTATTCCGTCATTTCCAACTTTCTTCCTCATTATGTACGCCATTTTCAGTAATATAAATCGGTATTTTAAGCTTAAAGTCCTCAAGAAGAATTTTAATCGCATCGTATACAATATTTCGGGTAATATTCCACACCTGTTTCCAGAAAAATTGCCGCCATTGCGATCCATGGAACGTTTAATTTCCGATGCTTGTGAAGAAACTACAATCCGATTGTAACAGTTACAGCCGAAGAAATCCATAGGCTGACTGATTATTTTCAAATCGTCTTCTAATATCCGGCATTGTTCCGTCTATTTCCATTTTATTCAACAAATAATTTGAATAACATCCTTTTAAAATAGGGATTCAGATAAGACAAATAAGATTCTTCGTTTTCTCGCCTGGCAATCGCAACATCTTCTTCATTATCTGGTCTGGCAGGATGCCGATTCCAAATATCAATAACTATTCCGATTTTACTGTTTTCCGATTCAATGCTCGAAAAGCTGAAACACCTTCACCGTGTGCCAGCATGATATTATGATTTGCCTGTTTCCCGAACCGATCCAGTTTCAATCCCGGAGCAAATGCACCGCAGGCATACCCAACATAAGTTGCTATCGGTTCATTAATCGTAGCGAAAAGAGGAACGGTATCTGAAAATTCCTTAAAAATAATTTCAGCATACTCTCCAAACCATTTGGCAACATCGCGATTCAGCCAACCGCCCAAATTTTGCAACTCATATGGCAAATCCCAATGATATAAAGTCATATTCGAACGATATCATTTTTAAAGTTCATCAATAAGCCGTTTATAAAAGTCCAACCCTTTTGATTGATCTGCCCTTTTCCATCAGGTAGTACACGTGGCCAGGACACCGAAAAGCGATAGCTTTTAAGCCCATTTTTTCATCATCTGTACGTCTTCTTTATATAATTCATAGTGGTTGCAAGCGACCTCTGAGTATCACTGTTTGTTACTTTTCCCGGAATCCTGGAAAACACGTCCCATATCGATAATCCTTTTTCCATCCTTTTGTGTGCCGACCCTCTATTTGCGCGCGGCGGAAGCAGTAGCCGTCCCCACAAAAAATCTTTTGGAAAAATATATTCCATTTTGCATAAACCTCCGTTACTGTTATACGTATAACTATACCATCTTTTTTTTTCAGAAGTAAATAGCAAAATGAAAAATTTATAAACAAATTCCAAAAGATAAATATAATAATGCTTTCATTACAGATTCTATCCCAGTGAAAGTAATTTTTTCTTATCTGAATCATAGAATTATTGTTAAGATATCTTTTTTGAACGTAAGTATTACAGAACCAACATAATAAGTTATTGCAACCAATAACCTGTTTGTACTGTTACATCTTCATCTGCTGAGCAAAAAATTTCATTAAGACCTGCCAAACTTGGCATAATTACATACCGTTCAAATATTTTCTATTAATTTTTCAGTCATTAAGCGCAAATTTTCATAATCTTTAGTTCTCGTCATTGTTCAAATATAGATGGTATTTGGGCATATCATACGAATATCAGCCCCTTGTTTACAACTTCCATAGCGGAATTGCAAATATTGTTCATTTTGCCTACCCAAGTCATTTGGTCGGTTGCTTTTTAAGCTGCTCCAGTTTCCCCTTGCTTTTCCGCCATTTCTTTAACCAGCCGAGGAAACATATCTTCCGCTTGTTCGTCAATGTCGGCGAAAATAGGCATCTAACTTACCCGATGTTAAATAGTTATAACAGATGACTTTATGGTGCTGTTCTAAGTATCGTGTGCCGCTGGTCTCGCCTGCCGGCTCGGTTGGTTTCTGCAATCTGAGTGCCACCAGCACTCGCCTTGCCCCAAAAAATACCGATAGGCTTTTGTCCCTCTTCGGGAAGTGCTAAGGTTGGAAGCAGATAATCTTCAACCTGAGTGTATACACTGCCCATCTGTTCGAATAATATGCCGATTATAAAAAAAGACGATGTATCCGCTAAATCATCACAGATACATCGTCTTTTGACTATTTTAATTAATCACCCGCAAGCATATCAAAATGCTTGAGCGCGGATTTAATTGCTTGTTCCTTTTCAGGTGTGCATTTTGGTTGACTACTGTTTTCGGATTTCGGTTTATTATAATTTTCTCTTTCAATAATCCCGCACTTCTGCTTTACTTGTGCGATATTCAGAGAAGATACTGTCAATCCTGTATGCTCCTTTTGACATAAGACTTTAATCTCATCATAGCTTGCCTTGCTCTCTGCTCCAGTTAAATCCAACTCATCCATATCCAAGTTAATCTCGATATGTTGCTTTGTTTGAAGTTTGGACAACAACACTACCGTCTCCACTATGGTTAGTATATGCGGCGGAAACATATCCACCGGCTGAATGGCTTTTTACCTGATATCCGTGCTGTACCAAATAAGATAAGTCCCGCCCTGCGTTTCCGGGTTGCAGGAAATGTAAACGATTCTCTTAGGGGACAACGCACCAGTGAAGACAAAAACGCCAAGTCGCTTCCGGCACGCGGGGATCCATCATAACTACCTCTGCGGTCTGCCCTCTTTCGCCATCTCGGTCATGAACCGACCGGCATCCGCATGATAAAAGTATGCGTTTTATCCCGTTTCGCTTGGCGTTCGCGATGGGCATCTTTTACTGCATCCCGATTTACCTCAACTCCGATGACCTGCCCGGCATCTTTTGCGCAACCAAGCCAATGGTGCCAATACCGCAATAGGCGTCAATCACCGTTTCTTTTCCGGTCAAACCGGCAAAAGCAATTGCTTTTGATAAAGAATTTCGGTCTGCACCGGGTTGATTTGGTAAAATGACTTTGCCGAAATACGAAACACGCATCCGCAAAGGATATCTTCAATAGTACCGTCACCATACAAAAACCTTTTCGTTTTCTCCGAGCACCATACTGGTCTGATACGGATTTACATTCATCAATATCGTTGTGATTTCCGGATGCTTTTCCCGCAATGCGCCCACAAAATGATTTTTAGACAGGAACACCGGCGTTCCGGTCACCAGCACCACCATGATCTGATTACTGGAAAAGCCGCGTTTGACCAGCACATGCCGCAGAAAGCCTCTGCCAGTATCCTCATTGTAGGGTGTCAATTTGAATTGATGCATCATCCCGAATCGTCCCGATGATTTCATCTGCTTTCTGATCTTCGGTCATGCAGTGCTCGACCGGAACCACCCGATGGGTGCTGGACTGATAAACTCCTGAAAATAATTCGTTTGTTTTGTGTAAGTGCAAACGCCGCCTGCACCTTGTTTCGATAATGATACGGGGTTTCCATGCCGATAATCGGCTGTACTCTACCGAATTTTCCCAACAGTTTTTCCACTTTACGCTGTTTCCACTGCAACTGTCTCCGGATAAGACATATTCTGCAATTGGCAGCCTCCCACACTTCCGATAAAGCGGACAGGGCAAATGTCCTTCCTCCTTCGCAATAACAATCTTCCGACCGGTTTTGTCGATCGGTTGGGAACGCCTGTTGCTTTTTTGATCAGGAGGTTGATGATACAGCATTTCTTTTCTGTTCCGGTTCATGAATCCCGTTCCTTTCCGGGAAAATTATTTTCCCGCCAAATCCAGTAATTGTTTTACTTTTTGTTCGTCCGGCATCACATAAGCAGTCCGATAATCAACAAAAATCACCATGCCCGGTTTTGCGCCGCTCCGGCTTTTTTACATTTTTAATCAGCGTATAATCAACCGGAACCTGCGCTGAATCCCTCGCCTTGCTGTTGTATGCGGCAATGATACAGGCCTCCTCAATCGTTCGGTTTGAATTTGCCTCTTTGTGCACAAATAATGACATGAGAACCCTGGCATGTTATGAACATGCAGCCACATATCATAATTTTTCGCATCCTTTAAGGTCAGCTTTGTCATTTTGCTTGTTGTTTCTGCCGCACAAAATCGTATATCCGTCCGATGACAAAAACGGAGCGGCGGTCGCGCCTTTAAGATCTTGTTTCGATTCTTATAATTTTTCAAATAGCCCTGTTCTGCCAATTCCTGACGGATTTCCAGCAGTTCGCTTTCCCCCGTTGGTGCGAAACAGCATCAAATACGCTTTCTAAATAAATCGTTCTTCCTTCGCCTGCTCAATAAACCCGATCAGCGCTTTTCGGCAGTGGCGGCTTTGATATTCTTTATAATATTTCTGTGCATTCTGAACTGGTGTCAGTCCCGGTTCTAACGGAATTTCCATCTTCGGCATAATAATTCTGCAAAACCGCCTTGTTATCTCCTTTGATTTGATAAAGGCTTTACTGATTGATTAAGTCGCCGTAAATTTTGAGTTTTTCCCGATCCGCAACAGTTTTTCAGTTCTTCGGTTTGCGGGCTATTTTCGTTCAGCCTGCTCAGACAGATTCATCAACAGCTTCAACAGATCATTGAGCGCTGTCTCATCCGGTCCATTCTGCCCCGCTCGGCATAAAACCTATCTAACAACTGACTGCAGTTTTCACCGGCTGTGTCACAAGATAATGCCCGTACTGTTTCAAATCCAAAAAGAAAATTCTTTTCGGCTTTCCGTTGTGTTCCATTGCAATGGTCGGTTCAGAATGATTTTCTTCCAGCATTTTTCGATTCTGCCGCAGAAAAAGAACAATCGATCGGTGATATCGTCAGTAAGTTCTGCGGCAGAAATATCACGATAACGGGTTGCATATCCGGCAATCTCCCTTGCCAAAACCGGAGAAACTCCTTGAACACCCGTACCAATGCCTTGGACAAATCTTCTGCTTTCCCGGCTTTCAGGCGAAAAGCACCTCCCGTTCTGCAGAAAGCAAATTCAACTTGTCCTGCCGCGGCAAATGCCGATATTCCATACCGGGCAATATCTGCCGCACCCGTGACATTTCTTCATCGATTCGTTTGATTGCATCAATGATTCTGCCGTCTTGATTGACCAAAACAATGTTGCTGTGCCGCCCCATAATTTCCACAACCAGTGTCAAAGTCACACGGTCTCCGAATTCATTCATGCTTTCGAAATCCAATTCGAGCACTCGATCCATTCCGATCTGACGCACATCGCTTAATTTTCCGCAGCCCAAATGCTTTCGGAGCAAGATGCAAAAACATCGGCGGTGTCTTAGGATTTTCAAAGCTTTCTTGGGTAAAATGAACACGAGGGCTGTCTGCGCCCGCAGAAAGCAACAGTTTATCCGAGTACCCTTTCCCGAAGCGTGATGACGATTTCTTCCCGGGAAGGCTGATGAATTTTATCAATACGCGCACCGATATGCGATGCAATTTCATTTTGATAAAGTGCAGAAAAGCACCGTCTAATGCCATCTTAAATGATCTTCCTTTTCGTTTTCCGCAGCTTTTTCTGCTTATTTTACAGATAACATGCCGGATTTTCTTCTTCCCCGGCACAGAAAAATCAACCCTGTAAATCGATCAGCCAGCATTTGCCGCGCGGTTCTTTAATAATCCGTTCTGTTTCAAAATGCCCGGCGTCTACCGCCGTTAAGCCTGCCGACACCGCCTCCAACAATTCGTGATGCTTCAGTTCTGCCGTTACCATGGCGTCTATGCCGGCTTGCAGAACAGCTTCCAGCAAAAACCGCCGCTTCCGCGCAAAACCGCAACGGTGCGTATTTCCTTTTGCCGTCGGTATATTTGATTCGCTCGATTCCGAGCGATTGCTTGATCCATGCTCCAAAAGCAGACGGTGTCATCGGCTGTGCCAAGTGTCCCACCAAGCCAAAACCATCCTCCTGTTTTGCAGTATCATCCGGGATTTTTGGAGCGTTTCCGGTATCAAACCGCATTTCAAAGCAAGCTGATAATTGACACCGTGTTCTGCCATATCAAGATTGGTATGTGCCGATAATACCGCGATATCCCGCTTCACCAAACGAGATAGCAAGCCGCTGCTAAAATCTGTCTCACGGGATGGAAAATGACCGGATGATGCGAAACGATGAGTTGCGCCCCAATCCGAACCGCCTCCTTTAACACTACTTCGGTAACATCCAGACAGATCAGGCATTTGGTTACTTTTTTCCGGATCTCCCAATAAAATACCGCAATTATCATAATCAAGTGCCCGATCGAACGGAGCAATTTCATTAATATAATGATAAATTTCTTTTATTTTCACAGTAATCCGCCTCTCACAGATATCGTTTCAACTTTTCGGAAAGCTCTCTGAATTCGGATGCCTTTACAGGTGTCCCCCTGATTTAATCAATCCGGCTGATATTTTCTCCAACCGGCCAATCTTTTTGCAGATATTTTTTGACAGCGTATCCATTTTATAGATTGATTTTCCGGCATATCTTTCCTCGGTGACAAACATTGTTGCTTTCCTGCAAAACCACCGAAAACAACATACAAATGTCGATTATCCTCTGCAACATCTTCATCTTCCACGCGAAAACCATGTTTTGCAAGATATTCACGCAGATAGACATCCTGTCATCGGTCAAATCAATCGCTTATCCGGATTTTTCAGCCATTCGACTGCCGAAATAATACTGCCGATTAATTCTCCACTCCATCCCGGCAATTACAATATCCTCCACATGATCATCTACCTGTTTTAACCCATCAGATAACACCGTCTTAATCTGCCGGTCTAAACCATGTGCAGAAATAGAGAAACTGCTTGCTTGAGCGGGATTTTCATTAATGTCGGCGGCAATGGCACGGAAATCCTTCCGGTCTGCACTAAATATACCGGCAAATATCCGTGATCAGTGCCGATATCTGCCAGATAAGCACCCCTGTCGAACCAATCGGGCAACCGTCAATAAACGCTGATCCAAATGAACAGGCATACAACCATCAATCCTTTTATCTATATCATCAATATCAAAGCTCTGCTTTGCTTTTTATTATAACACATACTACTTGCGCAGCGAAGCGAGCAGTGTAACAATGTTCTCAAAAGCGGAGAGCGCTTTTGAGAATATTATAACAAAATTATATCAGCAACGCTTTGATGACCGATTTATGGTAACGCCGCCTGCGCCGATTTACTGTTGCAATAGAAAAGGTCGGCGCTTTTGCGCCGTCTCAGCCGCATTTTATGGCGCGCAGAGGCGACTGCCTCTGTTCTGTTTTTGTTATAACATAAACCACTGGCACAGCGAAACGAGCAGTAGCAATACCTTAAAACACAAGGTGCTTTTTAAGAGTATTACATAAACTGCCGACAGATACTATTATAATTTTACCAGTATCATCAATCTAAAATCAATACTTTTCTGGCTGTTTTTTATTTCTGTTGCACCGGAGTGTGCATAAGCAAAATAAAAACAGTTCTTCTAAATTTTCGACCGTCAGGCTGTTTTCAAATCAATTCTGTTCTTTGTTTGTTTTTTATTCCGTTTTATCCCTCAAACCAAGTGTTGACAATTTGTAAATTTTTGTATAATGATAATATATGTACTAGGCTGTGAAAAGACCAACCGTGTTGTGAAATTATCAGAGAATGCGCCCTTGGCTGTAAGGCGCTGAATCAACTGATACGGAAGCCATCTTGGAGCCGCAGGTAAAACCTGCCGTCTTTCCGCGTTAAGGAAAAAGGAGCGGTATTGTATTTTAGGATACAGTACAATTTGGGTGGTACCACGTGAAACAATGTCTTCGTCCCTTGATTTTATAGAGAAGACTTTTTTTATGAAAAAAATGAACTGCTTGAGGATGAAAAATATTTATGAAGTGGACCGGTTTAAACGAATTGAGAGAAAAAAGTTTCAGTTTTTATGAGAGCAAGGACATCTGCGGCTGAACAGCTATCCGCTGATTCCCCAAGGTGACAAAAAGCCTGTTGTTGATCAACTCGGGTATGGCACCGATGAAAAAATTTTTGGGGCAGGAGACCCGCCCCGCAAACGGGTAACTACCTGTCAGGAAATGTATCCGCACCCCGAGATCGAGCGAGTTGGAAAACATCCCGACACGGCACTTATTTTGAAATGTTGGGTAACTTCTCCTTCGAGATTACTTCAAGCACGAAGCGACCGCGTGGGCATGGGAATTTATTACCAAAGAGCTGGAGCTTCCGGTTGACCGTTTATGGATTTCATCTACGAAAACGATGACGAAACCTTTGATATCTGGACGAAAGAAATCGGTATTCCTGCCGATCGTATCGTTCGTTTAGGAAAAGAAGATAATTTCTGGGGAAATCGGCTCAGGACCATGCGGTCCCTGTTCCGAAATCTATTTCGACCGCGGGGAAGAATTCGGCTGCGGTAAACCGGGCTGCGCAGTCGGCTGTGACTGCGACCGTTTTGTAGAATTCTGAATCTTGTGTTTTCTCAGTTTAACTCGGACGGAAACGGCAACTATGTCCGATGGAACATCCGAACATTGACACCGGTATGGGTCTGGAGCGCCTTGCCTGCATTATGCGCAGAGGTAGACAATCTCTTTGAGGTTGATACCGTGCAAAACATTATGAAACACATCAGCCAAATTGCAGGGGTCACCTATAAGGAAGATGACAAACCGACGTTTCTCTCCGCGTCATCACAGACCATATCCGCAGCACCACCTTTATGATTGGCGACGGCGTCACCCGTCTAATGAAGGACGCGGATATGTTCTCCGCCGTTTGCTGCGCCGCGCGGCAAGACACGGACGTCTGCTGGGAATCAATGAGCCTTTCCTTTATCAAGTAGTGGACACCGTTGTAAAAGAAAATGAAATTGCTTATCCCGAACTGCTGCAAAAGAAAGCCTTTATCAAAAAGGTAATCAAGACGGAAGAGGAAAATTTCAACAGCACAATCGGAAAAGGCATGGAGCTGCTCAACCAATTAATTGACCGCTTTGAAAGTCACGAATTCAGCAATAATTGCTTGCCGGGTGAGCAGGTATTTAAGCTGTACGACACGTTTGATTCCCAATCGATCTGACCAAAGAAATCCTTTCTGAGAAAAATTGAATTGACGAATCCGGTTTTATTCAGTTGATGGAACAACAGAAAGAGCGTGCACGGGCTGCCCGCTCCAAAATCGGCTGGTCGGATGACAACGAATATATGCTGACCGACGCGGATTCTGTCTTGTCGGATATGATACTTTGGAGGCAGAGGGCGAAGTAATCGCACTGGGTGTAAACGGTGAACGGGTAGAACAAGCTGATGAAGGCGATGAAATCGCGGTTTCTCAGCAAAACGCCTTTCTATGCCGAAAGCGGCGGACAGTTAGGCGACAGGGTATCATGCAGAATAAATTCTGCAAATTGAAATATACGATTGCAAAAAGACCAATAGCGGTCAGTTTATCCATTTCGGAAAAATTGTCATGGCAAATCTCTCAAGGTCAGATGATCACGGCAACGGTGGACAAAGAGCCCGAGAAGCAAACCATGCGCAAACCATACCTGCGCACACTTGCTCCAGAAGGCACTGCGGGATACGCTGGGACCATGTTCACCAGGCAGGTCAGCAGGTTGATCCTTATCGTCTGCGTTTTTGATTTTTCTCACTTTAACGCGATGACAAAGGAAGAATTGCAAAGAGGTTGAAAACGCGGTCAACAAACAGATTTTGGCAGCCGTTCCTGTAACAATAACCGAAAAGAGCATTGAAGAAGCAAAGGCAATGGGGGAGCAATGGCTCTGTTCGGAGAAAAATACGGTAATGTCGTCCGAGTGGTCGATGTCAATGGCTATTCTATCGAGCTCTGCGGCGGTACTCATGTAGATAACACCGCTAAAATCGGTTTGTTTAAAATCATCAGCGAAAATTCGGTGGCATCCGGCATCCGAAGAATTGAAGCAGTCACAGGTGGCGGCGTTTTGGAACTGGTAAACGATATCAACGGTTTGCTGAATAAAGTTGCGGCAGTATTTAAAGTATCCAATCCTGCCGAGCTTGTTGCAAAAGGAGAAGCAATTCACAATGAGCTGAAAGCGAAAAGACGCCGAATTGGCGCTGAATGCGAAATTGCAGACATGAAGATGGATATCCTACAAGATTCTACCGTCGACATTAACGGCGTGCGTGTCGTTTCCGCTTCCTTTAACACCGTGAAACCGGATGCGCTTCGAATCATGGGCGACAAAATCAAGGAAAAGCGCCTAAAATGGTAGCGGTTATTGCAAGCATTGCCGACGGCAAAGGTACAATGATCGCAGTCTGCGGAAAAGAAGCGATCGAAAGGGCGCACATGCCGGCATGATTATTAAAGAAATTGCGGCATTGGCAGGCGGCAAAGGCGGAGGACGTCCAGACAGCGCCATGGCAGGTGTATCGGAGATTTTCAAAATAGATGAGGCTTTAGCGCAACTTCCGTCCGTCGTACAAAAACTGACTGAAAAATAATTCATATCTGCTGAACAAATCAAAAATGGATTTGTTCTGGCGGCTATCGCCGTTGCGACAAACCAATCAAAACGCAAAAATTCGCGTTTTGATTGGTTCAGACATTTCTTGATGCGAACACAGATTGCGATTTCAAAAAGAAATCACCAAAGTAATCCAAAGATTGATGAAACAGGGTTTTACAAGATAATGAATAAAAAACCCTGCACTTTGCCAATCCATATACAACGGCAAAAAATTCTTTTGCTTTGCCTCGTTGTTTATGTATTGTTCAGTGAGCATTAATTCGGTCGGCTTCATGCGACATTGCCGTAGCAAAGAAAGGAAGGATGATTTATATGGATTGTTTGTTTTGCAAAATCATTGCCGGTGAAATCCCTAGTAAAAAACTGTATGAAGATGACAAAATATTTGCTTTTTACGATATTCAGCCCCAGGCGCCCGTCCATTTTTTGGTAATCCCCAAAGTACATCTGACGGAGCAGATCAGATTGATGAAACCAATGCGGAAATTGTCACAATATATTTTTTCCAAAATACCAACGCCCGATTGCAGTAATCGGTTTTACAAATTAACGGCCGGCCGTTTAACATCAGTCAGATAGCATGATTGCAAAGTCGACAACGCTCTCGAAGGACAAACGCAATCGCTGCGGTAAAACCTTGCTCTGCGTTTTTCCCCCGATTCCCCCTTTTCATCGAAAACCAGGCATTCTGCTGTTCGCGGCCAAAATACAAACCTTCTTGGTACAAAAATGGAAACGGAAGCATCCGTTTTGGATATGGGCATCGGATTTGCTGTCGGTGACGCGCTTTCTGCCACAATTGCCACTCTGCCCGTCACCGTATACACTTTTCAGGGAATGGCTGTTCTGGCGCCTTTGTGAATATTTTACTTTCCGTTATTTACCGTTGTACTGGTTGCCGGACTGCTTACCTTTGTTTTGGCATTTTTACCCCCTACCTTTCGATGATAGGGAGGTACTCGCGGCATTTCTCCTCTCTGTATCAAGGCAATTGACGGAATCACCACATTGGGGAGAAAATTCCTTACAGTTATCTCCAGCTTGGGATATCGTTTTGTATATTTTTGGATACTGGCGACCATAATTTTATTGTTCTTTACCTTTTCGATATTGCACTTTCGGTTTAAATATTCTCTTACCGCTCTGCTCTCTGCTGTTCTCCTCGCAGGCGGAATCATTACCCATGCTGTGGTTTACCGCGACGTTTTGAATATTGCGGTTTTGGCACCGTCGGCACAGATACTGCCGTTTTAATGAACTGCCGGGAACAAAGCGTTTTGTTTCGGCGAACAACGATTTCGCGATTATCCGATTCCAACGGAATAAAATCGTTTCCTGTCGCAGCAGAAATCGGCAGTATCTCTGCTTTGCAGGAACTCCAGTCAATACGCCGACATCGGAACTGTCATTACCGAGGGATACCATTCCACCTGACAGGATATCCTGTCAGGAAATCATCGCCGGATAATTACGATATCCAGTCCGGTGAAGAACTGCAAATAAAAGTGCGAACGCAAACGAAAAAGGTTTACTATCATATAGAATACGGCGAAACAAAATTATCTTTGGCGAATACTGACGACCGGTTTTGCATCCTACCATCAAAACCGGCAAAGAAAATATTTACATTTTGGTTAAGGATTGCAATATGGTATTTGAAAAACCGGTCGATTATGTTATAATGTTAGGCGGTATCAATAATGAGGTGATTGCAAATCATCCGGATACTCAAATTGTAGACGGAACTGTGCAGGGCATTACTCCGGTATTGGTGTGCAAGAATGGTTCCGTAAAAATCAAAGGAGCTGGCAAATGGCTGTATTAAGCGATGCTGAACTTGCAAAATCCATCCGTCAGGGCGAGCTTTCACCGGTATATCTGCTATATGGAAAAGAAACGTATCAGCTGCAAAAACATCTTTCTGCCCTGATTAGAAAAACGGTCGGAAAGCAAAGTTCCTGTTTTAATTTGCAGCAATTTGACGGCGCCCGTGTAACCGTTGCTGAAATTATTGACGCCGCGCCGAGGCTTATCCGGTTATGGCAGAAAAAGTGTGTCACCGTCAGCAGTCTTGACTTGGAAAACTCCCGGAAAAGGATTTCAATGCCCTGAAAGAGTTAGTCAAAAGATCCGCCGCCGGATACGGTACTTATCTTTCATTATACCGGGAATGAAATCGACTTAAAAAAAATCAAGCAAGCAAAAATCCTTTCTGGGATTGATAGAAAAAAACGGAACTGTGACCGAATTTAAGTTTTCCCAATCACAGCTCGAAAAAGTTTTGCTGGATACTGCTGCAAAATCCGGCTGTAAGCTTTCTCCTTATCTTGCCTGTTATCTAATTGATCGCCGCGGAGACAGCCTTAGTGTTTTGACTGACTGAAATGGAAAAGCCAGTGTGTGCTTTGTAGGCGACGAGAAATCACCAAAGAAAACGTGGACATGCTGACCGCAAAACAGTAGAATCCTCTGCTTTTGATTTGGCAAAGGCAATTCTGAAACGGGAATATGAGCGCTCCTTTCATATTCTTTCCCGAGCTTTATATCAGAGACTGGAACCGCTTGCCATTATGGGAGCGCTGAACATGTCTTTTTCTGACCTATACAAAGCCGCAATTGCCAAAGCAGGACAAATTCCCGTTTCGACCGTGATACAAGATTTAATTATAAGGACGGGATTTTCGTATTAAAAACGCTTTTCGGGATGTCTGCGGTTTCGGTAGGTCAGCTACGGCAATTGCCATCCTTTCGGAAGCGGACTTGAAATTAAAATCTTCCCGCACGGATGACCGTACAATCATGGAAATGGTTATCGCTAAAATGATTACGGTAAAGGAAGCCCGCATCCGATAGCGCTCTACGCTTGAAAGAAGGCTTAAAAGCTCAGAAAGGAACGGGCACTGCAATGATCAAACTGACACAATGTGTAATTGTAGAGGGAAAAATATGACAAGCAAAAAACTCAGCCGCATCTTAGATGCAACAATATTAGCCACCAATGGATTTCGTATTTTTCAAAGACAGAGAAATGCGCAGATTGATTCAAACACTTGCAGAACAAAACGGTATTATTATTCTTACTGATTCGGACAGCGCCGGCTTTAAAATCCGAAATCACATTAAAAGCTTTGTCCCTGCCCGGCAGATCACCAACGTCTATATTCCCGAAATAGCGGGAAAGGAAAAGCGAAAAAGGAAATTTCCAAAGAAGGACTGCTCGGAGTAGAAGGTATTCCGGATGAAATCATTCTCAAAGCGCTGATGCAAGCCGGCATCACGCCGGAACACAAAACAACCTCCGGATGTAAAATAACCAAGCTTGATTTATATGAGGATGGATTCAGCGGTGGACCGGACAGTGCCGCATATCGCAAGCTTCTGCTACAATATCTTAATCTGCCGCATTATATGACCGCTAATTCTATTTTAGAAATGATTAATGCAACCATGACTGCGGAGGACTATCACCTGATAGTCAAGAAGATCAAAGAACAAAAATGTCCCGGGAACGCGTATCGTTACTCCTCAAAAAGATCCCAAGGCATAACAGTATGAAAACAAAACAGGAGGAAATTTTTCATTACCAAATGAAAAGAATGTGAAATATGGTATTTTCCAGTCTGACTTTTTTATATGTATTTTTGCCCCTCGTTTTAATTGCTTATTATTTAGTCCCGTCAAATGGAAAAATATTGTTATTTTCATTTCCGGCATTATTTTCTTTGCATGGGAGAGCCGGTATACGTCCTGCTAATGTTGTTTACCACTGTTGTAGATTACACCGCCGGACGATTGATGGATAAATATGACGACCGTCCCAAACTTCGGACTGTATTTTTTGCTGATGTCTGTTATCATAGATCTCAGCCTGTTGGCAACCTTTAAATACAGTTCGTTCCTGATTCAGAATTTTAATGATTTATTCGGCACGCAAATTACCGATCCGAAACTGCCTCTCCCGATTGGCATTTCTTTCTACACCTTCCAAAGTATGTCTTATAGTATTGATATGTATATGCGCAATATCAAGGTACAAAAAGTCTGATTAACTATATTTCTTATGTTTCCCTGTTTCCCCAGATCGTTGCAGGGACCAATCGTCCGTTATCAGGATGTTGCCAATGAAATTGATCATCGTACCATTACCACTTCAAAGGTATCCCAAGGTATCGGTGTTTTTCTGCTGGGACTCGGCAAAAAGTATTGATTGCCAACAATATCGGCGCCCTTTGGACAACCATCAAAGCCACCGATATTTCTCAGCTTTCTACCCTGACGGCATGGCTTGGAATACTGGCGTTTACTTTTCCAGATCTATTTTTGATTTTTCAGGCTATTCCGATATGGCGGTGGGGTTGGGAAAAATGTTGGGCTTTGAATTCCCGCAAAACTTTAATTATCCTTACCTTTCCCGAAGCATCAGCGAATTTTGGCGCAGATGGCATATTACGCTTGGCACTTGGTTCCGATGTTATGTCTATATTCCGTTGGGAGGCAACCGAAACGGCAAACTTGCCACACTGCGAAATTTACCTGATCGTTTGGTTTTTGACCGGTTTATGGCACGGAGCAAGCTGGAACTTCATTGTTTGGGATTGTATTTCGGTATTTTGATTATTATGGAGCGGTTATTCTGGGTAAATTACTGGAAAAGTCTGCCGCTTTTCAGCACCGCTTATTGCTTTTTACTGGTGGTTATCGGATGGGTCATCTTTGAGATCGACAGTATTCCTAAAAATTCTCTTATCTGAAAGTCATGTTCTTTGGCCTTCAGTGGGAATTATTGATTCAAAAAAGTATCTATTATCTTGCCTCCTATGCAATCATCTTTCTGATTTGCATCATCGGCGTTGACGATTATCCGAAGAAGCTGGCAGTAAAACTGCAGAACAGCCATCCGGTACTGATTTCCGGCGTTTATCCGATATACCAGGTCGCGATTAATGGTGGCGTCAAACGCATATCTTGTGTTTGCCACCTACAACCCGTTTTTGTATTTCAGATTTTAAGGAGGAGTGGTGATCGATATGAAATCAAATAAGTTAACCGCTAATATTGCGATATTTGCCGTTCCTCCTGATTGTATTACCGGCATTGACTCTTTTCCTGCCGAAAAAGACCTTTTCTGAAAACGAAAACCGTTATCTTCAGGAATTCCCGGTTCCAACACTGAAAACACTAGAGGATAAAAGCTTTATGTCCGCTTTTTGAAAAGTTTTTTTCCGACCATTTTGTGTTGCGTGAAAAATGGATTCAGCTGAAAAACCAAATGGAGATTATAACCAATAAGAAAGAAATTAACGGCGTATATCTAACGGAAAAACGCCTGATTGAACATCAAGAACTTAACGAAGACATTATTAAGCAAAACACCGAAGCGATTAACCCTTTGCGGAAAAATATAAAAGCCGACCTTTTAATGATCGTACCTACCGCCGAAAGTATTTATACCGACCAGTTGCCGCTTATGGCGCCGTATTTTGATCAAAAAAAAGGTGATTGACAGCATCTATACCGCTTCCAATAAGAATCTGACTTGTATTGATGTGTTTACTCCTCTGTTGTCCGCAAAGAATCAATACATTTATTATAATACAGACCATCATTGGACCAGTTTGGGCGCTTATCTCGGATATTTTTCTTCTGCCAAACCACTTGGTTTTGCTCATAACGAATCGATAAATTTAATAGAACATGCAAGTCATGATTTTAAAGGAACGCTGTATTCAAAAAACACTGTATGAAAAAGTACACCTGATACGATCGACCTTTATCATCTGTCTACGGAGAACCGCAGGTGACTGTTACGGTCAATTCAGGACAAAAAAGTCATCAGAGCACCAAAGCATCTTTTTTAGAAATTACCTGGATAAAAAGATAAATATAATACTTTCTGGGGCAGAATGAGCCTTGTGTATCGGTAAAACCGATGTGACAAATCGAAAAAATTGTTGATTATCAAAAGATTCCGCGCACTCTATGGGTACAGTTTATATGTATCATTAATTACTCTTGTAGATCTGAGATATGTTAATAAATTAAGCAATTATGTTTCGGTTGATGATTACGATCAAATTATGTTTGTTTATAATTTTGCCAGTGTAAACACCGACACCAGTATCGGCAAAAAAATTACCGCTGTTTTAAAAAGTTTGTCTGTCATGCGAATCCTTTGTAAAATGATATTTGTTTTGTAAGGCTTCGCATCCATAAATATCATTTAGAAGAAACGCTCCCGCTCCTTCCAAGCAAGCGGCGCTTTTGAAAGCCGCAGAAAGGAATGGTTCACCCATATGAAAAACTCAGCATTTGTCGCGGCTGTACTGTTTGTTATGTCTCTTTGAAGTGCGGCGAAAAATCCGGTTCCTTCGGAACAGACAGCAACACCGCAAACAATTCTTCGTAACAGGGACGCTTCCTCAACACCGGTGAAGAAAGATGAAAATCTGAATCCGCTTACCGGAGAAATAATTTGAAGGATCGCGCTGTCGGAAAACGACCGGTATCTGTTATGGTAAATAATATCGAAGGCGTGGCGCAATACGGGCTTTCTTCTGCGGATATCTGCTATGAAATGTGTAGTGGAGGGCGGTATAACCCGTATGGCAGTATTTGCCGACTATCAGTCAGTGCCGAAATCGGTTCTGTTCGCTCTGTCAGACATTATTTTCTGGACTGCGGCCATAGCCGATTTTCGTTCATTGGGGCGGAAAGTACACCCGGGTATGACGCCGTGAAACAGAGAGCATCAATAATATAGACGGCATGTCCATGTCAAAGGTTTTTTTTTACGTGATAATCAACTGAAAAAAGAAAAAGGGACAGGAGTTCAGCAATTTCACAATGCAGAATTGATTCAAAAAGGAATAGAAAAGAAAAAAATACAATACGAGCGGAACGCCGAATCCCGGATTTCAATTCGATCCCACCGGTCAAGTAACCGGCAGCGTAGCCGCAACTGATATATCCGTAAAAATTCTCCGGCTATGACGGCTGATTTGATTACGATTCGGTCACCGGTAAATATTTGAAAAGTTGAATTCGGACAAAAACAAATCGATAAAACAATAACCAGCAAATCGCAGTGGATAACGTCTTTGTTTTTTTATATGCAGACATTCATCTTTATGCCGGAAGTAATAAATGGATGGATGTGGAATACAATAAAGGCGGCTCCGGATATTACATATC
>VOFB01001809.1_pt1:25000-26387 | contig 26387 bp, 27 predicted proteins | sample 5384141 | NCBI WGS metagenome assembly VOFB01 (sample SAMN12384721, study PRJNA508395) | human gut metagenome | isolation source: healthy gut A | host: Homo sapiens | reverse complement strand
AAGGCATGTGCCTTCAAAACCGCATACAGACCATAAATCGAGGTCAGTCCAACCTGGTCCTCCCTGTACTAAGGTCAGCTCCTCTCAAATATCCTACGCTCCAACTGCCGGATACTGGGATTACGGCTGCTGGTTAGAAACCCAGTACTGCAGGGGTGGTATCCCAACAGCGGCTCCATGCAGACTGGCGTCCACATTTCCTAGCCTCCCACCTATCCTGTACATGCAATACCGGGTCCCAGTATCAAGCTGGAGTAAAGCTCCATGGGGTCTTTCCGTCCTGGCGCAGGTAGCCAGCATCTTCACTGGCACTTCAATTTCACCGGATGTATTGTCGAGACAGCGCCCAAATCATTACGCCTTTCGTGCGGGTCGGAACTTACCCGACAAGGAATTTCGCTACCTTAGGACCGTTATAGTTACGGCCGCCGTTTACTGGGGCTTAAGTTCGTGGCTTCGTTTCCTGACCACTCCCCTTAACCTTCCAGCACCGGGCAGGCGTCAGCCCATATACCTCACCTTTCGGTTTTGCATAGACCTGTGTTTTTGCTAAACAGTTGCTTGGGCCAATTCTCTGCGGCCTCTTTCGAGGCACCCTTTCTCCCGAAGTTACAGGGTCATTTTGCCGAGTTCCTTGACAATACTTCTTCCGCCGGCCTTAGGATTCTCTCCTCATCCACCTGTGTCGGTTTACGGTACGGGCTCATAACAAACAATAGCGGCTTTTCTTGGCGCCAGCTCACACGCTTCCCTACTTTAGTTCGGTCCGCGTCACGCCTTTGGGTTGCACGGCGGTTTTTCCAGCCGTACCCCTCCTGTGCTTGCCCCTGATTCCATTCCAGGTAGTGCTCTCCTTCTGCGTCCCCACAGTTCTGTTATAAGGCAGTACAGGAATATCAACCTGTTGTCCATCAGCTACGCTTTTCAGCCTCGCCTTAGGTCCCGACTTACCCAGGGCAGATCAGCTTTACCCTGGAAACCTTGGATATTCGGCCACAAGGATTCTCACCTTACTCTCGCTACTCATTCCGGCATTCTCTCTTCTTAACAGTCCACAGCACCTTACAGTACTGCTTCTTCCCGTTAAGATTGCTCCTCTACCAACCCTTGCGGGTTCCGCAGCTTCGGTGTTGTGTTTCAGCCCCGGACATTTTCGGCGCAGGACCTCTCGGCTAGTGAGCTATTACGCACTCTTTTAATGTGTGGCTGCTTCTGAGCCAACATCCTAGCTGTCTTTGAAATCCCACATCCTTTTCCACTTAACACACACTTTGGGACCTTAGCTGGCGGTCTGGGCTCTTTCCCTTTGACTGCCCAACTTATCTCGTGCAGTCTGACTCCCGGTCATCATCTGGCTGGCATTCGGAGTTTGATATTCTTCGGTAGG
>VOFB01001809.1_pt1:0-20000 | contig 26387 bp, 27 predicted proteins | sample 5384141 | NCBI WGS metagenome assembly VOFB01 (sample SAMN12384721, study PRJNA508395) | human gut metagenome | isolation source: healthy gut A | host: Homo sapiens | reverse complement strand
CAGTCCGTCAATTCCATGTTTTTTGCAGATTTCAGCGCCACTCTGCTGACCTTCCGGTGTACGGAATTCTGCACATCTTGCTGTATACAGTACAGTACCGCCACGGGAAATGATATCAGATACGTCACGTGCTGTCATATCTTTAATCTCTTCATTCAGAAGACCATTATATCCCTTATAGATACCTTTTACTTTCAGTCCTCTGGAAAGTGCTTTTCTAACAACCGCACGAATTGCCGCATTCATACCGGGAGCATCGCCGCCGCTTGTAAGTACGCCTATTGTCTTTATTTCTTTTGCCATCTTGAAACCTCCTCAGATTCGCTGTTTAGACTCTTTGATTTTCCTAACCAAATACTTCGCTCTCAATTTTAATTCATTTTACCGTTATTTTCAATACACTTTTCAACAACTTTTACATTGTTCTGCCCATATCTTTCAACAATTTTCTGTAAAAGTGTCTCATCCGCACATATGGACCATGCTTTACCCAGTCTTTTCATAGATTTCGGGGAACGAATGTACACTACAACCTGATCCGTTCCATCGGATGAACGGAGGATCTCATATAACGCTTTCTCTTCTGCCATAAAACTCTCCCTATCCGAAAACTGGATCCAGAGTTCTTTTGGAAGGTCTTCAAACTTCCAGATCTTATCGCAGATCAGTTTGCTTGCCTTTTCTTCTTCTGCAGATACGTGTCCCTGGATAAAAAGTTTGCCATCCTGTGTAATGCTGTTTCGGTAAATTTCATACTGTCTTGGAAAAACTACAACTTCCACTGTGCCAAGAAGATCCTCGATGGTCAAAAAGACCATGGTCTTATTGTTTTTGTATGCTTGATCGTAATGCCTTCGACCATGCCTCCGATGATCTCCTCTGCTCCATCAAACAGGCGGGAGCCGTGCAGTTCTTCCTGATAGGCAAAATCCATGGTAGTTGCCGAAATATTTTTCTGCCACATCTTTTCATATTTTTCCAGAGGATGCCCGCTGATATACACGCCAAGCACTTCTTTTTCAAAGGAGGAGCTGCTCTTTATCATATTCTTCTACATCCGGCATGCGGATTTCAAAATCTTTTTATCTTCCTCCGCCACAAAGTCAAACAGAGACATCTGACCTGCCATTGCATTTTTCTTCTCCTGATTTACACTGTCCACAACCTGCACATAGATCATCATCAGCTGTTTTCGGTTATCACAAAGACCATCCAGTGCTCCTGCTTTGATGAAATTCTCTATGGTGCGTTTATTTAATTCTTTTCCGGACAGACGTTCCACAAAATTGCGGAAATTTCGATAGATTCCATTCTGGTTTCGTTCCCGCACGATTGCATCGATCACCGGTTTTCCGATACTTTTGATCGCAGAAAGGCCATATCGGATGCTTTTATTATATTTAAATGTTTCTTCTCCTGTTTTTTCCGTGCTTTCGTTTTCTTCTACGGAAAAAGCACTCTCGCCCTTGTTGATATCCGGCGGAAGCAGACGGATCCCCATCTGGCGGCAGTTCAGAATATATTCTGCCACTTTCGGTGGATTATCAATGACAGAGGTCATCAAAGCTGCCATAAATTCTACCGGGTAATAATATTTCAGCCATGCTGTCTGATATGCAACTACCGCATAACATGCCGCATGTGATTTGTTGAATGCATATTTTGCAAAATCGGTCATCTCATCATAGATATGATTTGCAATTTCTTCTGAAATTCCGTTTTTGATGCAGCCCGGCACGCCTTCTTCTTCATTTCCATAAACGAAATTCTGTCGTTCTTTGATCATAACATCGCCTTTTTTCTTGGACATCGCACGACGTACAAGGTCACTTCGTCCAAGCGTATAGCCGCCGAGGGCACGCACGATCTGCATAACCTGTTCCTGGTAGACGATACAGCCGTACGTCGGCTCCAGAATCGGCTCCAGTTCCGGGCATTCGTACGTGATCGTATCCGGGTTGTTTTTTCCTTTAATGTACTGCGGAATAAAATCCATCGGGCCCGGCCGGTACAGGGAAATTCCTGCGATGATATCCTCCAGGCTCTGCGGTTTCAGCTCTTTCATGAAGTTTTTCATTCCGCCGCTTTCAAGCTGGAAAATGCCTTCTGTCTTACCAGTTCCGATGGAATCCAGGACGGCTTTGTCATTAAAATCAATATGATCGATATCAATGATTTTTCCGGTCGATTTTTCTGCAAGACGGACTGCATTCTGGATAACGGTAAGGGTACGCAATCCCAGGAAGTCCATTTTCAGCAGTCCCAATTCTTCCAGTGTCGTCATCGTAAACTGCGTCGTGATCGCACCGTCGCTGCCTCTGGAGAGCGGCACAAACTCATCGACCGCTTTCTGACAGATCACAACCCCGGCTGCATGCATGGAGGTATGACGCGGCAGACCTTCCAGTCTTCTCGACATATCGATCAGATCATGCACCTGCGGATCTTCGTCATAGATTTTTTGAATTCCGGATTTCTCTGAAATGCTTTATCTATAGTAATGCCGATCTCAGTCGGGATCATTTTTGCGATTGAATCGAGCATTGCATACGGAAGATCCATTACACGGCCGACATCACGGATCACGCCTCTTGCCGCCATCGTACCAAAGGTTACGATCTGTGCAACCTGATCTTTGCCGTATTTTTCCACAACGTAATCAATGACTTCCTGTCTTCTTTCGAAGCAGAAATCCACGTCAATATCGGGCATGGAGACACGTTCCGGGTTCAGAAAACGTTCAAACAGTAAGTTATATTTCAGAGGATCAAGCTGTGTAATGCCAAGTGTATAGGAGACAAGGCTTCCTGCAGCCGAGCCACGTCCCGGTCCTACCATAATGTCATGATCGCGGGCATATTTAATAAAATCCCAGACTATCAGGAAATAATCGACATAGCCCATTTTCTGAATGATGCCAAGCTCATAGTCCAGACGTTCTTTTAATCCTTTCGTCTCTTCGCCATAACAGCGAACCAGTCCGTCGTGGCAAAGTTTCTGTAAATATTCCCATGATGTATAGCCATCCGGCACATCATATTTCGGAAGTTTTGTCACACCGAACTCAATTTCTACATTACAACGGTCTGCGATTTTCTGTGTGTTTTCCAGTGCTTCTAGTGCATACGGAAACAGGTTTTTCATTTCTTCTTCGGATTTAACAAAATACTGACCGCCTTCATAACGCATACGGTCGGTATCCGACAGTTTCTTTCCGGTCTGTAAACACAGCAGAATATCATGAGAATCCGCATCGGATGCATACGTGTAATGCACATCATTTGTCGCCACCAGATCTATGCCTGTCTCTTTGCTCATCCGAAGGAGCTGCGTATTGACTGCTTTCTGTTCCGGCATGCCATGATCCTGAAGCTCCAGGAAAAAGTTGCCCCTTCCGAAAATTCCTTCGTAGCGTCTGGCGGCACGCACTGCTTCTTCGTACATACCACGCACCAGATATTTTTGGACTTCTCCTGCCAGACACGCAGACAGGGCAATGATACCTTCATGATATTTTTCCAGGACTTCCATATCCACACGCGGTTTATAATAGAAACCTTCTGTAAAACCTTTTGATACAATCTTGGTCAGATTACTGTAACCTGTGTTATTTTCTGTTAATAATACCAGATGATAGTAGCGGTCATCACCGCTTCCGGCTTCTCGGTCAAATCTGGATCCGGGTGCTACATACACCTCACATCCAAGAATCGGATTGATCCCGGCTGCTTTTGCTTCACGGTAAAAATCGATCACACCGTACATAACACCGTGGTCTGTGATGGCCGCACTGTTCATGCCCAGTTCTTTTACCCGTGCAACGTATTCTTTGATTTTATTTGATCCATCCAGCAAACTATATTCTGTATGAACATGTAAATGTGTAAAACTCAAACTGCACCTCACCCTCTCAATATCATGTAGATCACTACTATAACTGTTGCCACCGCAAATGCCGGTGTAAACATGGTTTTCGGTTCACCCGGACGTTTTTCTCTTCGTTTAAAACACCATTTCAGATGCTCATAACGTCCACAGTGTTTCGCAATCCAGATCAGCACTCCGATCGCTGCAAAAATACAGATCGCCGCGATCACGGAATAAACATTGATCACACCGATCATGTCCTGTGTTGTCAATGCTCCGGAACTTGTAGAAGAACTGCCGGCAGAAATTCCATAAAGCAGTTTGGAAACTGCCATCAATGCCGTACTCCATCCATTGATCACAAAATGTGCTGTCATCGTAGCAAAAATACTTCCTGTCGCCTCCAGCAGAATGCCAACTGCAATGCCCAGTACAAAAGCATAGCAGAACTGATTAAAGTTCATGTGCATCAGACCAAACGCCAGTGCAGATCCAAGAATCGCACACCACACACCTCTCTGACGATATCCATTATAATAGAGACCACGGAACGTAAATTCTTCGCAGATCGGCGGAATGACTGCCATCACAATCATATTGACCCAGAATGCATTCTGCGTCAGTTCCGACTGTGAACTTTCAAATGCATTTCTTACGAAAAGCATAGAAAGCAGATTCAGCCAGGATGTAACAGGGATCATCAGCACTGCATATAAAATGACCATTGCGATCACCGATAACTTCAGTGGTTTAAATGGCATCCACTTTCTCGGATCTACCTTGTTTATGATCATAAATCCAATAACCGGCATCAAATACAGAAGCTGGCTCAAAAGCATCAGCTGCGTCGCATCCATCGAACGAACAAACGGGATAAATCCCAGAAAAATCCCGGAATGCAGTATCCAGATAACGGTCACCAGAAACAGCCTGTTTATCTTCGGTGTCTTGTTCATTTGTTTTTCCTCCACGTTTTTTATTTTTAATAATGTCAGTGAAATGTCCTGTCTTGCCGGCAAGAACGACAATTTGACATTTTGATCCTGGCATCATAATTTTATTCTACCATAAAATCCATTTCTTTTTGCATTTTCAAAGTTTAATTTTTAAAAACAAAGATAAAAAAACAGCCGGGCATTGCCCGACTGCCTTGATTTTTTTTTACTTATTGTTATACAATCAGTTATTGCGGCTGATCATGTAATCCATCAGTTTATCAATATCTTCTTTTTCGTATGCAACGATCTCCAGTTCCGGAATTTCGCCGTTTGAGAAGATATTTGCCAGAGATACATACTGTGACAGCTTAGATTTCAGATTCAGTCTGTCACCTTCGCCTGTTACAAGCTCTACTTTTCCTTTGCAGCTGTCTACTACCTCAAAAAATTTATCAATATCTTTAATTCCCATTACTTTCATAATTCATTCTCCTTTCAGATAAAAATGTTGAAAAGTGATTATTCTATTTATTTGATTGCGATTGCCTCGATCTCGATCAGGACATCTTTTGGCAGTCTCGCAACTTCAACACAGGAACGTGCCGGGTAGGTACCGGAGAAATATTTTGCATAAACTTCATTGATGGTACCAAAGTCTTCCATATTTTTAATAAATACGGTTGTCTTTACCACGTTTTCTGTGGAAGTACCGGCTTCTTTTAACAGTGCTGCCAGATTGCCGATCGCCTGATCTGCCTGTGCGGCTGCACCTTCCGGAATCTCGCCTGTTGACGGAACTACCGGGATCACTCCGGATGTATATACCATACCGTTTACTTCGATCGCCTGTGAATATGGTCCAATTGCTGCAGGAGCTTTGTCTGTACTGATTGCTTTCTTCATGCTCATGCCCTCCTAACAAATGTATGCTCTTTGCTGATAAAGATGTTTCTATCTTTTTCATTTCCTATTATAAATTCAGTTTTCAAACGACGCAAGCAAATTTTTCGCGAAAAATTGCAGGAAAATATGGCATAATGTTTAATGCCTATCTTCAAATTGTTTGATTCTCAAAAAATTATTGTGCGTTTTTACCGTTTTATGATGCGATTCTCTGTAATTTCGATACGTCCCTGTTTCAACAGTCTTCCAACGGCACGTTTGAATGCATTCTTACTGAGTCCGAATTCTCTTTTGATGATCTCCGGTGAAACTTTATCGTTAAACGGAAGTACGCCTTCAAATTCTTCAATCACCTTCATCACGACTTCTGCATCTTTTTCCATCTGCTGCGGAATCTTTTCTTTATCCGAAAGATCCAGTTTGCCATCTTCCTGTACTCTCGTCACACGAAGATTTAAAATATCGCCCACGCGGTATTTGCCCTGTGCTTCTTTGCAGGGATCAGACCGGAATAACAGTCATCCACTGCCACAAAAACTCCAAAATTCTCGCTGATCTCATAAATACGGCCGGTCACTTTATCGTCTCTCTGATATGGAGAATCTTTTTCAGATATTCATACACTTTCATCGTAGCACAGAGACGACTGCTCTTATCAATGTAAAGTGCCGCCAGACACTCTTCCCCCGGCTGCACACGCTTTGTCTGCTCTTTATATGGAAGCAACAGATCTTTTTCCAGACCCCAGTCCAGAAATGCACCGATTTTTCCTGTATCAGCGACGCGAAGCACGGCTGTTTCTCCCAGGCGGACTTTCGGCGTACGTGTCGTTGCAATCAGCCGATCCTGTGAATCTTTATATAAAAATACTTCTAATATATCTCCTGCCTTGATGCCTTCCGGAACTTCTTTCTTTGGAAGCAGTACTTTTTCAGTCGCATTTTCATCTTCTCCTAGATAAATTCCAAATCCTACTTCTTTTACTACATAAAGTTCCTGGCTTTCTCCTAAATGAAACATATTCTTTCTCCTCGTTTTTTGTATTCCTGTTTATTTGTTCTGAAATTCGTAACTGTTCAGTCGCCTCACAGTTACGAGCCAAAATGCATTCCAAATCACCTTCGGTGATGGCATTTTGGCTTGTATGTCTCGGGTTTTTGGCAAAAACATGCCAAAACGCCTCGCGGAATACTACCTACTGAATAGTTACTGAAATTCTACCACTGCATACGGTTTCTGTGCCTCATCACACAGCAACACCGTACATTTTTTTCTCTTCTATATGAATATAAGGCACAACCATATCACCGAGAAGTGCTGCCTTTTTATACTCTGCACGCATCTGGGAAATCCGGAAATCATCCGGCAGAAGCTCCATCGCCATCTGCACATATTGTCCATTATTGACATGATGATTTGTATCAATGTGATGTTTCACGATCAGAAAGTACTCTTTCTTTTCCATTTCTTCCGGAAGGGCGATCTTTCGCGGTGCATAATCCATATCCAGCTTCTCGTGCAGCACATACGCTTCCTGCTCCTCTTTCGAACTCTGGTCGGATGTCCGGTCTTTAAATCCACATAAGTCCACAATGTATTCGCCCAGGCAAGCTTTTCACCTTTTTCATCCCGGATGCAGAAATTCCTTTCGCCGAGAAATCCCTTAAAAGAATATGGCCAGGTCTGAACGGTGATCTCCTGTCCAAACACCGGCAGCTCCCCAAGCACGATCTGCCAGGACGACAGAACCCATGCACACTGCTTTTCCTTCAGATAATCAATCCCGAAGCCTATCTTTTCCGAATGAAAACTGCTGCAGTCCTGAAAATAATTTAATATAGAAAGAAGTGTGATCCTGCGATTCTCATCCACTTCGCTGTAACGAACTCTGCTGTCAAACTGATAAATCATACGTTCCTCCCGAATCTTGTGGCATCTTTAAAACCAAACATCCTGTTTTTGAACGCAGAGAAGCATTTCCCCGCTTCAAGTGCGCGAAGCACTAAGCGGTAGGTGAGGGGATGCTATCAAACGGATGTCCTGATTTTCATTTGCCTGGTAACTCATTTTATTTTCTGTATATGCAGAAAAGGTTGTCTTAGCAGACAACCTTCTTAACTGGGCTACAAGGATTCGAACCTTGAAATGACGGAGTCAGAGTCCGTTGCCTTACCATTTGGCGATAGCCCATCATTATTTTACTCTGTTGCGTTTTTGTTGCTCACAACAATGAGAATTATATAGTAACGTTCATAAAATGTCAAGCACTTTTTTAACTTTTTAAATCTTTTTTATTTTCCCTTTTCTTCCAGCCCGTGATGTGTTATAACAGGAAGAAAAGAACCCCAATGTATGCAGAATGGAGGAAACTATGAGTACTATGAATCTTACCCTGCTGACCGATTTCTATGAATTAACGATGATGCAGGGCTATTTTAAAACACAGAATACCGAGAAAGTAGTTTTTGATGCTTTTTACCGCAAAAATCCATGCGACGGTGGCTATGCGATCGCTGCCGGACTGGATCAGGTAATTGATTATATTAAAAATCTTCGTTTCAGCAAGGAGGATATCGCTTATCTGAGAAGCCTGAACACGTTTGATGAAGATTTTCTGAACTATCTTGCTGGTTTCCGTTTCAGCGGTGATATTTATGCGATTCCGGAAGGCACCGTTGTTTTCCCACGTGAGCCGCTAGTCAAGGTGGTTGCCCCGATCATGGAGGCACAGCTGGTAGAGACTGCCATTCTGACGATCATCAATCACCAGAGTCTGATTGCTACAAAAGCTTCCCGTGTTGTCTGTGCTGCAAAAGGTGATGGCATCATGGAATTTGGTCTGCGTCGTGCTCAGGGTCCGGACGCCGGAATCTACGGCGCCCGGGCGGCTATGATCGGAGGCTGTATCGGTACTTCCAATGTGCTGGCCGGACAGCTTTTTGATGTTCCGGTAAAGGGAACCCATGCACACAGCTGGATTATGAGCTTCCCGGATGAATACACTGCATTTAAAACATATGCAAATATGTATCCGGATGCCTGCTGTCTGCTGGTTGATACTTATGATACCTTAAAATCCGGCGTTCCCAATGCCATCCGCGTTTTTGAAGAAATGCGAAATGCCGGTATTCCGCTGAAAAATTACGGAATCCGTCTCGACAGCGGTGACCTGGCTTATATGTCCAAACAGGCAAGAAAACTGCTGGATGCCGCCGGCTTCGATGATGCTTATATTTCTGCTTCCAGTGATCTGGATGAGTATCTGATCGAGAGTTTAAAAGCTCAGGGATGTAAAATCACTTCCTGGGGTGTCGGAACCAACATGATCACTTCCAGGGATTGCCCTGCTTTCGGCGGTGTATACAAACTTGCTGCCGTAGAAGACAAAGAAACCGGAGAATTTATTCCGAAGATCAAGCTTTCTGAAAACACGGAAAAGATCACCAATCCTGGAAACAAAACGATCTACCGTATTTACAGCAAAACGACCGGAAAGATCCGTGCCGACCTGATCTGCCTCGCAGACGAGACCTTCGACGAGAGCAAAGATATGATCATCTTCGACCCGATCGAGACCTGGAAAAAGACAAAAGTACGTGCAAATACCTATACACTTCGTGAGCTGCTTGTTCCGGTGTTTAAAAACGGCGAATGTGTTTATGATTCTCCAAGCGTGATGAAAATCCGTGATTACAGCAAAAAGAGCTCGATACTATCTGGGATGAAACAAAACGTTTCGCAAATCCGCAGCATGTCTATGTAGACCTTTCAGACAAGCTCTACAAGATCAAATCGGATCTGCTCGAAAAAATGAGCCTGGAAGCTCTGGAATACTAAGATGGCATAAAGAGAAATCCCTTCATAGACTGTTCTCAGTACAGGAAGGGGATTTTTATGTTTTCTTATGAAATGCTTGTCAACTGTGAAAACAGGCTGCCTGAAGATTTTGTGCCGCCATCACTGGCTGCACCGGATATTGCATTTGCCGCAGATCCTTCGGACGAGAAGCGTTTTCTGGAAGTCCGGGCTGCCAGACACGCAAAACGGCTTTTGACGCCGCCAAAGCAGAGGGGATTTTTCTCTATGGCATCTCCGGATACCGCAGCTACGAACGTCAGGAAATACTCTATCAGAAGGCCTGCTGCAAATCTTCTGCCGCTTCATCTCTATGCGAAACTGCCATGCCTGGATGCAGCGAACATCAGACCGGACTGGCCCTTGATGTATCCTGCCCGGCCGTCTCTTTGAATCTTTCGCAGGCTTTTTTCAGAAACAGCAGAAGGGCGATGGCTTGCCCGCCATGCCCCTCTTTATGGTTTTATCATACGTTATCCCAAAGGCAAAGAACATCTGACAAAGATCCCGGCGGAACCATGGCACATCCGGTATGTCACCAGAAGCCTTGCTCTGTGCCTGACACTCACCGGGCAGGTTCTGGAAGAATACTACGCCTGCTGTGAACGGTAAAATTTAAATCCGACCAGTGTTGTGAGCACTTCCGTCACTGGAAAGGTCAGCCAGAAATACTGCAGTCCAAACCTGGAAAACAGATATCCAAGCGGAACAAACAAAACCATTGTCCTCACAACGGTAAGAATCGAACTTTTCACGGCACTGCCGATCGCCTGAAAATACACCGGAAAAATCAGTGAAGTGACCATCGGGATAAATGCAACTCCAATATAATGAAATCCGTTCGTTCCGATTGCAATCACCTGTGCATCTTTCGAAAAGGTTGAAAGCATTTGAACCGGCAGAAATTCAAAACACAGCGTTCCAAGAAACATCAGAGCCATTCCCGCGATCAGGGATTCTTTCAGCACGGCTTTGCATCTCTCCTGATCTTTTGCCGCATAATTGAAGCTGATGACCGGTACGATGCAGGTCTGCAATGCTCCGAGTGGAATAAAGAAAAAACTCTGCCATTTGTAATACAGCCCAAGTGCCGTCACCGCCTGATCCGAAAATCCTGCGAGGATCATATTCAGCCCGAAAATATAAAACGTGTACGCAGACTGCATGAGAATGTTCGGTATCCCAAGCTGATAAATCCTTTTGATGTGCGGCAGATAACAGGATTTTTCCGGTGAGCTCACAAAAGCTTTTCTCATGACCACAAGAGCCGCTACGATCTGCCCGATCACCGTGGCGATCGCTGCACCGGCGATTCCGAATTTATGTATGCCAAACATCCCGAAAATCAGGATCGGATCAAGAATAATATTCGTGATTGCTCCGGCGATCTGTGCCACCATCGGCGTTTTCATATCTCCGCGTGCCTGCAGGATTTTGCTCCAGACTCCTTCTGTAAACAGTCCGATACTGACCACGCAGACGATTCTTCCATATACGACAACATCTCGTATGATTTCTTCTGAATTTGTCGAAATCCTCGCATAAAACGGCATGATCAGATAACAGACTGCTGCAAAAACAATCCATAGAAAAACTGCCAGCGGCGTGCCTATGCCTGCCACTTCTTCTGCTTTTTCTCCTGGCGGATTCCGAAATAATATGCCATGTCGGTGTTGATCCCGACGCCCGTCCCCACCGCAAGGGCGATCATTAACAGCTGAAGCGGATAAATAATGGACAGTGCCGTCAGACCCGTCTCCGAATATTTGCCCACAAACAGGCTGTCCACTATGTTATAAAATGCCTGGATTAGCTGTGCCAGCATGACAGGCGGTGCGATTTTTAATAAAATGCGGCTGATTTTTTCTTTTCCGTAAAATTCTGATGTGTCCATGCTCCACTATCTCTCTTCCATATTTCTTACATAAACTGTGCTTCATGCCGCACCTTTTTTCAATATCTGAGAAGCTCTCTTCGTTATATCACACTTACCATACCATTTCAAGTCGAACGCACGTGAGACTTGGCACGCGATTCTGGTCAGCTTTGCTGACATTTACCCAACAGAATCGCTGTGCATTCTCGCGGAGCGTTTATCTTAGTCGGAGATTGCACTCCACTAAGACAAATTTGTTGCTCTCCACTTATAAAAGTGGGAGCCTTCTCCGACTAAGGTAAATAGTTAAACACAGACAAAAGACGCATGAAAAAATTTCGTTTTTTCACACGCCTTCGCCTTTACTGTTCCATTTGTCTTCCCATAAATCCTGCCGCACATTTCGCAAGTGCGTTTTCGGTTTCGCCCATTTTGACGCTTCGGTCTTTTCCGGAGAGGATTACCGAGCCGATCGCATCGCCTCCGCAGAGGATTGGTGTGATCACCTGCGGTACATCCGGTTTGCTTTCCCCATTGGTGAGTTCTACATGACGCTCCGGCGTTTTCCCGGCGAGAATGGATTCTCTTTCGTTAATCATATTTTCAAGCACATCGCTGATTGTTTTGCCGATATATTCTTTTTCATGCCGCCTGCTGCCGCTACGATCTGATCGCGGTCCGTGATGCATACGCCGTGTCCGCTCGTCTGTGCAAGTGATTCTGCAAATTCTGCGGCAAATTTTCCAAGTTCTCCGACCTGAGAATATTTTTTTAAAATTACTTCTCCTTCGCGGTCTGTGAAAATCTCCAGTGGATCTCCTTCTTTGATTCTCAATGTTCTGCGGATTTCTTTTGGAATGAAAATTCTTCCCAGATCATCAATACGCCGAACAATTCCTGTAGCTTTCATTTATCTGTTTCCTCCTGTATTCTTCATGCTTTTCCATATTTTGCACTGTATGGATAGTATGTGAAAACATGAGGGAATTATGCGTGAAAATTAACTCTTGCTTTTATTAGTTTCCATATGGTACAGATTCTTCTGCTACTTTACCCAAGTCTGGTTTTTGCGAATATCTATATATATCTGTTCTTTTCTGTGCCAGTTCCATATCGTTATTGTCTGTCCACAGTTCACACTGCGTCATAACCGTCTGCACTGCATCATCCATACCTTCCGGTGGATACCTGTGCTTTTTCAGAAGTCTTTTTATCATCATACGCATTCTTGCTCTTGCAGAATCTCGTTTCTGGCAGGCAATTGTTCTGTTTTTCCGAAGCGTATCCGCAAGTTCTTTTGTAATGGCAATTAATTCTTCATTTTCATAAAAATCCTTAATCGCCTGCGGTTTTGTGAGAGCATCGTAGAAAGCAAGTTCATCTGCAGTCAATCCTAACTGTTCGCCTTCTCTGTGGGCAGCTGCAATCTGTTTTGCCAAATTCAGCAGCTCTTCCATGACTTGTTCATTAGTAAGCATACCATTCAAATAAGCATTCATGGTTTTCTGAATAATCTCACTGACTTTTTCAGACTTAACAACGTTAGTATGCGGATATATTTTTACCTGTTCAGCAATCATCTTTTTAACAGCTCAACTGCCAGATTTTTTTCTTTCATCTTTGAAATTTCTTCAAGAAATTTCGGATCAAACAGCGAAAACTCCTGATTGATATCTGAGAAAAGATTGATAACACCATCACTTTGTACACTTGCTTTCAACAGATTATTAATCCTGGTGTTCATCTCCAGCAAAGAAATCTTCTTTCCCTCTCCCTGATTCATTAATCGGGTTACAAGTACTCTCACAGATTCAAAAAAGCTGCTTCCACACGCAGATCACGTTCCGCTAAAGAAGAACACAGCGATAATGCCTGCTTTAACAATAATGCTTCTTTCAAAAATACTTCTCGATCTTTTTCCTTATCAACCGACACAATAAAATTTACTGCACCGCTGATCGTTTTAGAACGCTCCAGATTTGTACCACTCACAAATTTCGAATAATCATATCCATGAAACAAATCTCGGCAGACAGATAATTTTTCAAGGAATTTCGGATATGCTACCTTTGCAATATCCGTATCACCATAGTTTTTCTTATCTCTCGCAGTATAATCGTTCATTGCCTGTTTTAATGCAGCTGCAATCCCTACATAATCAACTACCAGTCCACCCTCTTTATCTCCAAACACTCTGTTCACTCTTGCGATTGCCTGCATCAGGTTATACCCTTGCATTGGCTTATATATATACATGGTTGCCAACGATGGAACGTCAAATCCTGTCAGCCACATATCAACGACGATCGCGATTTTAAAAGGACTGTCGTCATCTTTAAATTGCTTTGCCAACTCCTCCTTATGTCGCTTGTTTCCGATAATTTTATTCCACTCTTCCGGGTCTTTATTGCTTCCAGTCATTACAACAGCAATTTTTTCTGTCCACAATGGGCGAAGCTGCAAAATGCGCACATAAATTTTCATTGCAATCGAACGGGAATATGCCACAATCATTGCTTTTCCGGTAAGCAGATTTTCACGATAATTCTCATAGTGATCCAATATATCATCAACCAACGATGCGATTGTTTTATCATTTCCAAGAATTGCTTCCATCTGCCCAAGTTCTTTTTTGCTCTTTTCTATAACTTCTGGATCAGCGTTATTCGCCATGATATCATATTCCTGATCAATCAGTTTCAGAGTGTGCTCATCCAGTTTTAACTTAATCACACGACTTTCATAATAAATCGGTCTGGTCGCTCCATCTTCCACAGCCTGCGTCATATCATAAATATCTATGTAATCACCAAATACTTCCCGCGTATTACGATCTTTCATGGAGATTGGAGTTCCGGTAAATCCAATATAGGTTGCATTTGGCAATGCGTTACGAATCACCCTGGCAGAACCGATTTTTATTTCACCTGTTCTGGCATCAACCTTTTCTTTCAAACCATATTGTCCACGATGTGCTTCATCTGCCATAACAATAATGTTTCTGCGTTCTGAAAGACATTCAAATGATTCCTCAAACTTCTGCATTGTAGTGAAAACAATACCATTGGCTTTTCTGTCATTTAACCAGTCTCTAAGACCAACAACTGGTTTCTCGCCTTTTCGCAGATGTCTGTTACGTTCTTTATCTTCATCTGAAAGTTTTCGCTTATCCGCATGAACCGGCTCTTGCCGTAAAAAACTACTGCACTTTGCGAACTGACCGTAAAGCTGACCATCTAAATCATTACGATCCGTTATCACAACAATCGTAGGACTATCAAGTGCATCCTGTAACAAATGCGCATAAAACACCATCGACAGTGATTTCCCACTTCCTTGCGTATGCCAGAAGACGCCACCTTTCCCATCTGTTTCCGTTGCATGTTTTGTGGACAGAACTGCTTTATTTACTGCAAAATACTGATGGTACCCTGCCAAAATTTTAATCTGCTGTGATCCATCATTAGAAAAACAAATAAAATTTTTGATAATATCCAACAAACGCTCTTTCTCAAACATTCCTTCAAAAAGGTATCAAACTGCGCATGCTGTGTATTTTCATAATCGCCATCTTTCGTTTTCCACTCCATGAAACGATCTTCGCCAGAAGTAATTGTACCTCGCCTTCGATGTTAGCTGATCACTCATAACACAAATACAATTATAAATAAACATAGACGGAATTTCATGCATATAGTTACGAATCTGCATATATGCTTCTGATGCATCTGTTTCTTCTCGAGACGGTGATTTCAATTCTATAAGTACAACCGGCATACCATTCAAAAACAGCAATATATCCGGACGCTTGTTGCTATTCTCAACAAATGTCCACTGATTTGCAACAACAAAAGAGTTATTGTCAGGATTTTTATAGTCTACCAGATACACCAGTCCGAACGTTCCTCTCCATCAACAAAATAACGCACCTCTATACCATGCTGAATATACTCCATAAAGATTGCATTTTTCAAAACCAATTCTGCATTTTCAAAATTTTTCAATTTATATATCGCATCTGCAAGTGCTTGTTCCGGCATATCCGGATTAATACGGTGAATTGCTTCTTCCAGCTCTTCTCCATACAACGGACTGCGGAAATCCCTTTCCAAATCTGGTGCATATACATACCGATAGCCCATATTTTGAAACAACTCTATAACAGAATTTTCATAGTCTGCTTCTGTGTAAAAATCTGACATAACTCCATCGCCTCCCTGTCAATGTAAGCTGCTTTTTCTTTTGTTTTTATTTTTTCATGCATTAGTATCTTGTGTATTTTTACTTTTAAACTTTGTAAAATCATTAGCTTCATGGACTGATAACTTATTTTTGGCTATAAAAATCACGCAATTATCTTGTTATAGGATAATTGTTTTGATTTTTGATATGTATAGCATGAGTTTACCGTTAGAAACAAGAATTTAGAGCAGCAAGCAAAGAACTCTTTAAAGCCTGGTTTGTTAATTCGAGCTTTCACGCAAAATGCCATCATCCTGGATATTTGCAGCCTTATTAGAAAAAGTTGCTTTCTGAAAACAAACAGCTTTTCTCCAGCAAAGACCCCTTGTAATGTTGACATTATAGTATCCCAGCAATAACAAAATACCCTGTGTTTGAATTAGCCGCAAATGTAAAAACTACGCAACAAATACATATTAACAGATAATTCAGTCATGATTTCAAAGCATAAACCTGCTTTATCAAGATTGGCGTCTATGTGTGTTTCAAAGTTTGCGGTCAGTTCAACAGAATTTATAATTTTTGACAGCAGTTCAATCTCCAACTTACAAAGATTATGTTTTTTCAGTTATTGACAGTTCTTTTTTTTGTGACTGGATGTTGGAACAAAATGCCACTGGTTCAACAAACAGTCGTTATTTTCCAGCAGAAAATTCTCTGTTGAAGAATTTAAGATTGCACATTCCAGTTCAAGAAGTTGTTTCTTTGGATTTTTGCTGAAAATAAGCGATTTCGGCAATGAAAATTTGCGTTATTCATTGCTGAAACTATGTCCGGCGAATTGATGTTTCAACATCGACCTTTAAGCCAGATAAATTCTTGTTTATTTCATTATTATCTCGTATTTTTCCCTGAATATCATCAAGAACAGATACTATTTTTTCTGTGATAATATATCAGGCACTTCAAGTTCAAGATTTTCTATCATACTTTTGGTCAAAGCATTTCTTGTTGCACCACCAGCAGCAATTTGAAGCAAATATGGTTTTATCATTTGGAGAAAATACAGAATGTAACTACTTAACACCCTATTTTCATCAGGTCGAATAATCGCTACATGCTGGTTCACTCGTGCAGGTAATGCTCTCGGATCAACGGTGCAAACACGAGCCACAGAATCGCCAGTAATATTTAAAAAGAATGTCTTGTGGTTTCACTTCAACATTACTCAATTTTTCTGCCTGCTGATCATTGATATGTGCTAATCCGTCATATGAAAATGTAAAATCAAGTACATTTTGACTTCTAATAAGCGAAATCCCTTCATCACAATATGCTTCTTTACCCCCTTTTGGAGTTGCACCACTGCCTATTTTTAAGCATATATCTTTTAATTTATAGATTGCCATATTATTACCTTTCTAACCTATGTATTTCCTATGAGCCTGCTTTACATTACTTTGCTTGACCATTGCGTACTGCAAGGTTGTATCAATACGTTTATGCCCCAGAAGCTGTTGCAGTTGCTCTATCGGCATTCCTTTGTCAATCGCCATCGTTGCAAGTGTTCTTCTGAACTTATGTGGATGAATTTTTTCAATTTCCAATGTTTTCCCCATTTCCCGTAATCGAGTTTCAATACCACCAATTTTAATTCTCTCATGCGGAGAACGCAACGTAACGAATAATGCTGTATTATCATCCGTTCGACTATTGATATAATTCTGCAAATGAATTTTTGTTCTTGCATCAAAATAGACGATCCGTTCCTTATCTCCCTTACCAAAAACTACGCACTCACGTTCATTAAAGTTGATGTCCGCTTTATTTAACAATACCATTTCACCAATACGCATCCCGGTTGATGCCAGCATATCAATAATCGCCAAATCACGAAGTTCCGTACAGTTATCACGCATCTTTTCCAGTTCTTCATCCGTATAAGTTTCTTTAATGTTAGTTGCCGTCTTCACTTTATGAATGCGGCGAACAGGGCTTTTGACGATATAATCCTCATCCTCCAGCCACGAAAAGAAGCTGGACAGAATGCGGCGGATATTATCAATCGTGACCCGGCTCGACTGATTTTTGCTCTGATAGCCTGTCAAATAAGATCTTAAATCTTCTGTTTGGATATGACGGATACTCTTATCAATTGCAAGCTCCATGGTTTCAATCGTGGTGCGATAATATTTCAAAGTTTTCTCCGAACATCCTTCTATACGCTTTGCCGAAATAAATGAGTCTATCAGTTTTGGATTATCATTCGTTGTTTCTTTTTCTTCCTGTTTTGTAATATCACAACCAAACAGAGTACATTCCAACACTTTCTGTAGTTGCTTTAACTGTGCATTATCGAGATGTGGCAACATCTGCTGCACCACGTCAGTAATAATCTGTCGTTTCATGAATCATTCTCCTTCCATTATCTCTTCCAGAGAACGATCATTCAACGGCTGTTCTGTTGGCTCTCTCCCGCCGTTGGTGGGAGATTAGTCTTAATTGCCCTGGTAAAAGCCATTTCTACTATATTCTGCCCATTTTATATACATTTCTTTATAATGACGTTTGATATATTCCTGTATCTTACTTATTTCTCTATCATTTAAAATTCCACGTTTTTGTAAAACTGTATTCCCATCCTCTTTAACAAAAAATTTTGCAGATCCTTCTTCCGTCAATTTTCGGTCGCTTGCATGAACATGCATGCATTCAACTGTGCAAAAAGAGGTGAAGTACAAATAATATCCACATATTTTATCCTGATAATATTTAGGCATCTTCATCCTCCATAAATTCGCGGTCACTATCCCAATAATCTAAAACAATACGAATTTCAATATCATCCATAGTAGTTTCCAGTACCTTTCCGTCCTCCGATATTACTAACGCTTTTTCCAGATTATTTAGATTCAATATTCTAATTTGGTTATTCTCTCTCGTAAATGCATAACCATTCACAATCATATCCGCTTTATCTGCGATTTCTTTAATTTTGTCCATAAGCTAACCTCACTTCTTTAATAGGTTTCAAAAAATGCGCTGCATCAATATATAAATCTCCTAAAATCGGTATTAAATCAATATATTCCTCTTCCGACTTTTTGTTGTGTTGATATTTCGCCATTACCACCAGATATCCATTATCCCATTCTTTCACAGACGTAAATTGCTCCAATGAATATGGACCACGAAAACGAATAATTTTATCTCCGTATTGAAATTTTATCATATCTTTATCATTGCTGAGATAAGCTCTATCATTATTCATTATAACACCCCCGTACCATATTATTATAATTTTGACAGATCAAACAAGAATTTAGCGGCTTAAAGGTCGATGTTAGAAACATCAAGCTCACCGGACATCAGTTTGGTAGCAATGAATCTCGGAAAGCTGCTAATTTTCGATTTTCACAGGTGTTTCATATCGTACATAGGTGTTACAATTTTGCAAAAATCAGAAACAACTTCTTGGGTTGGAAAGTGCAATCTGAAATTCCAAGGTTGTGCTTGGTGTGGTACGCTGACGACTGTTTGTTGAACCAGTGGTATGTGCACACATCCAGTCAGAAAAAGTAGAACTGTCAATAACTGAAAAACATAATCTTTGTAAGTTGGATCATTCGCTTCAAAAATTATAAATTCAGTTGAACTGACCGCAAACTCAGAAACACACATAGGACGCCATACACGCTTGATGCCAGGATTTAGCTTTGAAATCATGACTGAATTATCTGTTAATATGTATTTGTTGCTTTTTACATTTGCGGCTAATTCAAACACAGGGTATTTTTTGTTCATCAAATGCTGGGATACTATAATGTTCCAACATTACAGTAGGGGTCTTTGCTGGAGAAAAGCTGTTTGTTTTGATAGTTGCTATGTCTCCAAGCTTTGCAACACTCCAGGATGATGGCATTTTGCCACCGAAAGTCTCGAATGTAACAAACCAGGCTTTAAAGAGTTCTTGTGCTTGCTGCTCTAAATTCTTGTTTATAGCATTGTTTACTTGAATTTTTGAATCTATAGCAGAGCAAATTGCTGTTATTTTTCGTTGTTCATCAACACTTGGGAACGAAAAAGGCATCCTCTTAAAATCTTTTAATACAATTCTTGGTATTGCTGAACCTGATCCGTAATTATCTCGAACATTTTTCTTTACAGCAGGCGTTTTTAACGTATAATATAAAAACTCAGGTATTATTTTCTTACGATCTGCCCTTAATATTGCTATTGAAGACAGCAGTGCTGGTTGTTCATCCTGCTTATAGATTACTATATCCTCAAAATACCTTGCCCCATCTTTTCCAACCAAGATATCATCTTTCTCTGGAACACATCCCTGTTTACGAAGTCTTTCATAATCTTCTTCACTA